>Ga0207695_10004057_pt1 | contig 20129 bp, 11 predicted proteins | sample KBSC54metaG_FD_184354 | JGI IMG/M metagenome (GOLD analysis project Ga0207695, IMG submission 184354) | Corn rhizosphere microbial communities from Kellogg Biological Station, Michigan, USA - KBS C5-4 metaG (SPAdes) (version 2) | ecosystem: Host-associated > Plants > Roots > Rhizosphere > Soil...
TCGAAGCACTGCGCACCGATACGCCGACGTTCGAGGCACTGGTCGAGTCGCGCCGCAACCGCTCGGATGCGTGGTATCTCTACAAGGTCGGCAAGATCGACGTCTGCAACGTGCCGCTGCCGGTGCGCAAGGCTCCAAAATTGCCATAGCTGTTGTGATACCGGACGCGCGCAGCGGCGAGCCGACTGCGTTTGCAGGATTGCAAACGCGAGCGCCGCAGGCGGCTCGCAAAGCGAGCGCCACGGATGGTGCGAGTCAATCCAGTGCCTTTGTTTCAAGACAAGTCACCTGGATTCCCGCCTTCGCGGAATAACGAATAAAAGCTTGCGAGGCGTCGCAGCCCGCGAGCAACCACAAGGTCGTGTCCGACATGAATCGGAAGCAACTTCGGATCAGAACGTGACCGTGCCCTGCAACATCGTGCTGCCGGCGCTCTCGCGTTCGCCGTGTTCGCGCGTGTAGCCGAGACGCAAGCCGAAATTGCGGGTGGGCCACAACGAAAGGCCGGTACGCAATGTCGTCGTATTGCGTGACAAGCCGATGCCCTCCACCGGCAGCCAATCGTTGAAGCCGGTGAAGCTCGCATCGAACACGCCGCCGTACTGATTCAAGGCGTGCCGCCAGGCGGCGCTGCCATCGAATTCCACCTGCATTCCGTTATCCAATCGCCAACCGCGTTCAGCGCGCAAGCCCAGGCCCGCCTGCAGACGGCCTGCCGTGCGGCCATCGGCCATGAGGCCGTATCCCAAACCACCCTGTTCGGCGAAGCCGCCCAGGTCGAGGCGCTGGTAACGAACATCCACGAAAGGCTCGACACGCGCCGTGCCGAACCGGAACAGGCGGCCGCCTTCCAGCGCACCCGCGACGTAGCGGCCTGTCGAGCCGTTTCCGACCGGCGAGCCCAGCGCTCCCAGTTGCAACAGGCGCTGCATGTCCTCGCGGTACCAGCCGTTCGCAATCTGCACGCTTGCGTACCACGGCCCGTTCACCAGACCGCCGTACATCGCGACGTTGTTCATCCAGGTGCGGCTGTGATCCCAGGACGTGTCGAGTTGGCCGAAGCCGAGGCTTTGCCCTGCCGCAAAGCCGAACAGCGCATGCGTGCCGATGCGAATGTCGGCGCCTGCCATGCCTCCGCTGCTGCGGAACGTGGCGCCCGCGTAACCGCTGCGTTGCAGGTTGCCTTGCCAGCCGAGGTCGCTGTACCACACCCCGGGCCGCGCTTGTCCGCTCAAGAGATCATCGAAATGTTCCGACAGCGCATTGCTCCGGGCATCGATGCCGTCGAACAGCATCGCGGCGCTGGCCGCATGCAACTGGCCCGAAAGACTCGCGAGCGTGGCCTGCGCCACGGCTGGCGTGGCACTGTGCTGGATGGCGCCGGCTCCTTGCAGCACGCCCGACGAAAGTGTGCCTCCGGACGCCATCGTCGCGTTGATCGCCTCGAACCCGACCTGCACGCGCTGCGCCGCGCCAACCGAAGCTGGATCGACGATGCCCACGGAAGCCGCAGCCGTGGTGACGTTGGTCTGCGTCAGATTCACGTTCACCTGCGTGGGCGTGTATGCGAGCGTGCCGGTGTAGAACACCCCCGACGCGAAGGTGAGGTTCGCGAAGGTGCCGCTGACCGCACCTGCGGTAATCAGGTTTTCGGTGGATTTGACGGTGTAACCGCTGGGTGGCGCAAGCACGTTCATGGTGCCGGCGACAGATGCCTTGCCATTCACGTGCAGGGGATTACCCAGCGCAACCGCCGTGGTGCTGGACGCAGCATCCACAAGGTTGCTGCCGATGGTGAGACCTTGCCCCGCGTCGCTGCCGGAGCTCTCGACCGTGCCATTGTTGCTCACGCTGTAGCCGATTTTGCCGGTGCCGTTCAAGGTTCCGCCGGCGTCCACGGTCACACTCGAAACGACCGAGCCATTGACGGTCAGCGTGCCCGCAGCGACTTCGCTGATTCCATTGAAAGTGCCGGCGCCGGTCAGCACCAGCGTGCCGGGACCGGTCAGTTTCAGCCCGCCCTGCCCGGAAATGTCGTTCGAGAAGGTCGACGTCCCGCCTGCCGGAATATCCGTGGTGAATACACCAAACGCAAACTGGGCGGGGCCGTGCACGGCCTTGGCGGCATTGATCATGCCCCAGCCGTAAGTGGGGTTCGGAGTTGTGTGACTGCCATCGTCGAACGGAGTCGCAGTGGTCAGGATGGTGTCGGTGAGGTTGGCTGCGGTCATCCACGGAAACGCCTGCCAAACCTGCGCGGCCACGCCGCTCACCACGGCCGCCGACGCCGAGGTGCCGTTGGCATAACCACCCGTGAATGAGCCGACTGCTGGAAACTCGACATTGCCCGGTGCGGCAAGGCACCACTGGGCGGCAATGCCGCACGAATTGGATGGCGCATCCGAACCTGTGTAGAGCCCGGCCGGCTTGCCATTGCTGTCGATAGCCATGTCGACCACCGCGAGCCAGTTCGGCTGAAAACCGGGAACCCAGGCCGGCAAACCTGCTTGATCCCAGGGCTGGCTTGCACCGCCGCTGCCAGCCGCCCACACCAGCACGGCGCCGGCGTCCACCGCAGGCTGGTAGATCCCCTGCGTGGCGGCGAGATTGGGATCAGTTTGCGCGTTTCCGGAACCGAAGGACCCATTGATGATCCTGACGTTCTGGGCGACGAAATCACTGAAATTGGCGCTGCTGATCGAGCAGCTTGCCAAATTGCCACTCGCGCAAACCTGTTCGAAATAAAGGCTCGTGCCCGGCGCAACGCCGCCCGGGAAAGTCTTGTTGTTATCGGCGGGCAGCGTGCCGGCCGCAGCGCCGCCCAGGATGTCGGTGACCACGGAGCCGTGCCCGGAGGTGTCGCTGGGCGACTGCGAGGCGCCGGGCAGGTAGCTCTTGAACCATGCGATCCGCCCGTTCATGGGTGGCGTGGTCGGATCCACGCCGGAATCCAGGATGCCGACATAGACGCCCTGCCCCGTGAAGCCCTCGCCTTGCGCGGTCAGCGCACCGGTAGGAGTCAGGTGGTTGTACGCCGGATCATACGGCGGGGGTGGCGGGGGTGGCGGCGGCGGCGGAGGCGGTGGCGGAGGCGGAGGCGGCGGCGGAGGTGGTGGCGGCGGAGGCGGAGGTGATGGTGGTGGTGGCGGCGGACTGGGCTTGACCATGCCACCACTGCCGCCCCCACCGCCGCCGCAAGCAGTGAGATAGATGGGAGCCATGGCCACGATGGCGGCAGCCACGGCCAAGCTGAGTGCGCGTTTGCGACGGGGGTTCATGGGTGAATTCCTTTCAGTGTTCGACACTACGGTTGCGCATCCGACGCAAAACACACGTCGGCAGAACCACGAACGCGACGCGTGGCATTGAGCCACACCGACGTGCGATGCTCCGCGCACCAGCGAAACCTGCCTATTACGCAAGCATCCTGCGTGCCAGATGGCGATTTCCGGGCCTCCCCGCCCGCCGACCGCCCGCTGGAATCGAATCGAGCTGATCGGAACCCGTGCCCATGCCCTGCCACCGCGAACGGCGCTGCACCGTCCGCGCGAATCGAAGGCAGCGCCTTCGGAACGTGTGTCTCTCGATTCCGAGGTGCGCCATGATCGTGCTGCCAACCTCCTCGATTGAGACGTGAGTGGTGATATCACCACAAGATCGGCAAGATCGACCTCTGCAACGTGCCGAACGCCACCGCGATCACCTTCAGCCGGCGGTCTCGATGGTGATTTCCGCACGCGTCATGAGCTTGTGGATAGGACAATTGTCGGCCGCACGCCGGAGCAACGCGTGTTGCTCATCCGTGAGCGGACCCTGGAAATCAAGATGCACGCGGAGGCGATACTGCCCTTCCCGTTCCGCATGATCGTCCCGCTCCACGCGCGTGGCCACGCGCTCCAGCGGAATGCCGCGGCGCTTGGCGTACCAGATGGCGGTGAGCGCCTTGCACGACGCCAACGCCGCATCGAAATAATCGTGCGGACTCGGCGCGGAATCGACGCTGCCGCCCTCGCGGTCGACGTCGGCGCGAAACACGTGCAAACGCGTGCGCAGCTCCTGCGGAAAAGCGCCCGCCTCGATGCTGGTGCAGTCCACGACGTTGGAAAAAGATTCGCTCATGGTTCGCCCGGCGGTTGCAGTCTCACTGCACGTCCTCGCTCCTTGTAACGCTGGGTTTCCAGGTCTTCGAGAACAATGTCCCACGCGTCCATCCCCAGCCATGTCGGCCGGAGACTTTCCAGGAGGTCCATTTCCCCCTGGTCTCGATGGTGCCGCAGGCGCGCCAGATAGCTGAGCACGCGTTCGGTTTGCTCGGCGTCGATGGCATCCATCGCAAACTCCAGTCCGGCTCACAACTTGTACCAGACAAGTCATGAAGCAACAGTTATGCCAACGCCAGGGCAACGAACCGTGGCGGATGAAACGCGGCGCAGGTGCCGGGCACCGTCGCCAAAGCCATGCGCCCGCAGGTCGCTTGGAACATGTGCCGCTCGATGGGTCGACGATCGCTGGACGATGCATCGCGTGCGCGAAGACAAGATTGCGCCCGAACATGGCCCATGATTACGCCAAGTCAAAACGTTACCGTTCCCTGCAACATCGCACTGCCAGCCCGCTCCCGCTGATCTTGCTCGTACATGTATCCGAGGCGCAGGCCGAAGTTGGGGGCCGGCCACAACGACAGGCCGGCCCGCAATATCGCGGTGTTCCGCGACAAGCCTATGCCCTCCACGGGTAGCCAGTCATTGAAACTCGTGAAGCTCGCATCGAATACGTCTCCGTACTGGTGCAGCGTGTGCTGCCAGCCGGCACTGCCATCGAATTCGATCTGCATCCCGTTGGCCAGGCGCCAACCACGCTCAGCGCGCAAACCCAGTCCCGCCTGCAGGCGGCCGGCCGAGCGGGCTTCGGCCTTGAGGCCGTATCCCAAGCCGCCCTGTTCGGTGAAGCCGCCCAAGTCGAGGCGCTGGTAACGAGCGTCCACGAAAGGCTCGACATGCACCGTGCCGATCCGGATCAGGCGCCCGCCTTCCAAGGCTCCTGCGCTGTAGCGGCCCGTGGAAGCGGTGCCCACCGGTGACCCCAGCGCACCCAGTTGCAGCAGGCGCTGCATGTCTTCGCGATACCAGCCGTTTGCAATCTGCGCGCTCGCGTACCACGGCCCATTCATCACCCCACCGTAGACGGCGATATTGTTCATCCAGGTGCGGTTGTGGTCCCAGGCCGCGTCGAGCTGGCCGAAGCCAAGGCTCTGCCCGGCCGCAAAACCCAGCAGCGCATGCGAACCAATGCGCAGGTCGGCGCCCGCCATGCCGCCGTCGCTGCGGAAGGTCGCGCCCGCATAACCGCTGCGCTGCAGGTTGCCCTGCCAGCCGAGATCGCTGTACCAGACGCCGGACTTCGCCCGCCCGCTCACCAGGTCATCGAAATGCTCGGACAATGCATTGCTGCGGGCATCGATCCCGTCAAACAGCATCGCCGCGCTGGCCGCATGCAACTGACCGGACAGACTCGTGAGTGTGGCCTGCGCCACGGCCGGCGTGGCACTGTGCTGGATCGCGCCGGCGCCTTGCAACACGTTCGATGACGGCGTACCTCCGGATGCCATGCTCGCGTTGATCGTCTCGAACCCGGTTTGTACGCGCTGCGCGGCCGACACCGCAGCTGGCTCGACGATGCCCATCGAAGCTGCAGCCACCGTGATGTTGAGCCCGGTGGTGTCCAGATACACATCGTTCGCGCCGTAACCGATGGTCGTGGAGGTGAATACCACGCCGGGATCCTTGACCAACGCAGTGAATGTGCCAGTCACCCCACCGGTTGCAGTGAGCACATCGGTGTGCGTGTTGGCGACATAACCGCTGTCAGCACCCGTCACTTCCAGCGTACCGCCGTTGAGCGTCGCGGTACCGGTCATGGCCAGCTTGCTGCCCAGGCTGACAGCCAGAGTGCCGGAGCTGGTGTAGTTGCCGCCCACGGTTGTGTCGCCACCGTGGACAGCCACCTTGCCGGCATTAGATAGATCACCGGCCACACCGGGTACGGCGTCCAACGTACCGTCCGCGGCAACCGTGGCATTGCCGGGTAGCGCCGTGGCTGCCTGCAAGGTACCGGCGTTTATGGTCGTAAGACCCTCATAGGTAAGGCTTCCCAACAGGGTCAGCGTCCCTAGACCCTCCTTAATAAGCGCGCTGGATCCAGAGCCATCCCCGAAGACATCACCGGTCACTGTAAGTGCGTAGCCGTTGGTATCGATACTTGCATTGCCTTGAGTCTCGACTCTATGCGACAACGTAAACGCCCCCCCGGCGCGCAGCGTGCCCTTATCGACGAGGTCGATGAACGGTGTCGCGCCCAGATTGGCATCACTGGAAACCTGCAACGCTCCGGAATTGATAACCATCGTGGGGCCACTATAGGTATTCGTACCCGTCAGTGTCAGCGTGCCCCCACCCTCTTGCACCACGAATCCGCTGCCGCTGATAACGCCGTCGAACGTGAGATCGTCACTGCGGTAAAACGCCAAGGTGGCGTAGCCGACGGCGCTGACATCCCCTGTAATCGAGCCCGTGGTACCGCCGTTGCCTATTTGCAGAATGCCCGAGCTAATCGTGGTACCGCCGGTGTAAGTGCTATCTCCGGTAAGGATCAATGTGCCCGCGCCCGCCTGCGTCACCGAACCGAACCCGGAAACATAGCCGTCGTAAGTCACCGCGTCACTGCGATCAAACACCAGCGAACCATTGTCCGTAATGCTGCCTGCTATTGAACCGCTAGTGCCACCGTCACCGATTTGCAGCGTACCCGCGGCAATCGTGGTTGGCCCATAAAAATCGGCGGCGTTGGTGTTGTTCCCGGTCAGCACCAGAGTGCCGGCGCCGGACTTTGTCAGCGTGCCGACGTTGCTGACCGTATTGGGGATGGTCAAAACCGTACCATCGTCCGTTTGCAAGGTAGCAGCATTGCCCGCTTCAAACGTAAGCGTTTGCTCCAAGGCAAATGACCCTGTTGTTTCCAAGGTTCCCTCCAGGTTGATATGGGCGCTGGTCGAACCAAGATTGGCGTCGCTTGAAACTATCAATGGAGCCGGACCCCTTACTAAGATTGTCCCGCTAAAGGTATTGTCGCCTGTTAGCGTTAAGCTCTCTCCCTGTGTCATTACAAATCCACTACCGGAAATAACACCACCGAAAACCGCGCTGGCGCCATTCTGAAACTCAAGCGTTCCTTCGTCCAACACGTCACTGACGATCGAAGCGCCGGTGTCCCCGCCCCCGACCGTTAGCCAGGTGTTAGGGTCGATAGTGGTGAGACCGGTGTAAGTATTCACGCCCTTCAGGACGAGCGTGCCGCCCCGAAGGGTAACGCCACCTGTGCCGCTGATGACACCGTCAAACTCGTACCCTGACTGATTGGTTAAGGTAAGTGTCTTTTCGCCCAACAGCACCGACCCAGTGCCCACCAAGGTTGCGAGCGTTGCTCCATCGTTCGTCCCGGAAATATCCAAGGTACCGTCACTGTTGACCTGAACCCAAAACGAATCGGAAATGCTGCCGTCACCAGCCAGCGCCAGCTTGCCGTGGTCGATATTCGTTATATCGGCGTACGTGTTCGTGCCTGTGAGCATCAATGTGCCCGTGCCAGTTTGCGTCAGCTTCCCGTAACCCGAAATCACGCCCCCATAAGTGACCGAATCACTGCGATTGAATTCCAATAAACCATTGTCGGTCACATCGCCAACGATCGAACCGCTGGTACCACCATTTCCCAGTTGCAACGTGTCGGAACTAATCGTTGTACCGCCGCTGTACGTGTTGTCACCTGCGAGCACCAACGTGCCGAAACCGACCTCGTTCAGGCCCAAATCACCGGTCAACACGTTGTTGATGACAGCGTTGTAACCGGATACGTCGATGTTGACCGCGCTACCGGCGTTGCCCGCCAACTGCAGCGCGCCGCCGGTCAGCGTGTAACCGTCGACCGCGAAATGCATTCCGGTGATGCTGATGGCGCCAGCGCTATCGTCCACCGTGACCGTACCTGGATTGCCTTGGAAGGCGGCGAAACCTGGTTGCGGCGACATAGCTGCCGGACCATCGCCATTGATATCGGTCCACGTAGCCGAAGTGAGCGACCAGGTACCGCTGCCACCGGGTGCGGCGGCCGAAATCGGTGCCCAGATATTTCGTACAGGTGGCGGAACGGGCGGATGGTCCGGACGCAGGTCGGGTTCGGCTGGTAACGATGCTTCAGCGGAAACCACAGGAGCGGACAATGCGATGGCGTGTGCCCAGTTTGACGAAATGGCGGGCCATGTACTGTCACGCTCAGGGGCGCTGGCCGAAAACAGCGGCGAGGCATTCAGCGGGTCTCGTGGCGGCAACGACTCATTGTCGAGGCACCATTCCGTTGTGGCAGATGGCGGCAGCGCGACGACAAAGGTCCCGCACGACGTGGCGATGTTGGCGCGAGTCTGCTTAATGGCGAGCCGCGTATCGTGACCGCCAAGCGCCGCGGTCCCAACCGGTGCACGGACAATCAATCGGCCAGATGATGGCACGAGTGCATTGTCGAGGTAGGAGGCCAACAGGGCATGCGGCGGAGTGGCAGCCAAAGCCCCATGCGCGCACAACGCGGCGGCCACGGCCACACCAAATGCAAGTGAGCACTTGCGACCTTGATGCATTTGCGACCCCCTGGTCATTTTTTCATCGCCCCGATTTGACCGCCCGACACGAACGAATCGCGGTCGTCGAATCGCCTTGCAACAATCGGCCGACCTTGGCTCAAGACGGGGAAAGTTCCCAGACAAAACCGGCCCGCGAGTGCCCTGCCCGGCCACCGCCACGTCAATGGTCTGCAGCCTTTCCGGTCCAACCTCGCGACACAACCATCATCGCCCCTTCGCCCCCATGCGCGGCGCAACGGCAATCCGTGCTTCGCGTGAGAGATACCCGACCCACTCCGAGCATCGTGCGTGCCGGATCATATTCTCGGCCCCCCACCGTTGCAATGAGCTTCGAAAATCCCGAATCGGCCTGTCGCCTCGCATCTGCCACCACAAACCCCGCAACGCGACAAAAACATTGGCCTCAGAACATGTGCTTCTCGATCCCCAGGTGCGCCATGATCTTGCTGCCGATTTCCTCGATCGAGGTATGGGTGGTGTTGAGCGAGGGAATGTTCTCGTTGCGGAAAATGCGATCTGCGATGACGAGCTCGCGCTTGCAGCGGTCGAGCTTGGCATATGAACTGCCCGGGCGCCGCGCTTCGCGCACCTGCGTCAGGCGGATCGGGTCGATGGTGAGGCCGTACAGGCGATTGCGGCAGCCATCCAGACGCTTGGGCAGGTAGTCGCGTTCCAGATCCTCGTCGGTCAGCGGATAGTTGGCCGCCTTCACGCCGTAATGCAGCGCCATGTACAGGCAGGTCGGCGTCTTGCCCACGCGCGACACGCCGACCAGCACCACGTCGGCCTGGGTGTAATCGACGTCGATGCCGTCGTCGTGCGCAAGCGCGTAGTTGGTCGCGTTGATGCGCGCTTCGTACTGGTTGAAATCCACCAACCCGTGCGAGCGGTTGACGGCACCGGAACGCCGCGTGCCGAGTTCCAGTTCCAGCGTGCCCACGAACGGTGCCATGACATCGACCATCAGCGCGCCCGATTCCGCAATGATTTCGCACAATTGCGGATCGACCACCGTGTTGACCACGATCGGCCGCTCGGCGTTTTGCGCATACACGGTCTTGATGCGCAACGCAGCCGCGCGCGCCTTGTCCGGCGTATCCACGAAGGCGATGCGATGACCGTCGAACTGCACTCCCTCGAACTGCGCGAGGATGGAATTGCCGATGGTCTCGGCGGTGATGCCGGTGGAATCGGAAACGAAAAAAACCGTCCTGCGCCCGTCCCCGTTCAAAGCCGTCTCCCGATGCGATGCGGAGGCCGAGTGTATACGCGCCAAACGCACGGCGCGGCTTGGCTTGTCTCGGGCCCGGATGCCCGCGAAAATAGCCGGTTTGAGGGCCGCCCGCCCACGCATGGAGACCGTCGTGACCGAACTCGTCCTGTGGCTGGACCAACTGCGCATGACCGACCTGGCCAAGGTCGGCGGCAAGAACGCCTCGCTGGGGGAGATGATCGGCAACATCGCCAAGCTGGGTGTGTCGGTGCCCGGTGGCTTCGCCACCACGGCCGCGGCGTTCCAGGCGTACCTCGAAAAGAGCGGGTTGTCCGACAAGATCCGGAAGCGGCTCGCGACATTGAACGTCGAAGACGTCACCGCATTGAATGCGGCCGGGAAGGAAATCCGCGGCTGGATCGTCGATACCGCCCTGCCCGCGGAACTGGAAAAGGCCATCCGCGACGCCTACGCAAAACTTTGCAGGGACGCCGGCGGCGACAACGTTCCCGTTGCGGTACGTTCCTCCGCGACCGCCGAAGACCTGCCCGACGCCAGCTTCGCCGGCCAGCAGGAAACCTTCTTGAACGTCACCGGCATCGAGGACGTGCTGCACAAGGTCAAGGAAGTCTTCGCGTCGCTCTACAACGATCGCGCGATCGCCTACCGCGTGCACCAGGGTTTCAAGCACGAGGAAGTGTTCCTGTCCGCCGGCGTGCAGCTGATGGTGCGTTCGGATATTGGCGTGTCGGGCGTGCTGTTCACGCTCGACACTGAATCCGGTTTCCGCGGCGTGGTATTCGTCACCGCCAGCTACGGCCTCGGCGAAATGGTCGTGCAGGGCGCGGTGAATCCCGACGAGTTCTACGTGTTCAAGCCGACGCTGAAATCCGGCAAGCAGGCGGTGCTGCGCCGCAACCTCGGCGCCAAGCAGCAGCGCATGGTGTATTCCGACAAGCCGGGCGAGCGCGTGCGCATCGAGGCCACGCCGGATGAACTGCGCCGCAAGTTCTGCATCAGCGATGCCGATGTCGAATCGTTGGCCAGGCAGGCACTGATCATCGAGGAGCACTACAAACGCCCGATGGACATCGAATGGGCGAAGGATGGTGCCACCGGCAAGCTCTACATCGTGCAGGCGCGTCCGGAAACGGTGAAATCGCGCGCGCACGCGACGCAACTGGAACGCTTCCAATTGAACGAACAGGGCAAGGTGCTGGCCGAAGGCCGTTCGATCGGCCAAAAGATCGGCGCCGGCACCGCACGCGTGATCCGCTCGCTCGACAAGATGAGCGAGTTCAAGGAGGGCGACGTGCTGATCGCCGACATGACCGACCCCGACTGGGAACCGATCATGAAGCGCGCCGCGGCCATCGTCACCAATCGCGGCGGCCGCACCTGCCACGCCGCGATCATCGCGCGCGAGCTCGGCGTGCCGGCGGTGGTGGGTACGGGCGACGCGCTGCAGAAAATTCCTGACGGCCACGCCGTCACCGTGTCCTGCGCCGAGGGCGACACCGGCTTCATCTACGACGGCAAGCTGAAATTCGAGCGCATCACCACCGATCTCGGCGACATGCCGAAGGCACCGCTGAAGATCATGATGAACGTCGCCAACCCCGAGCGCGCGTTCGATTTCGGGATGCTGCCGAATCAGGGCATCGGGCTCGCGCGCCTGGAAATGATCATCGCCAGCCACATCGGCGTACACCCGAAGGCCTTGCTCGAATACGCCACGCAAGATGCGGAGACGAAAGCAAAGATCGACGAACGCATCGCGGGTTACGCGGGCCCCGTCGAGTTCTACGTCGATCGATTGGCCGAAGGCATCGCAACGATCGCGGCGTCGGTGTATCCGAAAACCGTGATCGTGCGCATGTCGGATTTCAAATCCAACGAATACGCGAATCTGATCGGCGGCGGCAAGTACGAGCCGCACGAGGAAAACCCGATGCTCGGGTTCCGCGGCGCATCGCGTTACGTCGATGATTCGTTCGCCGAAGCGTTCGGGTTGGAATGCAAAGCGGTGAAGAAAGTGCGCGAGGCGATGGGCCTCGACAACGTGTGGGTGATGATTCCGTTCATCCGCACACTGGACGAAGGCCGCAAGGTCATCGACGTGTTGAAGGCCAACGGTCTGAAGCAAGGCGAAAGCATCGGCGGCAACGAAGCGCTGAAAGTCATCATGATGTGCGAGGTGCCGTCCAACGCGCTGCTTGCGGACGAATTCCTCGACATCTTCGACGGCTTCTCGATCGGCTCGAACGACCTCACGCAGTTGACGCTCGGGCTCGACCGCGATTCCTCGATCGTCGCCGGCCTGTTCGACGAGCGCAATCCGGCGGTCAAGAAATTGTTGTCGATGGCGATCCAGACCGCACGCGCAAAAGGCAAGTACGTCGGCATATGCGGACAAGGCCCGAGCGACCACGCCGACCTCGCCGAGTGGTTGATGGACCAGGGCATCGAATCGGTGTCGCTGAATCCGGATACCGTCGTCGATACGTGGCTGCGGCTGGCGAAGCACAAAGGCTGACGTTGCCGCCCGCGTGTCGACCCGCCATCAGACTGTCGACAACGAGCGCCGCATCGCACCGAGGCGGCGACGGAACCGCCGGTTCAGCGTCGCCGCGGCACACTCGCGACACAGCGCCCAGCGAACCGAGGAGACGCCATGAAAATCGCCTTCGCCGCCATCGTGGTTTTCGCGCTGGCCGCTTGTTCGCAAACGCCGCCCGGCGGGACGAGCCTGGCTTCCGCCACTGCGCGGGTTGCGGGCGCATCGACCAACGCGGCAGAAGCGCCCGCGTCCAGCGCATCCGCACCCTTGCCCGCAAGCACCGCGACAGCACCTGCCGCCGACGCCACCTCGGTGCTCACGCAATACCACTGGCGACTCGTGAATGCGGTGGACAGGTCCGGCCAGCGCATCGATGCGTTGTTCGCGCGTCCCGGCCAGCCGCTGCAACTCGATTTCGACGCGAGCGACGTCTCCGTCAGCAACACCTGCAATCGCATGCACGGCAGCTATTCGATCGCGGGCGGCAAGCTGACCTTCGGAAACCTGGCCTCCACGCTGATGGCCTGCAATGACCCCGCGCTGACGGCATTGGACTCAGCGGCCGGCAAAACCCTGCAAGGCACTTTCACGCTCACCCTGGATGTGCACGGCAAGCAGCCGACGCTCACGCTATCCGGTGCCGACGGCAACAAGCTGACCTTCGCCGGCACGCCCACGGATACAACCCGTGACGGGATGCCACCGCGCTCTTCCTGAGCGCCGTCTGTGCCATAGGTCATCGTGACCCCGCGCTGATGACATGGCATCCTCTCGGGTCGGCGCTTCTCGCTGCGCCAACTCCCGCTGGCTGCCACGGTTGATCGATGAAGAACGCATGGTTGTGCGCCCTCGCACTGTTGCTGATCGCTCCTTTCACATCGGCAGCGCCAGTCGCGAGCGAGCCGGCCACATCGAAGTACGACCCGCATGCACTGTTCGCGCCGTTCCACTACCAGAACCCGGTGAATCGCTATCGCAGTGCCGACGGCCGGCCCGGTCCCGATTACTGGCAGAACCGTGCCGATTACGAAATCCACGCGACGCTGGACCCGAAGGCGAAGACGCTCACCGGCACCGAGACGATTACCTACACCAACAACAGCCCGCAGCCGCTCGGCTATCTGTGGCTGCAGCTCGACCAGAACCTGTACCGCAGCGACGCGCGCGGCAATTTCACCCGCGACCACGCCCCGAAGTTCGACGCGCACACCGAAGGCGACGTGATCACGTCCGTCGAAGTGCTGGGCGACAACGGCGCCGTGCAAGCCACGCACATCGTCAGCGACACCCGCATGCGCGTGGATCTTCCGCAGCCGGTCGCAGGACACGGCGGCAAGGTGCGCGTGCGCATCGCCTGGCATTACACGGTTCCGGGCGCATTCGGCGGCCGCACCGACTGGTTCCATACAAAGAACGGCGACATCTTCGAAATGGCGCAGTGGTATCCGCGCATGTGCGTGTACGACGACCTGCGCGGCTGGGACACCGCACCCTACCTCAACAACGAGTTCTATCTCGAATACGGCGATTTCGATTACTCGATCACCGTTCCGTCGAATATGCTGGTGGTGGGCTCGGGGGAACTGGTGAACCCGCAGGACGTGCTGACCAAAACGGAGCAGCAACGCTTCGAGCAGGCGCGCAACTCGGACAAGACGGTGGTGATCCGCTCGGCCAACGAGGTCACCGATCCGAATAGCCGTCCAAAGCGAAGCGGCACGCTTACGTGGCGCTTCAAGATGCACGACACGCGCGACGTCGCTTTCGGCGCGTCGTCCGCATACGTATGGGATGCCGCGCGCATCCGCCTGCCCGGCGGCAAGCACGCCATGGCGCAATCGGCGTACCCGGTCGAAAGCATCGCCAAGGATGGTTGGCAGAACTCGACCCAGCACGTGAAGTACACGGTCGAGTTCTTCTCGAAATACACCGGCGTCGAATACCCGTGGCCGAACGCGATCGCGGAAGCCGGCATCGCGGGCGGCATGGAATATCCCGGCATCGTGTTCGACTGGTGGAAGGCGAACGGCTACGGCCTGTTCATGCTCGCGGTACACGAAGTCGGGCACTCGTGGTTTCCGATGATCGTGGGCAGCGACGAACGCCGCAATGCGTGGATGGACGAGGGCATGAACACCTTCGTCGATGCGATCGCGCATGCGGAATGGGGCAAGGCGCACGGCGGCGAATTCGCACCGAAGAAGGACAGCGAATACGCGCCGCTGACCGGCGATCCCGCGAAGGACATCATCAAGCAGGTGTTCGACGATCCGGATGCGGCGTCGATCCTGACGCGTGCGGATGCAATCAAGGAGAAGTACCGCCATCCGATCACCTACTTCAAGACCGCGTACGGACTCACCCTTTTGCGCGAACAGATTCTCGGGCCGGAACGCTTCGACGCCGCCTTCAGGCAATACGTGCACGACTGGGCGTTCAAGCATCCCTCGCCTTCCGATTTCTTCCGCACGATGGACAGTGCGGCGGGCGAAGACCTGTCGTGGTTCTGGCGTGGCTGGTTCCGGCACAACTGGAAGCTCGACCTTGCCGTCACCGGCGTCAAGTACGTCGGCAACGATCCCGCCAAGGGTGCGCTGGTGACGGTGGCGAACCTCGACAAGTTCGCGATGCCGGCGATGTTGCGGATGACGTTCGATGACGGCAGCAGCGCGCAGGTTCGCGTGCCGGTCGCGACCTGGATGCAGCACACGCGGTTCGACGTGCCGGTCGCGGGCAGCAAGCGCGTCCGCAGCGCCACGATCGATCCCGACGGCGTGCTGCCGGACGCGGATCGCGCGAACAATACGTTCGCCGTCGGCAAGTGACCCTGCCGGCATCTTCGAAGGCGCCGGCCATGCCACAATGCCGCGGCCCGACACCGCCTGGGAAATGATGATGCGCACGCGTTCGTGGTCATGGTTGCTGTTGCTTTTCATTGCGCCACTCGCGATTGCCGCGCAGGCACCCGACGCGCCGCTCGCGCCGCATCGGGTGTTCCGCGTCACGCTCGACGGCGCGTCTACGCAAGCGGTTTCGGGGCGATTGCTGATGTTCGCGCTGCCCGCGAAGCAAGCCGCGGCACAGAACAAGGACGGCAAGGCCACCGAAATCGACACCAACCCGTTCGACCCGACGCAAACCGCGGTGGCAGCGATGGAGGTGCATGACCTCGCGCCCGGCGCCTCGGTACTCGTCGATGCGGATGCGCTGGCATTCCCGCAAGGCTTCTCGAAACTCGCCGCCGGCGACTACGACATGCAGGCGGTGCTGGACGTCAACCACGATTACAACTATTCGGGACGCGGCGCGGGCGATCTGGTCAGCGACGTCACCGAAGTGCCGTTCAACAGTGACGCTTCCGTTCCAACCCTGCGCTTGACGCGGGCGCTCAGCGACGCACCACAAGCGTGGTCCGTGCCGGAGCAGGTTCCCGCGAAAAAACGCGAGCCATTGGCGAAGGCCATGCAGGCGGCGCACGCGCACAGCCAGCCGCTCGACTTCGTCAGCCCCGCATTGACTGCGTTCTGGGGCCGGCCCATCCACGTCAGGGGCTGGGTGCTGCTGCCGCCCGGCTATGACAAGCACACGAACGCGCACTACCCGACGGTTTATTTCACCCACGGTTTCGGCGGCGACCTCGCCTACCTCACCGTCAAGGCCCCGGGCGTGTGGTCGGACATGGCCGACGGCAAGACGCCGCCGATGATCTGGGTGTTCCTCGACGAACACACGGCGACCGGCACGCACGAATTCGCCGACTCGGTGAACAACGGACCGTGGGGCACCGCGCTCACCACCGAAGTGATTCCGTATCTCGAATCGCACTACCGCATGGACGCGAAAGCCAGCGGACGCTTCCTCACCGGGCATTCGTCCGGTGGCTGGACGACGCTGTGGCTGCAGGTGCGTTATCCGAAAATCTTCGGCGGCACCTGGTCTACATCTCCCGACCCCAGCGACTTTCACGATTTCACCGGGCCCGACCTGTACGCACCGAACGCGAATGTCTACACGCGGCCCGACGGCACGCCGTACCCGCTGGTGCGCATGAAAGGGAAAGTCATCGCGACATTCCAGCAGTTCGCGCAACTCGAGCGCGTGCTAGGCCCGTACGGCGGACAGATGGCTTCGTTCGACTGGGTGTTCTCGCCGCGCGGCTTGGATGGACGTCCGGAACAAATGTTCGATCGCATCACCGGCAAGGTGAACCCGGCAATCGTCCGGTATTGGCGCGACCACTACGACATCGCCCACCGAATCGAAACGCAGTGGCCGCAACTGAAGCCGTATCTCGACGGCAAGATCCACGTAATCGTCGGCACCGCCGACACCTTCTATCTCGACGGCGCCGTGCACAAGCTCAAAGCCGTTCTGGACAAGGTGGGCGCGCACGCCGAAGTGCAGTTCCTGCCCGGCAAGACACACGGCGACCTTTACTGGAAGGGCAAGGACCACGACTGGCTGGAGAAGCAGATCGCGTGGGCGATGTATCACGTGGCACGTCCGGACGCGAAGATTCCGACGGCGTACCGCGACGAATTGCGCCCTGCGATCGACGCCGCGGAAACATCGGCGCCGTAGACGAACTCCGCTCGCCCTGCGCATCGCGAAGCGAAGCCGGAGGGCGGACGGAGAGCCATGGCCGGCGGCGCGGGCTGTCGCGACCGTATGCCACAATGCCGCGGTTTCCATCACGTGCAGGGGATGACGATGCGTACTCGTGGATTGCTGTTGCTGGCTTTCGTCGCGGCGCCGTCCCTTGCAGCCACCCCGCCCACTTCCGCACCGACGCAACTGCAGGGGCTCGACGCCTACGTGCAACGGGTGATGCACGACTGGCACGTGCCCGGCGTTGCCATCGTCGTGGTGAGAGATGGAAAGGTTTTGCTGGCACGTGGCTACGGCGTGCGCGAACTCGGCAAGCCCGGCAAGGTCGATGCGGACACGCTGTTCGGCATCGCCTCAAACACCAAGGCGTTCACGGTGGCCGCGCTGGGCACGCTGGTCGCGTCCGGCAAGCTGACATGGGACACGCCAGTCGTCGATGTACTCAAGGATTTCCGGCTCTCCAGCCCCTACGTCACGCAGAACCTCACGCTGCGCGATCTGCTGACCCACCGCACAGGTTACTGTGATCCGGGCGTTTGGTACACCAGTGATCCATCGACCATTCTGCATCGCGTGCGCTATCAGAAACCCGACTACGGTTTTCGCACCACGTTTTGCTACAACAACATTCAGTACGACGCGGCTGGTCGTTTCATTCCCGCGATCACCGGCCAGAACTGGCATGACTATGTCGCCGCGCACTTGTTTCAACCGCTCGGCATGGATCGTACCGTCACTACCGAAGCCGCACTCGAAAAATCGACCGACGTGGCCGTGCCGCACGGCATGGTCGATGGCAAACTTGCGGCGATCCATCGCTACTGGCCGCACGAAGCAGACGTTCTGCCTGCCGACGGCGCCATCTGGTCAAGCGCCAATGACATGGGCCACTGGCTGCAGATGCTGCTGGCCGACGGCAAGTACGACAGCAAAACGGTCCTCGACGCCAAGGTCGTCAATGCGATGGAAACTCCGCAGATGCTGATCCGGTCCGGCACCGGCATTGGCCGCGAAATCCGCGCGTGGATGCCCGGCGGCACTTTCTACAGCTACGGCCTCGGCCTATTCATGCAGAACAACCACGGCCACACGCTGGTATGGCACGCGGGTGACGATGAGGGGATGGCGTCGGCGCTGGTGATGGCCCCGGATGCTCACCTCGGCATCGTGGTGTTGTCGAACATGAATCAAGCCGACGCACGCTTCTCGATTGTCGCGCATGTGCTGCAATCCATGCTCGACCTTCCGCGCAACGACGTCGAGCCTGCCTTGCTCGCCGACGCGCAGAGGTACCAGGCGAAAGACAAAGCGACGGAAAAGAAATTTGCCGACACACGCATTGCCGGCAGCAAGCCGCCGCTGCCGCTGGCCGATTACGCCGGCAATTATCACGACGAACTCGATGGCAATGCGCATGTGAACGTTGAAAACGGGCACCTCGTGCTTCGCCTCGACAATCCAGACCTCACCGGCGACCTGCAACCTTGGCACGGCAGCACCTTTCGTGTGAACTGGCGCTACACGTTCTACGGCGACGACTACGCGAACTTCGACGCGGATGCGTTGCGCCACCCCGCGAAGCTGACACTCACGGGCATGTGGCTACACTACGAACGCGCCCAGCCCGCGAACAAGGGCGCGCAGTGATGACGCCGCGCCGCACAAGCTGAAGGCCGTGCTGGACAAGGTCGGTGCGCACGCCGAGGTGCAGTTCCTGCCCGGCAAGACCCACGGCGACCTTTACTGGAAGGGCAAGGACCACGACTGGCTGGAGAAGCAGATTGCGTGGGTGATGTATCACGTGACGCGGCCGGACGTGAAGATTCCGGCGGCGTACCGCGACGAATTGCGTCCGGCTATCGACGCCGCGGAAACATCGGCGCATTGACACTATGCGGCATGCCACAATGCCGCGGTTTCCATCACGTGCAGGGGATGACGATGCGTACTCGTGGATTGCTTCCGTTGCTGCTGGCTTTCATCGCGGCGCCGTCCCTTGCCGCCGTCCCGCCAACTTCCGCGCCGACGCAACTGCAAGGACTGGACACCTACGTCCAGCGCACGATGCACGACTGGCACGTGCCCGGTCTCGCCGTCGTCGTGGTGAAGGATGGAAAAGTGCTGGCGGCGCGCGGCTACGGCGTGCGCGAACTGGACAAGCCCGGCAAGGTCGATGCGGACACGCTGTTCGACATCGGCTCCAACTCCAAGGCATTCACAGTCGCAGCGTTGGGGACGCTGGTTTCATCGGGCAAGCTCAAGTGGGATGCACCGGTCGTCGATGAACTGAAGGGTTTCAAACTGGAAAGTCCTTACGTCACGCAGAACGTCACGCTGCGTGACCTCCTCACCCACCGCACCGGTTACTGCGACCCCGGCGCCGCGTGGTACACCAGCGATGCCGATGACAGCATCAAACGCATGCGCTGGCAGAAACCGGAATACGGTTTCCGCACCACGTTCTGCTACAACAACGTGCAATACCTCGCCGCCAGCCACTTCATTCCCGCGATCACGGGGCAGAGCTGGAACGACTACGTGGCCGCGCACCTGTTCCAGCCGCTCGGCATGTCGCGCACCGTCAGCACCGATGCCGCGGTCGCGGCTTCGACCGATGTCGCCACGCCGCACGGCATGATCGACGACAAGCCCGCGGTGCTGCATCGTTACTGGCCGCACAACATGGACATCTTCGCGGCGGTGGGCGGCATCTGGTCCAGCGCCAACGACATGGGCCACTGGCTGCAGATGCTGCTGGCCGACGGCAAATACGACGGCAACAAGGTCCTCGATGCCAAGGTCGTCAAGGCGATGGAAACCCCGCAGATGCTGATCCAGGCGGGCACCGGCGTCGGCGATGAAATCCGCGCGTGGATGCCCGGCGGCACGTTCTACACCTACGGCATGGGCCTGTTCGTGCAGGACGACGGCGCACGCCAGATTGTCTGGCACGCGGGCGACATCGACGGCATGGCCTCGGCAGTCGTGCTGGTGCCCAAGGCGCAACTCGGCATCGCGGTGATGTCGAACATGGATCACGCCGACGCGCGCTTCGCGAT
>Ga0207695_10004058_pt1 | contig 20126 bp, 15 predicted proteins | sample KBSC54metaG_FD_184354 | JGI IMG/M metagenome (GOLD analysis project Ga0207695, IMG submission 184354) | Corn rhizosphere microbial communities from Kellogg Biological Station, Michigan, USA - KBS C5-4 metaG (SPAdes) (version 2) | ecosystem: Host-associated > Plants > Roots > Rhizosphere > Soil...
TTAACCGCCGCATATTCTAATTTATTAAAAATCAGACGTATTACAAGCCAATCTACAGCAAAAAGATTAAAAACTGACTTATTCGACCTTATACCGGTATACCTGGCGACCAATATTGCCCTTATCATCCACCCCTTCTATCACAACGCGGTAAGTGCCAGCCCCGTCTGAGTTATAGTACTCAAATGCAGCATTGCCATCTTTATTTGTTGCCACCTCAGGTAACCACAAAATAGTACTACGAAGATCGGGCTTAGTACTGCCATTTTTTACATCATATCTTGGTGAGTAAAATTCACGTCCCAGGTAAAATCCATGCAATCTAAATGATAGATTCCCTAATGAGCCGGTGCTAGGACTGTCATTATCAGCGCCATTTTTACGTGAAGTAATGATCAAAACCCCTCCTCCGCCATGTATACCGTAAATTGTTGCGTTCGCTCCGGATAACACTTCCACTGTTGCTACAGACCCTGGATTAATATTGTCGACACCCTGGCCTGGCTCTAATTGAGAACCATCTATGACAACAAGCATAGGCTCGGTAACAGGTGCTCCATTGCTGCTAACTACGTTGCTGATAAGATTGAATGGTACGCCATTAGTGAAACTAACCCCATGAAGCAATCCGTTTAGCCCTATTGATAAACTTGGGGCATTTTTAATTTTATCGCCACTTACTACCTGGTCGGCATGGCCGGAACCACCCAGGTTAGATGACTCGTAATTAGTCTTGCTATTTAATACAGCGTGACTTGCCGTCACATTACTCTTAGAGTTGTAAGATGCATTTTTTGCAACACTTGATTCCAAAACCGGCTTGTTACCAGCCGGATAAGCGATCATTGCCTTGTTTAAATCACTCAATGAAACAGGCTCCTTCTTTTCAGGCACTGCGGGCCCTGGTTTATCCGCATCTAATGTAAACACGGTACTGTTTTTTACTTTGGTTGAACCTGTGGCCTGCAAAGTTAATATGGTACTGTCAACCATCGCAGGTAAATTGGCAAATTTAAATTTGCCGTTATTGTCTGTCCTTTCTCCAAGGGAGCTCCTCCGATCGGTTGTCAATAGCATCACATCCATATCTTTCACTGGTGCACCAGCCACATTTTTCGCGGTACCGCTTAATTCCAGATTTCTTTCAGGGGCATAGGCAAACGCCGAATCACGCCCATCCAGCAATTTCTTCCATGTAAAACGGCGATATCCCTGGGTAAGCATAAGGGCATCCAGGTCGTTGGCCGTTTGATTGTTGTTCTGTAGGAAATAATAATTTGGTTGTTCAACATACCCGCGCAATTGCGAGGTGAGGAGCAAGTAAGTCAGTATAGTAGTCTCGCTATTTTCGTCAACAGGCACTTTGCTTTCATCTATAACCGCTACAGAAAAATGCCCCTCGGCGGCATTACCTTTATCTTTTGCGGCCACCGAAACCGATACTTTCTCACGTTTACCATAGGTATTTTTGTTACCTGTTAAAGTTAGATCGACCAGGTCTGGATTTTTTAGAAACACAAGGCGTTCGCTCAATGGATCACCTGTTTGGGAGAATAGAGTGATCTGCACAACACCCGACGGAAACTGGCTGTTTGCCAGGTCCATACTTAACCTGCGACTATCCAGTTTAGTGTTTACCGTATTCACAAATCCGCCCCCATAAATCACCAGGCTGATATTTTTATTCAGATTTTCCTGGAAATAGGCCTTGTTGCTGCGTATTTCGACGGATAGTTTACCCAATGTGTCTTTTACGGCCAGGGCTATTCCCTTGCTTTGCACTACAGGTAAATTGAACGCTCCCTGCGAACCGTCGGCAAAGGTCACTTTCGCTTTGTATGTTTTACCTTCTTCAGGTTGCAGATAAAATGTGCCCATGCCTAAATGCGACGAAGTAAAAGTAGCTACCTGGCTATTGGCATTATCAACCACCACGCCTTTTACATTTACGCCCAGGCCATTTGCCCCAATTGCTTTAAAGGCCACTTTTGATACCATAGCGCTTGCCAGTTCGCCACCTTCGGGAAAGAATTGCACATCGGCTTGCCCTTTTTGCTCTGTTGTATTAGCAGCCATGCCATTGTTCATGGCAGAACCAACGGCTATTGTCTTATCAAAAAAATACTCAGGTGCATTTTGCATATAATTGGTATATGCCCTAACACGGTAATTACCCGCATTTAAAGCAAAGGCTAATGGGAAATCACCCCAACCTATGCCATTAACTATTTGAAGCTTTATCGATCTGACTATTGCATTACCCGGGCCTATCAGATCGACATGTAATACGCCGCTGAGCTTAGAAAGATCATAATGTTCTCCTGAAGTCACATAGGCTTTAAAACGCATGGTATCGCCGGTTGTGTAATAAGGCTTATCAAAATGCAGATACGCCTTTTCGATGATATGATTGCCTGACAAGCTTTTTAGCCCGGAAACGATATTATTTGTCACCGCATTATCGTTTTGGCCATAGGCATGCAGATTACAAAATGCCGCAAGAAATGCACAAGCGTACAATATTTTTTTCATGACAAAAAGAGTTGAATTTATGAAGTATTTCATCCGGCCCGGATCAAACCAATCTCAAAAATTAATCCGGGCGGATGAATATATAATCGGTTACCTAAACTTATAACTAAATTTTTAATTTTCAAAAATTATCAATTAAAAATTTAGTTTTCCGGGGTACTTGGTTAAAGTTCAGCAATTTAAAATACTCTGACAAATAATTTTACCGAGAAGTACATTAACAAAAAAAGCCGCTAAATAGCGGCCTTACAATATAGTTCGTTTCTGAAATTAAATGGTTCCGTTTCTGAATAGCAGGGCGGTTTTTTCCAGGCTTTTTTCGGTGATCTGTTCCGGCTCATGAAATTGCTGTTCAACCAAAGTTCTGGGGAATTCTATGCTTCCACTGGAGGTTTTTACGATCACTCCTAAATCAAACTCTGTATGGTTCTTATAACCTCCTATTGCAGGATTATACTTTTCTAACCGGATCAACAATTCTACTATGGCGTACGTGGGCAAATTACTTTTGGGCATCCGGGCAAAATTACATTAACAATTTAAGAAGTAGCTATTAAATTTATGTTAATAGTTAACTTCAAATTAATGTAATATTAAAAAGCCTGCAACATTAATTTACTTACTTCCGCCGTTATTACCCCCTCCGTTATCATTGCCAGGCATATCATTATTGTTGTTATCGTCTTTGTTTTTCTTGAACTCCATCTTACCAAATCTATAGCTCAATGTGATGCCGAAAGAACGGAATGGAATCTCCCTGATGCTGGTTTGTGTAAAACCGGTCCCGCTGGTAGTTGATTTTTGGCTTAGATAATTTGCAAACGGATCAGTAGTAGTTAAACCGATACTCGCTTTCTTATTCCAGAATTGTTTGCGTACCGCAAGATTGTAGAAAGCGAACACAGGCCTGTTACCCTGTATAGTTCGTTGGGAAGAGTTGTAGTTAACAAATGCTTCACCAATAAAGTCGTGGCCAAAATCATAACTCGCATTCAGATTAATACGATACATAAAGCCCCTAACAGTGGGATTACCCGGGTTGGTGGTGATTCTGTTAGAGAACATCATATTCGTACGCAGGTTGAACTGCTTAGTAACAGGTAACGAACCAAATAAGCTGATACCTTCGGTGGTTTCAGTACCGATATTAGCACGTTGGTTCAAATAAACATCGGTATATGTTGTACCGTCGATCGTATAAGTACTGTAGGGTGTAGTGTATGATTGCAGATCATTAGTATTATAGCGATAAAATGCACCTATATAAATATTAGCTCCCTGGTTGAATGATTTGTTATAACCGAACTCATAGTTATGTCCTATTTCGGGTTTCAGGTTTGGATTACCCACACTTATATTGTGCGGATCACTCACGTTATAAAATGGGTTAAGGCTTCCATAATCCGGGCGCTGTATACGATAACTGTAGTTTAGCTTAAGAGACTCTGTTTCACTCAATTTGTGCGTCAGTACAAGCGATGGAGCCAGGGTATTGTATGATGGTATAGATGTGGCGCCAGGAAAATTAGCTGAGGTAGTAGTATATTCATCTCTTAAGCCCGCCATACCACCGATAAAATCATTAAACATCGAAAAAGTAGTAGAAACGTAGCCCGCATATATCTTCCGATCATAGTTAAAGCCATAGGATTGTTTAGAATTTGGTAGCCAAACGCCCCCCCCTAGTGTATCAGTAGCCACGGAGTTATTAATATTCTCCAGCACCACCTTAGCCCCTGTTTCAATTTTAACTTTTTTGCTTATAGGCTGTGTATAGTCAATAGAAATATCCGTTTCATGGTCTGTACCTGGGTTATTCCCTCTGATTCCGGAATAATGTCCGTTGGACAGGGTATCGGTCTGTTGAATAAAATTAGAAAGGTTATTACCATAACTTGAGTTAAATAACACATCCAACTCTTGCCCTTCTGTATTGAAAGTCTTTTTATAATCAATACTGTAGTCAAAATATTTCCCCCGGAAACGGCTGTCAGAATTGCGCAAAGTTGACAATGAAGATAAGGTGGTATCAGCTAACAAATCATATTTATTTGAAACCTGTGACGTTGGACCATCACCGTGGTTCTTAAAATAGTTGTATCCAAATGAAACGGTCAGCGCGTCTTTTTTGGTAATGTCCCAATTAAATGCAATACCTGAATGAAAACCACCTCTTGTAAAAGCGCTGCTTCCATTCTGATATAGATCGGTAAGTGTATTATTACTATATGATTTGCTATCTGTAGTGTTTATTGTAGTACTATTGATCTGCTCGCCACCACCAAAAAACGCATTCACACCGAAGTTGCCTTTGCGTGCATTTAAGTTAAAGTTCCCGTTTTCGCGACGTGTACCGGCTGAAAGATTGAAGTTCCCGTTCACACCCTGCACTTTACTATCCTTTAAAACAATGTTAATGATACCGCCTGTACCATTTGCGTCATACTTAGCACCCGGACTGGTTATCACCTCAATGGCCTTGATCTGGGTAGACGGGATAGACTGCAGCGCATCAGCCAGACTTGCGCCAAATATGCTTGATGGTTTACCATTGATGAGGAAGCGGATATTAGAATTACCCTGCAGCTGTACATTTCCGTCAATATCAACAGTAACCTGTGGCACTTTTTGCAGCACGTCGGCCGCAGTACCACTCTGTGAAGTAAGATCGTTTGCGACGTTGAAAACCATCTTATCAATCTTATTTTGCACAACCGGCGCTTTTGCTACTATGTCAACCGATTTCAACTGAGTTTGAATAGGCTCAAGAGTTATCGTTCCGAGAGAAATATTAGGAGTAGCACTGTTAATGCTCAGTTGATCAATGATCTTCTTTTTATAACCCATAAAGTCAACCGAAACGATATAGTCCCCGGGATTAACGTTCATGAGCGTGAAATTGCCTTTGGGATCGGTAGATACGCCATCGAACGGACTTGCTGCCCCCGCTTTTGAAATACTCACAGTAGCATAGTCAACGGGTAGTTTGGTAACTGCGTCAATCACTTTACCACTTATATGACCTTTAGGGTCATTAAGGGGCTGTGCGTTGACGATCGTTGAAGAACAAATAAAAAATAATAGTATTATAATAATATATCGCATAGTTTAATTATCACTGATTTTTAAAATCGGGCGAAGATGTTTAGAAATTTTGGATTAAATCTGATTGCCAGTTAATTGTAGTGTGATTTTTACACAAGTTGTAGAAGGGGATGACAATTGCACATAGCCAATAACGACAATTAACTATTTGTCAAACGATTAGCAACGAAAAATTGATACATTACAATTGTAACAATGCTAATAGAAAGCGATTTTTCGATCTTATTCAGAAGATAAGCACCAGCGTTCCTGCTATGATCAGCAGCGCCCCGGCGGCGGATTTTATGGTTATTGGATCCTTCAAAAATATGGCTGATAATATTATGGCGAGAGCCACACTTAGCTTATCAACGGGTGCAACCTGAGATACATTACCGACTTGCAAGGCTTTAAAATAGAATATCCACGATAAGCCCGTAGCACAACCGGACAGTACAATAAAGGCCCAGTTAATTTTGCTGAGCGCGCCCATATTTTCTGCGCTCCCTTTATATAAAGCAATCGACCACGCAATGATCAAAATAATAACGGTACGTATGGCAGTCGCCAGGTCACTATCGACCCCTTTTATACCAATTTTTGCAAATATTGCGGTCAAGGCCGCAAAAGCCGCCGAAAGTAAAGCGTATATCCACCACATGGGTTTTTGAATTAGTGAATGACTGAATTAGTGAATTAGTGAATGATTGAATTGCTTACTATGTTGATTAATTATATGTGCTCCTGCAACCCATTACAACTTTTACAACCTCTACAACCCTTACAACTTTTACCAATCCCACAAATCTACATACTCATCCTGTACAAAATCTATAGCTACAAAATGTATCCAAAATTGAGTTCGTACTTTTATAAAAATTAACCGGATGAAGATACTGATCATTGAGGATGAGAAAGGGCTGCGCGAAAGTATTGAGGAATACTTTGCCGAGGCCGGTAATATTTGCGAAACTGCATCAAACTACCAGGAGGCGATGGCGAAAGTTAGCATATATAGTTATGACTGTATCTTATTGGATATCACATTACCCGGCGGCAGCGGTATCGAGATTTTAAAAAACCTCAAAAGAAATAATAATACCGATGGCGTGCTGATCATCTCGGCGAAGAACTCATTAGATGACCGCCTGGAAGGCCTGGACCTTGGTGCCGATGATTACCTGGTAAAACCATTTCACTTGTCAGAATTACGGGCTCGGGTAACGGCTATCATCCGCCGGAAAACCTTTAACGGCAGCAACCTGCTTGTGTTTAACGAGATCAATATCGACCTGCTGGCAAAAACGGCAAAAGTAAATGATCAGTCTGTTAAACTTACGCGTAAAGAGTATGCATTGCTTTTATATTTCATTGCCAATAAAGGAAAAGTGGTTTCGAAAAATGCTATTGCCGAGCATCTTTGGGGCGATGGTATGGATTTGGCCAATAATTTCGATTTTATATACTCACATATCAAAAACCTCAGAAAAAAGTTATTAGAGGCGGGTAGCAATGACTATATTCAGGCGGCTTATGGCATGGGCTATAAGTTTACCAGTCAATGAAGCTCGTCACCCGATACAACCGCGTTAACCTGCTCACCACCATTGTAGTGATGCTGATAACCGGTATTATTTATTACCAGGCTATAAGCTTAATATTGATAAGCCAACTTGAAAAAGATTTGGTGGTTGAAGAAAACGAGATATTTGAATCGGTGGATGTGAACCATCATCTGCCACAGGTTTTTAAATCAAATGACCAGCAGATCACTTTCACGGAAGCAGCACCCGGCTCGGTAAAGCGTGAATTCATCAACACAATTTACCGCAACTACAATAACCTTAAATATGCAAAAAGACACCATCACCATGATGATGATGATGAGTTTGAAACGGGCCGGGGATTGATCACATCAGTTACCGTTGGCGACAGGTATTATAAGGTATTAATAGTTGTATCCACAGTTGAAGCGGAAGATCTTATAAAAATCATTTTCGGTATAACTGCGGGCGTTATACTTCTGCTCTTTGTTACATTGTATGTAACCAACAGGTTGCTGCTGAACCGGCTTTGGCAACCATTCTACGACCTGCTAAGAGAGCTCCGGCTTTTTAACATTACAGACAACAAGGATATCCCGCTTGAGAAAACCAGGATTGATGAGTTTGAAGAATTAAACCAGGCGATTATCAGCATGTCGACCAGGGTTAAGAGCGACTACAAGGAGCTCAAGACGTTTACCGAAAATGCTTCGCACGAACTGCTCACGCCTATCGCCGTTATCAACTCCAAACTGGACACGCTAATTCAAACTGATAGCTTTACAGTAAAGCAAAGCAAATTGTTGAACGATTTGTACAGTGGTGTTTCCAGGCTCACCCGGTTAAATCAATCGCTGCTTTTGCTGGTAAAAATTGAGAACCGCCTGCTGGAAAGCAAAGAAGATATTGATCTGAAACTGCATGTCGAAGATATGCTCATTCAATTTGAGGAAATATTCCTTGATAAGGAATTAAAAGTGACTACTGAGCTGGGCGAAAAAGAACTCGTTACCAGCACCTACCTGGTGGATATTTTATTGAATAACCTTTTGGGCAATGCCATCAGGCACAACCGGGTGGGTGGAGAGATCAGGATAAAACTAACGGATGAGTTATTAACTATTCAGAACACAGGGGCGACTGAATCATTAAAGGATGACGCGATTTTCACCCGCTTTCACAAGTCAACCGAGTCTGAAGGCAGCGGACTCGGGCTTACTATATCAAGGCAAATTTGCGAGAACTTAAACTTCACGTTAAATTATTGTTACAAAGCACCATTCCACACTTTTACAGTCAATTTTTGACGGTTACGTCCTAAATTTATACAGAATTAAATTTTTACTTTAGCAAAACTAACGTAATCACATTGATAGGTAGATGAAGTGGCTCTCCTGTATTTTTCTGGTCATATTTTCATTCTCTGTTTCGCAGGCGCAAGTCAATTCATTGGATCATTATATTGAGCTCGCTCAAAAAAACAGCCCCCTTTTAAAGGATCTTAAAAACCAGATATCGTCTGCCCGCATCGATAGCATGCGTTTGAGAGCCGGTTTAAGACCGCAAGTGACCGGTACAGGCGCAGGTGCATTTGCGCCGGTTATTAACGGCTTCGGTTATGCTGGCGCTATCACCAACGTACAGACCTTAAGTGCATTAGTAGGTGTAAACCAGCAAATAATCGGAAGAAGTTACCGGAATAGCCAACTGGCAACAATTGCGTTGCAGCAGGATTCGCTGGTGAATGCTTCGCAGCTTTCTGTACAGGATTTAAAAAAGGCCATTATCGGTCAATATATTACAGCTTATGGCGACCAGCAGCAGGTTAAATTCAACGAAGAAATAATTGAGCTACTCAACCAGGAAGAGAAGGCCTTAAAGAAGCTGACCCAGAGCAATGTTTACAGGCAGAGTGATTACCTTGCATTCCTGGTTACACTGAAGCAGCAGCAAATTCAGCTTATGCAGATACAAATTCAGTATAAAACTGATTTTGCGACGCTAAACTATCTATCGGGCATTGCCGACACCAGCATGGTCGAGTTGTCCGAGCCTAAAATAGACATCGCCGTGCTACCGGATATCAGCAACAGTATATTTTTCAGAAAATTTAAACTGGATAGTTTACGATTGGCCAACAGCAACAACCTGATCGATTACAGCTACAAACCCAAGGGCAATATTTTTGCCGATGGCGGCTACAACACAGATTTTGTGCAGCCTGCAAAGAATTTCGGCACAAGCTTCGGGTTCAATGTAACCGTACCTATTTATGATGGCGGACAGCGCAAAATGCAACATAAAAAGATACAACTGCAGGAAGAAACCAGGCAATACTACAAGTATTTTTATACGGCGCAATATAATCAGCAAATAGCGCAGTTAAAACAGCAGATCAACGAAACAGATAAGCTTTTCAGCCAGATTAATGAACAGGTGAAATTTGATGAAACACTGATAAAAGTGGATACGCAGCTTTTGCAAACCGGCGACTTAAAAATAGCCGACCTGATATTAGCTATTAATAACTACTTAGCTGTACGGAACCTGAAGACACAAACCATTATCAATAAACTGCAACTGATCAATCAGTTAAATTACTGGAACAGGTAACATGAAAATATTAACCAGATACCCGGCTATTAAGTGCTTGTTCGTAGCGGCAGGTATTTCCCTATGCTTTGCATCCTGCAAAGGCGACAAAAAAGCCGAGGGTGATGACGACGCCAACGTAAAAGCACAAACACCTGTAACGGTTACCACCGTTGACCAGAGTTCACTTACCGATTACATCGACTTGAATGCTACTTCGGTTTTTCAACAGAAGAACTATATCAAATCAAACGCTAACGGATACATACAGCAGGCTAACCTGCAGCCAGGTCATTTTGTAAATAAAGGCGATGTGCTTTTTACGGTAAAAACCAAAGAAGCACAGGCTATAGGCAATAGCATCAATGTGCTCGATACTACGCTAAAATTTTCAGGCGTCAACAAAATAAAATCCCCGGGGCCAGGTTATGTGAGCCAATTGAGCCATCAAACCGGAGATTATGTGCAGGACGGCGAAGCATTGGCCACCATCAGTGACCGTTCCAGCTTTGTGTTTGTAATGCAAATGCCTTATGAGCTCCGTCAGTATGTAAGACAAGGTCAGAACATCCAGCTTACTTTACCCGGTGGACAAACCGTGAGCAGCCATGTTGCCTCTTTTATGCCATCGGTTGATACTGTAGCGCAAACCCAGGGCGTGGTTCTGAAACTAAACTCTGGCGATCAGATACCCGAGAATCTGGTCGCAAAAGCGCGCATTGTTAAATCAGAAAAAAACAATACGGCGTCATTACCAAAAGCAGCGTTGCTTGCCAACGAAACCCAAACTGAATTTTGGGTGATGAAGTTGATCAACCCTACAACCGCAGTAAAAGTTCCGGTAACGAAAGGGATCGAGATGGGCGACCGCGTGGAGATCGTATCTCCAAAATTCTCTGCTGATGATAAAATTGTGGTGACCGGGAATTATGGTTTAGCTGACACCGCTAAAGTTAAGATCGTAAAACAATGACCAAAAGGCCGCTACAAGATTTCTTTATATCGCATAAAAAGCCCCTTAGTTTGGTGCTGGCCATTGTAATCATGAGTGGCTTTTACGCTTATTCTAAACTACAGACTTCTTTATTCCCTGAGATCACCTTTCCTAAGATCAAGATCATAGCTGATGAAGGACTACAGCCGGTAAACAAAATGATGGTGACTGTTACCAAACCGTTGGAAAATGCCATCAAGCAGGTACCCGATCTGAAAACTGTACGCAGTACCACCAGTCGCGGCAGTTGCGAAATATCAGCCTTCATGAGCTGGGATGCAGATATTGATCTTTCATTACAACGGATTCAAACCAGTATCGACCAGATAAAAAACGATCTGCCGGCCGATGTCAATATTTCGGTAGCCAAAATGAACCCATCGATATTGCCGGTAAGCGGTTATACGCTGGAAAGTCATAGCCGGACGCCGATCGAATTAAGACAACTGGCTACTTATACTGTAAAACCCTTTTTATCGCAAGTAGATGGCATTTCGGAGATCAGGGTAATTGGTGGTAAAGCAAAAGAATACTGGCTCTCGCTGAACAAGCAAAAGATGAGTTCGCTGGGTCTTACGCCGGATATCATCAACACTACGTTAACTAATACCAACTTTGTAAAATCGGAAGGCTATCTGTCTGACTATAACCGGTTCTACCTCACTGTAACAGATGCCACAATCAATGCCAAGGATCAATTAGCCGACCTGGTTATCAGCAACAACCGCAAGCGCGTGGTGCGATTGAAAGACTTTGCTGATATATCGGTTCAGGAAGGTATCGAATATACCAAGATCAATGCCAACGGTCGCGATGGGGTACTCATCGCAGTTATCAAACAGCCCAATACCAACCTGGTAACGTTGTCGAAAGACATGGACGCTAAGGTGGAAGACCTGAAAAAAATACTGCCGCGCGACGTTACTATCAAACCGTATTATATTCAAGCTGATTTTGTAAACGAATCTATTAAAAGCGTAACCGATAGTCTTTGGATAGGGTTGTTATTGGCCATCGTTGTTGCTATTATTTTCCTCCGCTCGTTAAAAGCAAGCGCCGCCATCCTGATCACTATACCTATTACAATCTGCCTCAGCCTTGTAGTGCTCTATGCTATTGGCTATACCTTCAATATTATGACGTTGGGTGCAATTGCCGCAGCGATAGGGTTGATTATAGACGATGCTATAGTTGTGGTTGAGCAGATACACCGCACACATGAAGAGCATCCCGACGATCATACCTTAAAGTTGTTGCAAAAAGCTATCGACTATCTTTTTCCGGCGATGGTGGGTTCATCTATCAGTACTATTGTGATCTTTATTCCTTTTGTATTGATGAGCGGTGTGGCCGGAGCCTATTTTAAGGTGCTAACCAATACTATGATCATCACATTGGTATGTTCATTTTTTGTGACGTGGATCGGTTTGCCGGTGATCTACTTGCTGCTTACACGCAAGAAGAAAAATAATACCACAAAGGACGCACACGAAGAACATCATGTTAAAAAGCAAAAGTGGGTTTCATGGTTCATCCTTCGCCCGTGGTTAAGCCTGGCTATTGTTGGTGGATTGATTGCTGTGCTGGTTATAGTACCAAAGCTGCTGGAAACTGGCTTCCTGCCCGAAATGGATGAAGGCAGTGTCGTGCTGGACTATACCTCGCCTCCGGGAACTTCCCTTGAGGAAACCGACCGGATGTTACACCAGGTAGAAAAGATAATAACCGGCCAGCCTGAGGTCGAGGCCTACTCAAGACGTACAGGTACCCAAATGGGCTTCTTTATTACCGAACCCAATACAGGCGACTACCTGATACAATTAAAGAAAAAACGTGATAAAACCACCCAGGAAGTAATAGCCGATTTGCGCCAGAAAATCGCATCAACCCAACCTGCATTGCGGATAGATTTTGGACAAGTAATAACTGACATGCTTGGTGACCTGATGACATCGACCCAACCTATTGAAATAAAAGTATTTGGCGATGATCAACAAAAATTACAAGATCTGTCCAAGCAAATTGCTGATGCAGCTACATCGGTAAAAGGCACTGCCGATGTGTTTGACGGCATTGTGATAGCCGGACCATCCGTAAGCATTCAACCGCATTATAGTAAACTGGCTCAGTATAATATTACACCAGCCAGTCTGCAATTTCAGTTACAAAATGCTTTACAGGGGAATATCATAGGCAACTTACTCGAACGCGAGCAGCTATCCCCTATCCGTATGGTCTACCCGGGCAACAAAAGTCTGCGTGTGGATGATATTAAAGATCAAACTATATTTACTCCCTCAGGTAAATTAATACCGATAACCGAGCTGGCCTCTGTCGACCTAAAACCCGGCGAAGCCGAAGTAAACCGCGAGAACCTGCAATCCATGGGCGTAATTTCGGCCCGGTTAGAGAATGCCACGATAGGTACTGTGATACCGGCGATTCAAAAAAGCATCGCACAAAAAGTGAGTCTGCCGGAAGGTTATCACATAGAATACGGCGGCGATTATGCCCAGCAACAGCAATCGTTTAAAGAGTTATTGACCATCCTGATCACCGCGAGCCTATTAGTATTTGGTGTGATTTTATTCCTGTTCAAACAATTCAGGATAGCATTACTCATACTGGTTATTGCCGTGTTGGGGACTGCCGGCAGTCTGCTCGCGCTATACGTTACCGGTACACCACTCAACGTGGGCAGTTACACGGGGCTCATCATGATCGTCGGTATTATTGGGGAGAATGCAATATTCACTTTCCTTCAGTTTAAAGAGCGTGCGCAGGCAAATATGTGCGAAGTAAATACGCCAACAGGCGACTGCGTAAACGAAGCCATTGTATTCTCTATTTCTACACGTTTACGGCCAAAACTAATGACCGCTCTGGGTGCCATCATTGCATTAATGCCATTAGCTCTGGGCATCGGCGCGGGGGCGCAACTACATCAGCCGTTGGCTATTGCGGTAATTGGTGGATTTATAGTCGCACTACCTCTATTGCTTATAGTATTACCAAGTATGTTGAGGATACTATATAGATCAGGAAAATTCCACAACTACAATCATTTGTAAACAAAATGTAAATAAAACAGGTTTGTTACAGAATTAACTTTTATATTTAAAAACTGTAGTTTTAGTTTTTTCGTCTGAAAAACCCAGGTCGATATAACTTAAACGGTAATTAAGCGTTAAAGCAGGAAATAAATTTAACTAATTTTTAATAAACGAGAAGGCAAAGAAGCTCATGGCAAAAAAGACTGATTTTATTTACTCAACTGAATCTGAACCACATCGCATTCGTACTAAAAAAATCCTTAAACAGTTTCCCGGTCTTAGAACCCTTATCGGTAAAAACCCCAATACCATATTTGCAATTATAGGCCTGGTTCTTTTCCAGGTGGTTGGCGCATACTTATTACGTGATCAATCCTGGTGGCTCGTTTTTGCTGCAGCTTATTTATTAGGTGCTTTTGCAGATCATGCTTTATTTGTGATGATCCACGAATGCACGCACAAGTTATTATTCAAAAATGCAAATGCTAACCGTTGGGCCGCTATGCTTTCCAACTTGCCACAAATATTGCCAAGTGCTATTTCATTTGAGAAATATCACATCAAGCACCACTCATTCCAGGGAGTGCACGAACTGGACGCCGATCTGCCTAACAAATGGGAAGCAAAACTGATCAGCAATTCATTTTTAGGCAAAGCGTTATGGTTATTGTTCTTCCCGATATTTCAAATATTCCGTTTATCCCGTTTACGCGAGATACATCCCGTTGATGGATGGATCGTCACCAACTTTTTGTTGCAGGCAGCATTTACTGCGGCCATATGGTATTTTATGGGATTCCATGCAATCGGATTCTTGTTTTTAAGCTTTTGGTTTTCGGTAGGATTGCACCCGCTTGGTGCACGCTGGATACAGGAGCATTATTTAACTCACAGCCTGGAACAGGAAACTTACAGCTATTATGGCTCATGGAATACGGTGGCCTTTAATGTTGGCTTCCATAACGAGCATCATGACTTCCCTTCGGTGCCATGGAATAAGTTGCCGGAAATCAGAAAAGCTGCGCCCGAATATTACGATACGCTTTACTATCATACCTCGTGGACCAAATTGTTTTTTCAATTCTTGTTTGACCGCGAGATATCTCTTTTTAACCGGATTTTACGGAAAGAAAGAGGTAAAGTAGCACTTACAGACGTTTCAAAACCCGATGCAGAAATGCAAGAGGTTAAGGAACCAGAAATGGAAATAAAAGCATAAATTTTAGCCGGCACTTAAGTTATATACCCCTATTAATTGACATGAATACCGTACGTTCGTTATTTTCGACGCATGAGGATGTTGCGCAAATCATCCTTTATGCAACCGTTATTACCTCCCTATGGCTCGCTGAACTAATCATTTCAGCTGATGGTATAAGATCCAAGTTCAGGCACTCATCAGTCAACCTGGCCTTTATTTTCACAGCATTGCCGGTACAGCTTTCCCTCACCACTTTTATTATTATCATTTGCAAATGGGCAAACATCCATCATTGGGGATTGCTTAACCTGGTACACTGGCACACCAAAGGCGTGTTGTATTATGTTGTCGCCTTTGTGTTGATGGACCTGTGCGAGTACACCTATCATGTGATCATGCATAAAGTGGATACCCTATGGAAATTTCACCTGGTGCATCATAGTGATCTGAAGGTAGACGTTTCAACTACCACCAGGGAACATCCGGGAGAAACATTCGTCCGCACCTGCTTCCTGATCCTTTGGGTCACTATACTAGGACCAGTGATTGGTGTGCTGATCATCAGGCAGATATTCCAGTCATTTTCAAATATCGTCGCCCATACCGAGTTCAGACTATCTGACCGGGCCAATAAAATTGTCGGTTTAATATTCATCACTCCAAACCTGCACCATGTGCATCACCATTACAGGCTGCCGTATACGGATTGTAATTACGGCGATGTGCTAAGCATCTGGGACAGGCTGTTTGGCACATTTGGAGAGTTAGACAGGGAAGACACCTGCTTTGGGATCGATACCCATATGGACGAAAAGATCAACGGGAGATTTCTGAATATCGTTAAGATCCCTTTCCAAAAACTGGAGCGCAAAAAATACCACGACGACGTTTTATAAACCAATCATATTGATGTTGATTGACAGGAGATTTATTCTGCTAATCGCGATTGTCGTTACATCGTTAACAAAGGTGCATGCCCAGGTTGAAGATGTTTCTTCCAGGTTTTATTTTCCGGGCTCTCTTGGGATTGGCTTTCCTTTAAATAACGGCCATACCTATCTCAACAACGGTCTGACAATAAATACTGCTGTTGAATATCGTCCCACCTATAGCAACAATGTATTTTTCAGAATCGACTATGATGCTCTGAATAACAACTACACCAGCTATAAGCAAAACATCCCCACCAATATTGTCCAGGGAAAGCTATCTACCGATTTCCTGCTCATGGGAGCCGGCTACCGTCACAATTTCGGCAAGTGGGGATTATATGGCATTTTGCAACCGGGACTTGGCATACACTCATTTAACCTGGCAGTAAACACACCCAATGGGGTAATGCTGCGGACTATTTCAAATTACCGTACCGCATTAAAGGCCGATGCCGGGATCGAATACTATATTGCTCATCATTTCGCTGCGGTTTTTGACCCTGCCTTTTATAAGATATTCTCGCACAGCGGTTTCAACAGCTCACATTCGCAATTCGGCGCCTTCAATATCGGTATTACTACCACTATTTTTTGATAAAATTTTTAGTATTCATACTTGCTATTTTCAATTAAGTTTATTTATATTTGCTAATATATTTAGCATTATGAATAGAATTACAACAGCAGAGCAGCTAATAATTTTTAGCCGTTATTTAGGTCAGCAGGTCGTGATCAAGAGCTTATTGAACGAGGGTAACGAAGTGATAGGCACACTGAAAGGCATAAGGCAGAACGCTTTGCTGGTTGATATCGACGAGGTAAACCGCTGGATACCGCTGAACGATAATTTTAATATCTGCGAAGTAAGGCTGTTATTGAAGCCTTTAAAAAAGTTGACTACTTCTATCATTAATACTGCTAATAGCTTGCCCGTGCAGGCGTTTATCACCCCATATTACCAACAATTGGGATTTGATATGCCGGTATTTATTTCTCCCGGCCATCCCTGCAACTGTAAATATGTACAAGAGCTTGACCTGGCTGATTACCGCACTGCTGCTGAGATATTGGGCAGCCATCGTCACCTGGTAATGGTCCGCTGAGTGTAATTAGTTTCCAAATTATAAAACATATACCCTACCTCTACCGTTCTAAACCGGATCAGGCAAAGTTTCAGTTTAATGTTCTTTTGTCTGATCTTTGCGTTTAGAATTAAATGAGCCGCCGGAAAAAAATAAAGATCATATTACCCCTTGTGTTTATCCTGTTTTTGGGTGCCTATGCCGAACACAGGCATGTTCAGCAAAAGCTAAATGTAACCGGTCATTTGCAGGATAAGCAAATGGACGAAATATCGGGCATAGCTGCGTCGGCTATTCATGAGGGTATTTTTTATGTGCATAACGATAGCGGCGATACCAGTCGCTTATTTGCTATTACCCCGCAGGGAAACATCAAATCAGTGATCTACTATAAAGGTGATCCTCAAGAGAAGCAAGGGGTGCGTGATGTAGAAGACATCGCTGTAGGTCCCGGCCCTGTAAAAGGCAAGAGCTATGTATACATGGGCGATATCGGTGACAACGATGGCTGGCGAAGATACATTACCGTTTACCGTATAGAGGAGCAAAAATCATGGATCGGTAAGGACAGCGTTATACAGGCAAACGCGGCTCCGGTGCATTTCAGATACCCCGATAGCCCGCGGGATGCAGAAACTTTGATGATCGACCCAATTGAAAAACTTTTGTACATCGTCTCCAAGCGTTCCGACTCGGTTACCGTATATACTTCTCCACTGAACTTTAAAGCCAATGATACCGTAACGCTAACCAAACGCTGCAAGTTATATTTCAGCGGGTTCCGTCCGTTCAAATGGATCACAGCCGGGGATATATCAAGGGATGGGCAGCAAGTATTGTTAAAGGATTATGTAAAAGTTTATTATTGGAAACGCAACGGCAATGAGCCTATCTGGAAAACAATGCAAAGAAAACCTGAAGCACTGCCCTATCAACAAGAGAAACAAGGCGAGGCCATCGGTTTTACACTGGATGGCAAAGGCTACTACGTAACCAGTGAAGGCGTATTTGCTCCTATCTACTACTACAACGTGCCGGAGAAATAATCTCTGCGGAGCAACATCCTTTCAATCCCCTCATCTTATGGATATTAACGGACACTTGATGTTCGCTAATGATACATTTGCCCTGATCCTAAATCAATACAAATAACTATTAATCAATCACATACAAAACAGGCACAGATTTTTATAATAACCAGCCATAACCATTCACACATATGAAAAGATATATCTGCTTTTTCGCTTTCTTAATATTAACCTGCGCATCAGCATTTGGTCAGCAAGAAAAGTTAATAGGATTATTAAAAGACTACGGCATCCCTGGTATCCAGTTGGTTTGCATTAAAGGCAATAAGACTCAAAACTTTAACCTGGGCGTTATCAGCAAAGGATCAGACAAAAGAGTTACTTCAAATACAGTTTTCGAGGCGGCTTCTTTGAGCAAATGCGTGTTTTCTTATATCGTGATGCGGTTATATGATCGCGGTGTTATCGATCTGGATAAATCGCTGATGGATTACATGGGAAGTTACGACCGTTTTGAGCCCAACGATCCGCGTTATGCTAAAATAACAGCAAGAATGGTGCTGCGCCATACAACTGGTCTGCCTAATTGGGGCGATGATAAGTCAGCTAAACTGATCTTTACGCCTGACAGCACCTTTTCCTATTCGGGTGAAGGGTTCCAATACCTGCAGCACGTAGTTGAAAAGCTGACCAATAAATCACTTAATGAGCTGGCTGAGCAGGAAGTTTTCAAACCTCTGGGCATGAACAATTCAAGCTACGAATGGTCGAGCAAATTTGATACGACATCATCATTTGGCAGCAGTCCGGATGTAACAAAATGGCATAAAACCCAGATGGCGGCGGCGAGCCTGTTGACTTGCGCCCATGATTATGCCGTCTTCTTGCAGGCGCTGGTAAATGGCGTTGGATTAAAACCAGAAACGCAAAAGATGATATTCACCACTGCATCAAATGCCGATTGGTTCAAACATAACATCGATGCGGAAACCAAAAAACATATTACGTGGGGGCTTGGAGTTGGCTTGCAGGAAAATGAAACCGGCAAATGGATATGGCATTGGGGCGATAACGGCGATTTCAAAGCTTTTTATATTGCCAATCCTGAAAAGAAGGAAATACTGGTTTACTTTACTTACAGCAGATGGGGCCTGCATATCACCACTGACGTTTTAAATGAATTCTTCCCTAACCAAACCTGGTGGCCTTGCCTGTGGACCGGCTATCAATTTCATGAACTGCACCGAATGCAGGCATTCCGGGCAGAATTAGAAAAACAAGGTTACAACCATGCCGCACAAATTGATAATGAAATGAAACAAAAAGACAGCGGCTTCAGCTTACCTGAGGATGATGTAAACGATCTTGGTTTTATTTTGCTTGAAGACGGTAAGAAGAAAGAGGCTCTTGATATATTTAGATATAATCTGGATGCACACCCCAAAAGTGACAATGCTTACGATAGTGTAGGTCAGGCCTATGCTGCGCTGGGTGAAAAAGACCTCGCTATACAGAATTTCAAACGCTCAATAGAACTTAATCCCCAAAATACATGGTCAGCTGACCGGATTAAAAAGTTAGAAGGTGCCGGTAAGTAATACCCGAAGCGTTTGTTAAGTGGAACTAAAGCCCTTAAACAACTATGTCATTTCGATGAGCAGCAAAGGAAAGTGATGGGGGTGCGAAGAGAAACCTTATATGACAAGCAAAGTCTGCAAGCCGCTTGTATAAGATTTCTCCTCACCCTGAGCTGTTCCTAACCCGTTCGTCGAAATGACACGATTTATTTGAACAACATTTTATTGAAACCTATCCACCGCAAACGGAGTAATATTCATCTCTGTTGCCTGCCCATTCAATACTTGGCTTATAATCTTACCTGTTGCCGGACCAAGGCTCAAACCGATCATAGCATGCCCTGTTGCTACCGCCAAATTCTTGTATTTGTCTGATAACCCGATATAAGGCATACCATCCGGCGATACTGGTCGGAAACCGAACCAGATATCTTTTTGCTCCGGCATTTCAGGTTTAAAGTTTGGGAAGTATTTTGGCACAGATTCTACGATACCCTGCACACGACT
>Ga0207695_10004059_pt1 | contig 20126 bp, 17 predicted proteins | sample KBSC54metaG_FD_184354 | JGI IMG/M metagenome (GOLD analysis project Ga0207695, IMG submission 184354) | Corn rhizosphere microbial communities from Kellogg Biological Station, Michigan, USA - KBS C5-4 metaG (SPAdes) (version 2) | ecosystem: Host-associated > Plants > Roots > Rhizosphere > Soil...
GGGCGCCGCCATGCGATAATGCCGCACATCTCTTTCCAGCCGGGCCGCGCAGTCGAGCCAACCGCAACGCTTTTCGTCGCTGTCTACTCGTGCTCATCCGGCCTAGGGTCTGTTTACATATGGAACGCACGTGCGTTGCCACGAGAACGGCCGCTCGCGAGGCGCGCGACGCTGCGAATACTGGACGTATTCGCAAGGAGCGCAACGCGGCGAGCGGCCGTTCTCGTGGCAACCCGATATTGAAAGTTCATTCCAGGGGAATGCCCGAAATCGCCCGCATGGCCGCGTCGATCGTCGCTTGTTTGGCTCGGCCAAACGGCGCTTCTCACTCCTTGCCCTGCGAGCGATTTCGGGCATTCGCACGTGCGTTCCATATGTAAACAGACCCTGACAGCCCTCGTGAAAAATTTCGTTGTCCCAATCGATGCGCTCGCTTCGTTCGACGAGATCGTCGACGTGCGAACGCCGCTCGAATTCGCCGAAGACCATATCCCGGGCGCAGTGAGCGCGCCCGTGTTGAGCAACGAAGAGCGCGTCATCGTCGGGACGCTGTACAAACAATCTCCATTCGAAGCGACGCGGCTCGGCGCCGCCATGGTCGCGCGCAACATCGCCCATCATCTGGAAACCACGTTCGCCGATCGTCCGCGCAACTGGCGTCCGCTCGTCTATTGCTGGCGCGGAGGCAAACGCTCGGGCTCGATGACGACATGGTTCAACCTGATCGGCTGGCAGGCGCGGCAGCTCGACGGCGGCTACAAGGCTTACCGTCAGCGTGTGCTCGACGATCTGGAACGATGGCCGTCGCGCTTTCGCTATGTTGCGTTGACGGGGCACACCGGTACGGGCAAGACGCGGCTGCTGCATGCGCTTGCCGAGGCGGGTGCGCAGGTGCTCGATCTCGAGGGCCTGGCCCGGCATCGCGGCTCTTTGCTCGGCGCGCTGCCGGGCGAGTCCCAGCCGACCCAGAAGGCGTTCGATACGGCGCTCGTGGCGGCGTTCTCGCGCTTGAGTCCGGAGCGGCCTGTGTTCATCGAGGCGGAAAGCCGCCGCATCGGTCAAATCACGTTGCCGAGTTCGCTGCTCGATGCGTTTCACGCCGGGCGATGTGTGCGCGTGTGCACGCCGTTGCCGATCAGAGTGAAATTCCTGCTGGAGGATTACGGACATCTCTTCGATACGCCGCAATACTTCAAGGACCAACTCGCGCGTCTCGTCGGACTCCACAGCCGTCAGACGGTCGGGCATTGGCATGCGCTCGTCGACGCGAACGAACGCGAGCGGCTTTTCACCGAACTGGTCGAGGCGCACTACGATCCGGCCTATGCACGCAGCAGCCTGCGTTCGTTCGGCAATATCGATCGTGCGCTCCCGTTTTCATTCGATCCTTGCTCGTCGACGCAAGTGGAACAGGCGCGCGAACTGATCGCGCGTATCGACGCGGAGCCGCTGCCCGTGGGCTCGCCGGTGCCAACCGCCGATGCGCGGACCGAGCGGACCGACGCCGCGCGCAACCCGCGGCACGGCGCGCCGGCCAATCTTGCCGATAGTTGAGGAGCGCCGCGGGCGGCGCCGTCCGAATCGTGGATCGTCATGCAGGGAAAGACATCCGCGGGCGAATCGGTTAAAATCCCGCGCTTACGCTTCGGGGCGTTCGCACCGTGTGCATCGTGCGCACATCAGGGTGCGATGTCTCGGTGTGCCGGATATCGGAGCGCGCATCGCGCGCGCGTCCGGCTGCGAGGATGGCGAAATTGGTAGACGCACCAGGTTTAGGTCCTGACGCCCGCAAGGGTGTAGGGGTTCGAGTCCCCTTCCTCGCACCACTTCTTTTTCGTTCACCGGCCAGGCTTTCGCCACAGGCACCCGGCCTCGGCTCGATGCCTTCACTCGGCGAGACATGAACACCATCCACGACACGACGCACGGCACCGATCGGCCCGTACGCACGGCTATAGTCGGTGCCGGCGCGATCGGCGGAGCCCTTGCGATCGCACTGGCCCAGGCGGGGCACGCGGTCAGCGTGCTTGCGCGCGGTGCGACGCTTGCGGCTATTCGCCAACATGGCATCCGCATGGTGGACGCCGCCACCGCGAGCGGCACCGGGCGGGCCGCAACGGTCCGCGCGAGCGACGACGCGAGCGAGCTCGGCGAGCAGGATTTCGTCGTCATCGCGCTCAAGGCTCAGGCATTGCCTGCCGTGGCGGCAGCGCTTGCGCCGCTCGTTGGCGCGTGCACGGCCGTGGTGAGTGCGACCAACGGATTGCCGTGGTGGTTTCTCGACGGTATGGATACGCCGCTTGCCGACAGCCGCCTCGAAGCCGTCGATCCCGGTGGTTGCATCGGTCGTATCTTGCCCGCGGCACGTTCTATCGGCTGCGTCGTCCACCTCTCGGCGTCGACCGACGCGCCCGGCATCGTCCGGCGCGGAAAAGGCAACCGTCTCATCGTCGGTGCCGCTCAGGCGGCGCTCGGCCCGAGCGCCGCCGCCTTCGCGCAAGCGCTGCGCGAAGGCGGGTTCGACGCCGAATGCACCGATGCGATCCGCGGCGACATCTGGGCGAAACTCTGGGGCAACATGAATATGAACCCGTTGAGCGCGCTGACCGGCTCGACGGCCGATCGTCTGCTCGACGATCCCTACACGCACGCGCTCACCGTGCGCATGATGGAGGAAGCCGCCGCGATCGGCGGCAAATTGGGCTTGTCGAGCGGCATGACGATCGAAGCGCGTCTGGCCGTCACGCGCGAGCTCGGCGCATTCAAGACTTCGATGTTGCAGGACATGGAGGCGGGCAGGCCGCTCGAGATCGGCCCGATTCTAGGGGTGTTTCCCGAGCTGGGCCGCAAGCTCGGCGTGCCGACGCCGTTTTGCGACGCTGTGCTCGGCTTGCTGCGTCAGCGCGCCGCATCGAGCGGCCTCTGAAGTTCCGGGCCGGCGTCGTTCGCCGCGTCCGCCCCGATTCGTTCCGTCAGCTTTCAGCGTTTTGCTGCCTGTCGCTCGCCGCGGTCATTCACGCTCGGCGAGCGCATTCGCGATCACTTTGTCGAGCACACGGCCGAGGCTGGCTTTTTCCGCATCGTCGAGACATGCGAAAAGCTCCGCGTTCCATTTGCGCGCAATCGGCATGACCTTGCGATACAGCGCCCGGCCTTCGCTCGTCAGCGAAACGAGCACGACGCGCCCGTCCTCGCTGCTGGCCTCCCGCCGAACGAGTCCGCGCTGGATCAGCGCTTCGGCGGCGCGGCTTGCTTGGCTTTTGTCGAGATTGGCGCGCCGCGCGAGATCCATGATCGAAAACGGACCGAAGGAGCCGACCGCCGCGATGACGCGCGCCTCGGGCAGCGTGATATCGAGCTTGGCATGGTAGCGTTCGCTGATGCCGCGATCGGACAGTTTGTTGAGCACGTGCATGCGGTAGGTCAAAAACTGCTCGAGCCCGAGTTTGGCGGCGGCCTTCATAGCGGTCCTTTTGGTTATCGGCACAGTGAGGCGAAGCCCGCGCGGGCACCGCGCGCGAGGTTCATGCGCCGTATTTTATGCGCGTCAGCTGCTCGGCCGCGTTGGCGAGCAACATTGCGGCATCGCGGATCGCCGCTTCCAGCGTGATCGGGCCGGGCGCCGGCGAGAAGCAGCCATCGAAATGCGCGGACAAGTGCGCAAGCGCCGACGGATCGACGGCGCCCGACAGCAGCGAGGCGGGCACCCCCGCGGCGCGCGCGTGCTGGCAGGCGATGAACGGCGCTTTGCCCCGCAGCGTTTGCGTATCGGAACGGCCTTCGCCGGTAATGAGCCAGTTCGCTCCGTTCAGCGCCGCATCGAGTCCCTGTTGAACCGCCACGACTTCCGCGCCGGGTTGGAATTGTGCGCCGAGCATATGCAGCGCGAAGCCGAGGCCGCCTGCCGCACCGGCGCCGGGCAGCGCGCGTGCGGTCCGGCCCAAAGCCGTTTCGAGCATCGTCGCGAAGCGTTCGAGCACGGCATCGAGCGGCGCGACCTGAGCGGGCGCGACGCCTTTTTGCGGACCGAAGACGGCCGTGGCACCTTGCTCGCCCGAGAGCGGATTGTCGACGTCGGACATGGCGACGAACGAGACTTCGCGAAGCCGCGCATCGAGCCCGGTCACATCGATGCGCGCGAGGCGTGCGAGCGATTCGGGCGTCGGCTCGAGCTCGCGCCCCGCGGCGTCGAGCAGGACGAGCCCAAGGCCCACGAGCAGGCCTGCGCCGGCGTCGTTGGTGCTGCTGCCCCGAGCGCGACGAAAAACCGGCGCACGCCGAGGTCGAGCAGCGAACGAATCGCCTCGCCCATGCCGCGCGTGCTGCGCGCCTCGACGGGCGTGCGCATCGCGACCGCATCGGTGATGCCGACGATCTCCGCGGTCTCGACGATCGCGCTGCCGTCGGGCAAGAGCCCGAGCGCTGCCTCGCGCACTGCGCCGGCTGCGCCGCTCACTTGCACGACGCGGCGTTCGCCGCCGTGAGCGAGCATGGCGTCGAGCGTGCCTTCACCGCCATCGGCCATCGGCGCGAGGCGAACGACGGCGTCGGGTCGTGCGCGCTTGATGCCGGCGGCGATGGCGGCGGCCACGGCCTGCGCGCTCAGCGATCCTTTGAACGAATCGGGCGCGATGACGACGACCGGGGCGGGCGAGAGGTTGGGCATGACGTCTCCTGTCAGTTTTTTTCATGTGCCGGGCGAGCGGGCCGCCAGCGTCGGTCGACAGCATATCAGCGCCCCGGCGCCGACGGGTAGCCGGCGGCGGATGCGGGGGACATTCGAAGCGGCGCGCGCGAGAGAGACGCGATATATCCTGAAATGTGCCTTGAAAAACCGCGATTCGGGGCTTGCTGGACCAATAATTTGCTAGAATGCTCGATTCTTCCGATCCAACCCGTGCCGTCGCCTCCCTGCAGGCATGCGGGCACGGAGCAGGGCGACGCGCGCGTCGGGCCGAAAAGGTGATGCGGCGCCTTTTTGCGAGAGATGCGCCGCCCCTGGCACGGAGAAGGTAACCCGATTCGCTAGATCAATTTAGGACGATTGAAGCCATGGCTAACGTTGTTGAAAACCTCGGCAAGCTGGAACGCCGCGTGACCATTTCCCTGCCGAAGGAAGCGGTGCAAAAGGAAATCGAGTCGCGTATCCGTCAGATTGCGAAGAACGTGCGCATGCCGGGCTTTCGCCCCGGCAAGGTGCCGCTCAAGATGGTAACGCAGCAGTATGCGGGGCAGGTCGAGGCGGAAGTGTTGAGCGACAAGGTCGGCAAGCAATTCTTCGACATCAGCCGCGCCGAGAATCTGCGCGTGGCGGGCCAGCCGAGCTTCAGCCCGAAAGAGGGCACGGGCGAGGAGGCCTACGCGTTCGATGCGACGTTCGAGGTCTACCCGGAAGTGAGGCTCGGGGATTTGTCGACCGCGAAGGTCGAACGCTCGGTCACGACGATCGCGGACGCGGAAGTCGACCGCACGCTCGATATTCTGCGCAAGCAGCGCGTGCACTACCATGCGCGTGGCGAGGCAGGCGAGCACGGTGACGGCGGCGGCGATCAAGCTGCCCAAAGCGGCGACCGGGTGACCGTCGATTTCGTCGGCAAGCTCGATGGCGAGCCGTTCCAGGGCGGCAGTGCCGAAGACTTTGCGTTCGTGCTGGGCGAGGGCCGCATGCTGCCCGAATTCGAGCAGGCCGCAACGGGCTTGAAAGTCGGCGAAACGCGCGAATTCGACTTGAAATTCCCGGACGACTATCACGGCAAGGAAGTGGCCGGCAAGACGGCGCAGTTCACGATCACGATGAAAAAGGTCGAATGGCCGCATCAGCCGGAAGTCGACGCGGAATTCGCCAAATCGCTCGGCATTGCCGACGGCGACTTGACGAAGATGCGCGCCGAGATCAAGGAGAACCTCGAGCGCGAGGCCAAGCGCCGGACGCAGGCCATCGTCAAGAACCAGGTAATGGACGCGCTGCTCTCCATTTCCGAACTCGAAGTTCCGAAGGCGCTGATCGAGCAGGATCAAGAGCGGCTCGTCGAAATGGCGCGCCAGGACTTGACGCAGCGCGGCGTGCCGAATGCGGCGAACGCGCCGATCCCCGCGGAAATGTTCAAGGAGCAGGCCGAGCGCCGCGTCAAGCTGGGCCTCGTGCTGGCAGAACTCGTGAAGGCTAACGGCCTCGAGGCGAAGCCCGAGCAGATCCGCGCCGAGGTCGAGGAATTCGCCAAGAGCTACGAGGACCCGAAAGAAGTCATCCGCTGGTATTATTCGAACCAGCAGCGTCTGGCCGAAATGGAAGCGTACGTCGTGGAAAGCAACGTCGTCGAATTCGTGCTCGGCAAGGCGCAGGTGACAGACAAGGAAGTCAGCTTCGAAGCACTGGCAAGCGCCTCGGCGCAAGCGTAAGGTCTCGCCGCGAACGGCGTGTGGGCTGTCGGAGCGACGGCCGCACGCCGTTTTTGCTGACGGGTGCGCGTTCCCGGTGCCGTTGCCATCCAAGACCTATTCCGAAAAGGAACCATTGCATGACCTTTCGCGCTCAATTGCTGGACACCTTGGCCTCGAACGCGCCGCGGGATCTCGAGACGCAGGCGCTCGGCCTCGTCCCGATCGTCGTGGAAACGAGCGGCCGGGGCGAGCGTTCGTACGACATCTATTCGCGGCTGCTGAAGGAGCGTGTCGTCTTCATGGTCGGCGAAGTCAACGATCAGACGGCGAATCTGGTGGTCGCACAGCTGCTGTTCCTCGAAAGTGAAAACCCGGATAAGGACATCAGCCTCTACATCAACAGTCCGGGGGGCTCGGTATCGGCCGGCATGGCGATCTACGATACGATGCAGTTCATCAAGCCTGACGTTTCGACGCTGTGCATGGGTCTTGCGGCGAGCATGGGCGCATTCCTGCTGGCCTCCGGTGCCAAGGGCAAGCGCTTCGCGCTGCCGAACGCACGGGTCATGATCCATCAGCCGCTCGGCGGCGCGCGCGGCCAGGCTTCCGATATCGAAATCCAGGCACGCGAAATTCTTTACCTGAAAGACCGGTTGAATCATTTGCTCGCGCACCACACCGGTCAGCCCGTGGAACGTATCGCCCGCGACACCGACCGTGACAATTTCATGTCGGGGGAGGACGCCCAGGCTTACGGCCTCGTCGACCAGGTGCTGCAAAAGCGCCCCTAATCGTGACGGACCATCTCGCGGCAGCCGGCATTCTTTCGCTCGTAGGTGCGGATGCCGGCTCAAGCGATGCTATAAATGGTCGATAATAAAGTTCAGGGCGTCGACGGCGGAGACGCCGCCCCATGTTTCGTCTGTAGAATCCGACCCTAAAGTCGAAAGCCGACGAACAGCGTACCTAGTTTTTCGAGTGTCCGGAGGCTCGTATATCCATGGCGGACAAAAAAGGTTCGAACAGCGAAAAGCTGTTGTATTGCTCGTTTTGCGGCAAAAGCCAGCATGAGGTGAAAAAGCTCATTGCGGGCCCGTCGGTGTTCATCTGCGATGAGTGCATCGACCTGTGCAACGAGATCATTCGCGACGAAGCCGCGGGCGCAGGCACGGACGCAGGCTTGTCCAAATCCGACCTGCCGAGTCCGCAAGAAATTCGCGACATTCTCGATCAATACGTGATTGGTCAGGAACGGGCGAAAAAGATCCTGGCCGTGGCGGTGTACAACCACTACAAGCGGCTCAAGCACCTCGACAAGAAGGACGACATCGAGCTCTCGAAGAGCAATATCCTGCTGATCGGGCCCACGGGCTCGGGCAAGACGTTGCTCGCCCAGACACTCGCGCGGCTGCTGAACGTACCGTTCGTCATTGCGGACGCGACGACGCTGACCGAAGCGGGCTACGTCGGCGAGGATGTCGAGAACATCATTCAAAAGTTGCTGCAAAACTGCAACTACGAAGTCGAGAAGGCTCAGCGCGGCATCGTTTATATCGACGAGATCGACAAGATCAGCCGTAAGTCCGACAACCCGTCGATCACGCGCGACGTGTCTGGCGAGGGCGTGCAGCAGGCATTGCTCAAGCTCGTCGAGGGCACGATGGCATCGGTGCCGCCGCAGGGCGGCCGCAAGCACCCGAACCAGGATTTCATCCAGGTCGACACGACCAATATCCTGTTCGTTTGCGGTGGCGCCTTCGACGGACTCGAGAAAGTCATCACGGACCGTACCGAAAAGACCGGTATCGGTTTCGGCGCGACCGTCAAGAGCAAGCAGGAGCGCGACGCCGGCGAGGTGCTACGCGAAGTCGAGCCCGAGGATCTGATCAAATTCGGGTTGATTCCCGAGTTGATCGGCCGCCTGCCCGTCGTAGCGACGCTCGGCAAACTCGACGAAACGGCGCTGATGAAGATTCTCGTCGAACCGAAGAATGCGCTCGTCAAGCAGTACAACAAGCTTTTCGCGATGGAACGCGTCGAACTCGAGATTCGTCCCGCGGCGTTGCAAGCCGTGGCGCGCAAGGCAATCCGCCGCAAGACCGGCGCGCGTGGCCTGCGCTCGATTTTGGAACAGGCGTTGCTCGACGTGATGTACGAATTGCCGGCAATGAAAGGGGTCAGCAAGGTGATTATTGACGACAACGTAATCGAGGGCGACGGAAAGCCGCTGCTGATTTACGAGGAAGCCCCGAAGGTAGCGGGTTCCAACTGAGCGATGGACCTGCTGGGCCTAGGGTTTTCTTTGACATAGGCCGTTCATGGCGACGTGAACGGCTTTTTTCGTTTATCTTGTGGGTTAGCACTGACGACTTCGACACTTTCACTGAACTTTTTCCCACGCGCGAAGGCTTGCAATCGATGTAGCGGGCCTCAACTACCGAACGTTCTGAATCCACTAATGGGGAAATGAAATGTCAGGAACCCAACTCCTCCCTTCTGAGCGCACGACGCTCCCGCTGTTGCCCTTGCGAGATGTGGTTGTTTTCCCACATATGGTGATCCCCCTTTTCGTGGGGCGCCCGAAATCGATCAAGGCGCTCGAAGTGGCGATGGAGGGTGGCAAGCACATCATGCTTGTCGCACAAAAAACGGCGGCCAAGGACGAGCCGACCGAAAAGGACATGTACGAAGTAGGGTGTATCGCAAACATCCTGCAAATGCTCAAGCTGCCCGACGGCACCGTAAAAGTGCTCGTGGAGGGTTTGCAGCGTGCCAAGACGTTGACGATCGAAGAGCAGGAGACGCAGTTTTCCTGCGAAGTCATGCCGCTCGAACCCGACCATGCGGACAGCGCCGAGACCGAGGCGCTGCGCCGTGCGATCGTGTCGCAGTTCGACCAGTACGTGAAACTCAACAAGAAGATTCCGCCCGAGATTCTCACGTCGCTTGCCGGTATCGATGAAGCGGGGCGTCTGGCCGATACGATTGCCGCGCACTTGCCGCTCAAGCTCGATCAAAAGCAGCACATTCTCGAGATGTTCCCGGTCGTGGAACGGCTCGAGCACCTGCTTGCCCAGCTCGAAGCTGAAATCGACATCCTTCAGGTCGAAAAGCGCATCCGCGGGCGCGTCAAGCGTCAGATGGAGAAGAGCCAGCGCGAGTACTACTTGAACGAACAGGTCAAGGCGATCCAGAAGGAACTCGGCGAAGGCGAAGAGGGTGCCGATCTCGAAGAGCTGGAAAAGCGCATCGAAGCCGCACGCATGCCGAAGGAAGCCAAGAAGAAGGCCGATTCGGAACTCAAGAAGCTCAAGCTGATGTCGCCGATGTCGGCCGAAGCGACGGTCGTGCGCAACTACATCGATACGCTCATCGGGCTGCCTTGGCGCAAGAAGAGCAAGGTCAACAATGACCTCTCGAACGCAGAGCGCGTGCTCGATGAAGACCACTTCGGCCTCGAAAAGGTCAAAGAGCGGATTCTCGAGTATCTCGCGGTCCAACAGCGCGTCGACAAGGTGAAAGCGCCGATCCTGTGCCTCGTGGGGCCGCCGGGGGTAGGTAAGACTTCGCTCGGTCAGTCGATCGCGCGTGCGACGAACCGTAAGTTCGTGCGCATGGCGCTGGGCGGCGTGCGTGACGAAGCCGAGATCCGCGGCCATCGCCGTACTTATATCGGTTCGATGCCGGGCAAGATTCTGCAGAGCTTGACGAAGGTCGGCGTGCGCAATCCGCTCTTCCTGCTCGATGAAGTCGACAAGATGGGCATGGATTTCCGCGGCGATCCGTCGTCGGCGTTGCTGGAAGTGCTCGACCCTGAGCAGAACCACACGTTCGCCGATCACTATGTCGAAGTGGACTTCGATCTGTCGGATGTGATGTTCGTGGCGACATCGAACTCGCTCAATATTCCGCCTCCGTTGCTCGACCGGATGGAAGTGATCCGCTTGTCGGGTTACACCGAGGACGAAAAAGTCAGCATCGCGCAGCGTTATCTGCTGCCGAAGCAGAAGAAGAACAACGGCTTGAAGGAAGGCGAGATCGAGGTTGCGGAGCAGGCGATTCGCGACATCATTCGTTACTACACGCGCGAAGCAGGTGTGCGTTCGCTCGAGCGTGAAATATCGAAGATCTGCCGCAAAGTCGTGAAGATGCTGCTGCTGAAAAAGGCGGAGGGTGCGGTCAAGGTCGAGCGCAGCAACCTCGATACGTTCCTCGGCGTGCGCAAGTACGACTTCGGTTTGGCGGCCAAGCAGAATCAGACCGGCCAGGTGACGGGTTTGGCTTGGACGGAAGTTGGTGGCGATCTGCTGACGATCGAAGCCGCGGTCATGCCCGGCAAGGGCAACGTCATTCGCACGGGTTCGCTCGGCGATGTGATGAAGGAGTCGGTCGAGGCTGCGCGTTCGGTGGTCCGCTCCCGCTCGCGGCGTCTCGGGGTCAAGGACGAGGCGTTCGAGAAGCAGGATATCCACATCCACGTGCCGGAAGGCGCGACACCGAAGGACGGTCCGTCCGCCGGTATCGCGATGACGACGGCGCTGGTGTCGGTGCTCACCGGGATCCCCGTGCGGGCCGATGTCGCGATGACGGGCGAGATCACGCTGCGTGGCGAAGTACTGCCGATCGGCGGGCTCAAGGAGAAGATGCTGGCTGCACACCGCGGCGGCATCAAGCTCGTGTTGATCCCCGAGGAAAACGTCAAGGATCTGACCGAGATTCCCGACAACGTGAAGAACTCGATCGAGATCGTGCCGGTCAGGTGGATCGACAAGGTGTTGGAGCTTGCGCTGGAGCGGGTGCCTGAGGCACTGCCGGAAGAAGAGCCGAAGGCTGAGCCCGTTGCCGAAGCGGCGAAGGACGCGGCTACGACGGAAGTCGTCAAGCATTGAAAGATGACGGCCGCAGATAAGCGGCTGTGAGAAGCCGCGAGAGGCGTGCAATGCGCTTCTCGCGGCTTTTTTTGCGCCCCCGGTAGGGCGCATCAACCTGGAGGTGAGAACCTTTGAGAGTTTCTCGTCTTGTTATCTTCTCATTGCTGCTAGGACATCAAGTAGCGTTTTCACAGAGCATCGATTGCACGTCGAATCAGCTTGATATCCGGCAAATCGCGGGCGATGCCCCCGGTATGAGCAAATCCAATGCTTTTTTTGCCATCCTGAATGTTGGGAAAAAGCCTTGCAGGCTCAGTGCGCAACTTGTCAGGGTGGGTGAAGAAGCGTTGAGGGTAAGCTTTCACGACAACACCCCGGTTGATTTCGTCCTTCCTCCTGTGCGCGAGAAACGCTTTATTCATGCCAAAGACGTGATTGGCTTCAACGTCAGTAACGATAGCGCCAGCGGCCCGACAAGACATATCGGTGCGCTTCATTTTGAATTTCAAAACGGAGATTCCTTTACTGCCGACTATGCCGGATACGACACAGCGCCTTTCACTCCTCAGGCGCAAATCATTCCGTTTTTCGCCTGGCAGGTTTTTCAGGGCGATCAATGCCTGACGCCGCAAGGCAAAGCTCTTTCCTTTGTCGAAAACCCGGAAATCGACACACGGAAACGGCTGTCGTGCGGCTAGCAAAACCTTCCGCATCCGGCGCAACCCTGGTTGACACTCCAGTTTCGGCCATCTTTAATGGGCCAGCGCAGCATCGCCTGTGCTTTCTTTCGAGCACTTTACGGTGCTCTCACAACTGCAGCCCAACAATCATCATCGGGGACTCGGATGAACAAGACGGAATTGATCGACCACATTGCAGAACAAGCAGACCTGTCGAAGGCGGCGGCCGGACGGGCGCTCGAGGCCGTGATCGGCGGCGTCAAAAGCGTGTTGAAAAAGGGCGGCTCGGTGACGTTGGTCGGTTTTGGCACGTTCGCCGTCGGCAAGCGCACGGCGCGCACGGGCCGCAACCCGCGCACGGGCGCAGCCATCAAGATCAAGGCAGCTAAGGTTCCGAAATTCAAGCCTGGCAAAGCGCTGAAAGATGCGCTAAACTAGCGGGCTCGTTGGCTGGCAAGCGTTGAATCGTACGGCTACCAGTCGACGGATGTAGCGCGAACGGGTGCTTAGCTCAGTTGGTAGAGCGGCGCCCTTACAAGGCGTAGGTCGGGAGTTCGAGCCTCTCAGCACCCACCATTTTCCGTTTCGCGATTCGCTTTCAGGCAGTTCCGCAGTGACCTACCGCGGTGGCCTGCCGCAGTAGCCTGTGTAATACCGAAGACCCGCACAGCTTTTAGCTCTGCGGGTTTTTTGTCGTCCTTCAGGCGCCCGGGCACGTCCGCCGGCTGCCTCCTGTATCTGGGCTCTTGTCGTTCAATCTCGTCGCCAGGGGGACGAGTCGGAGCGCCTCGTAGCGTCAACCGCCCTCGGCGCACCGAGGGCGAACGGTATAACGCTCGGTGAGCGTCGACACTGAGCTCAAACCGGTGCTGTCTGAGTGGGCACGACGGTAGGCTGAATCGGCTCCGCGGTCGGCTGCGCGGGACCCGCTCCCACTTGCGCTTGCACATTGCCTAAGTAGCTACCGGCATACCCCTTCGCCAGGGTCAGCGGCGCATTGACGGTTGCCGTCGTCGCCTTTTCCATCACCTTCTTGGCGATGCCGTCGGACATCGAGTCGAACTTGACCTTATGCCCACCGATGCCGTCCAATGCTTCGCCCAAGCTGCCGAGTCCGCCTTCGGCCATCGACTGCGTGAAGTTGAAGATGCCCGGCGTCGGATTGCCTTCCAATCTCGACTTCATATTGTTCATCGCGCTAACGGCATAGTATTGCGCTGCCTGAACGGGCATGTTCATGCCTGCGGTCGCCGCTTTTTCAATCAGCGTCTTGGCGAGACCGTCGCGCATGGCAATCTTCGCCTCCGGCCCGGCGATGTCGCCCACGGCTTGGGCCGCCATACTCAGGCCCGCTTCTTCGAGCGCCTTCTTCAGGTTACCTCCGTCGAGCACCGTGCGGGCAATGTTCATCGCTTGCGATTCGCCCTCGAGTACCGCCGATCCCATGTCCGCCAACTCGCCGATACCCGGAATGAAGCTGAGTGCGCCAAGCGCCGTCGCGCCCCAGTCGAGCACCATCGATCCGATCTTCAGCCCTTCGTCGAGTGCATGCATCAGTGCGCCGCCGTTGTGTTTCGGCGTCTTGATGTTCGGCTGATCGGCGGTTCCCATCATCATGTCGGCCACGGCATCCTGATCGGCGGCCGTTTTCGGTGCATGCGTCACCGGCTTTTGCACTGTCCGGTTGGCCGCGGACATGTTGTCGTAGAAGTGCTTGAAGTCATCGTTGCTGATGTTGCCCGAATCGACCGTATGCCCGCCGCCGAAATTGAAGAACCCGTGATGGGTTTTGTAGCCCGTGATCGAGTTGTTGAGCACGCCGAACAGCAATGGGTCCGAAAGCAACTGAGACGCGGCTTGCTTGACCTTCGGATCGAGGCTCTTGTCGTTGACCATGCTCGTGAGTTTGTCGCGCGTGAGGTCGCCGTCGCCGAAGAAGGCCTTCTGATTCTTGTTGATGGTGTCGAGCGTATTCAATTCGTCCTGCGTCATGTGCATCGACGATGACGCGGCTTGCAGAAAATCAGCCGTGCTCATCTCGTCGTTGCCGCCGGACACCTGCTTCCATTGATCCGGGTGGTCGATGAAGTATTTGGCGGCCGCAATGACCTGGGGCGGCGTCTTTCCGGTCTTCGCGTCGCCGTCCACGATCTGCTTGAAATCGGCCAAGCCCAGATTCTTCGGCAAATTGTCGGAATAGCGATAGAGCTCTCGCATGGCATCGCTTTCCGTCATTTCCGACGGTTGAACGTTTCCGGTGGCGTCGGATGGGATGTAATTCTGCTCGTAACTGCTCGCCTGATCCTCTTTGAACGACGCGACCTGCGGGTGGTTGGCCGAGAAACTCGAGAGGTCGCCAGCCTTGATTTTTCCGCCGCACCGGCCATCGCCTTGCGAACCGATCGCATAGAACAGCTGCGGGTCGTTCTGCAATCCCTGGATCGCGGCCTTCAGGTCCGGAGGGGTGGAAGGATCGTTGGCCTTGTCCTGCAGCGATCCCCAGCTCAGTGGGCATTGATCCTTGTGACGGTCGAGCACGGATACGATTTGCAACTCGGTGTTGCTCAGCGTCCCGCTGTTCCAGGTCAGATTCGAAGACCCGGGTGGCGCGTTTTCCATGATCTTCTGTGCGGACAGGCCGCCGAAAACACCGCCGCCGTGCCCGGATGCAATGTTGTCCAGCAACGCCTTGTAGGCCGCATTCGAGTCGCCTTGCGGATTGGCTGACGGGTCGGCCGGCACCTGGCCGTTGGGCTGTGCCGCCTGGCTGTCTTGGCCGCGTGACTTTTTGTCGTCGGATTCGGTATCGCTGCCTACGAGCGTGCCCAGGGAGTTGGACAGCATCTTCTCCAACTCCGTGTAGACGTTTTGCAGCACGGGATCCGATACTTGGCCGCCAACGCCGGCGCCGACGAACGCAGCGCCGCCGGCGGCCGCCCCGGCGGCCCCCGAGCCGAGCAGTCCTTGGCCCGGAAGGCGTCGCTTCGTCGTGCCGTCAGGGGCGGGTGACGTTGGAAGCTCGGATGTTCGATTCGACGAGGAGGTATGACTCAAGGGCATGGGGGGCCTCTTCTGTTCAAGGTTGAGCCCGTGACGGAACTCCGCGCGCGTGGCGCTCATGCAGGTAGCAGCGCGTAGCCCGGGGAAACGCAATCGGCGTGGGCAGACAACAACTCGTTCAGCAAGAGCGTAGAGCGCGCCTGCGCGTTTTCGGGCAAATGTTGGCGAAAATGAGTCGCCACCCACGAAATGAACGAGTGCTGCCGTTGTGACCGGCGAGGGGAAGCCCTTGGTCAGAGGACGACGCGCAGCATGGAGAACATGCCCGTCACCGCGATGGAATCGACGCGGCAATGCGGTCGGCCAACTGCCCAAGCGCGCGGCTCAACGATGCCGCCTGGGCCGCGGCGTTGCTGTCCGGCATCTCTACGGAAAGCGTGGCCTGCCGTGTCAGCACCACGCGATCGGGGCGCCCCGTCGATAACGTCCAGGCGGCCTGCATCCTCAATGTCTTGCTCGTATCGATTTCGAGATCGAGGACGGTCACTACGAGCGCGCGTGTCTCGGTCGGTGCGGGCGAGTCCGGCAGGACGAACGAGCCTTCGGGCAAGCGCGATAGAAGATCCTCCGCGAGCGTGCGGCGCATCATGCGCGCAAGCGGCGCGCCCCAGCGGGTACCTTCATCGACCGACAACTGGTTCCCCGATATCTGCGTGACGACTTCGGGCCGGTCGAGTTCGCCGGGAATATGCAGGGCGGTGAGCTGCACCGGCTCGATTCGGCCGGTGGCGAGCGGCGTCGCGGCTGGCGCTGCGCTCAGCGTCACATAGCGCATGGGCGGGCTATGACTGCAGCCCGCGATCGTCATGGCGCCCGCGAGCGACGAACCGATGACGATCGCCGCCAGCCGCATCGCGTTCGTTCCCGGCAAGCGGCGCCTTGTCCGGTTTCCGGCAGTGCGTGTCATGGTGTTTTCTCCTGCCTGCCCCGAACGAGCGCCTCGGGATGCCGATCGAGATAATCGGCCAATGCGCGAATCGAGCGTGCGGCGTCGGTGAGCTCGCGCAACGCCGCCGGCAGATCGTTCTGGCTCGTCGCATCGCCTCCGAGCGTATGGTTGGCCGCGGCGGCGGCCTGATCGGCGGAGTTCGCCACATCGCGCAGCTGCGCCACCAGCGGAGCGACTTGCGGCGATACCTGCTGCAACGTGCGATCGATCTGCGTGACCGCGCGATCGATATGCTCGAGCGAGTCGCCGATGCGCGGCGACGAACTCAGGGCATCGATGTGTGCCGCGATGCTGCGCACGCGCTCGCCCGTTTCCTTGATGGGAAGGCTGTCCATTTTGTCGACGATGTCATTCGCTTTGGACGCGATCGTATCCATGTCGGCGGACGCGACACTCGGGATCACGGGTGTGCCGTTATCGAGCGCCAGTGTGGCGGCGGGTGCGTTCGCCACGAAATCGAGGCCGACCTTGCGAGGTCCGACGAGCGGTGGGTCCTGTGTGAGCCGTGCACGCAAGCCCTGGGCGATGAGGCGCTGCAGCATGCCGTCCACCGCGGGCCGCCAATCGCCGTTGGCCGGCGGCGGAGAACCGACGATGCCGAGCGCGGACGGATCGAGTGCGATCTGCACCGGTGTATCCAATGCACCCGTCGCGGCGTCGTAGCGCAAGTGCACATCGACGACCGTCCCCACCTGGAAGCCGCGCAACTCAACGGCGGCCCCGTCTTTGAGCGCACCCGCCGCACCTTGGAAGCGAACGGCGTAGGTGACGATGGGACCGTGCCGCGGGGGCAGGGCAGGCCGGCTATCGTCGCCGACGAAGTGAGTCGTTGGCTTGCCAGGCCCTGGCTCCATGACGATTTCAGGTCCGGCCAAAAGCGCCTTGAGCGAGGCGAGATCGTCGATATCGGGTTTCGCACCGCGCAGAAAAAATCGGGTGCCGCTGAGCAGATACCGCTTTTCGGCGTGATCGATCTTGAGCGTCGCTTCGACGTGCTGCCCGTCAGGTGCGAGGGTGACGTCCGATACGTTGCCGACTTTGACGCCTCTTAGCGTGACGTCCGTATCGTCCGCCTTCATTCCATAAGCATTGGCGAATGTCACCGTGACGGTCTCGCCTTCCTGAACCAGCGCACGGACGCCGAGCCAGATCGATACGCCCAGCGCGGCGATCGGCACTGCCCAGATCCAACCGGGCCAAGCGCTGCGCCGGACGTCGGCCTGCGTACGCCTCGATTTCGGCCTATTCACGGGCGCTTCCTATCGCGAACATCCCACATCATCCGCGGATCGAACGCGCGCGATGCCGCCATCGTCAACAATACGACGAGCGCGAAGGCCGTGGCGCCTATCGCGGGATTCGACGAGGCAATGCCATCGAAGTGAATCAACGGAACGAACGCCGCGATCGTGAAAACGTCGACGTTCGACCATCGTCCCAACTCGTCGATCCAGTGATAGATGTGGGTCTTCTGACGCAGGTGCTTATGCGAGCGGCGTCTCACCGAACCGATGAACCAGGCCATTCCAGCGACTTTAGCGACCGGAATGACGATGCTCGTGCAAAAGATCAAAATGCCGAACGGCCAAAGGCCGACATGAAAGAGTTGGTAGACGCCGTCGATGATTCGATGGGACATGTGCCGGCCGAATTGCGTCGAAGCGGTCATCGGATAGAGATTCGCGGGCACTGTCAGGACCAGCGCGGCCAACGATAGCGCGCTTGCCCGCACGAGCGCATCCGTTTTGCGCGTATTGAGCTTCAATCCGCATCGGGGACACCGGTGGCCGACCTGTGAAGCCGGTTGAACGAGGTCGCATGCAAGGCAGGACACCACGGGCCCATCCCCGGCCGGTTCGCGTTCCGGGGCGATGGCTCGCCAGACGGTTCTCCGATCGAGCAGCGCGCGCGTGACCATCGACAAGAGGGCGGCGGCAATGAAACAGTAGCCGCCGGCGCCGATTCTGCCGGTCAGATCCTGTGTCACGCGGGCGTATCCGACGAAGCAGCCAACGAGGTAGACGTCCGGCATGGCCCAAACGTCGAGCGCCAACGTCCAACGGAAAAGCCAGCCAATGCCCTTGAAGCGTCGTCCCGCGTACACCGCAGCGAGCACGAGCGCGAGGCCGCCGAAACGCACGAACGGCAAAACGATGCCGAACATGCCGAGCAACAGGGCGAGCAAGACCCAACCTTCGTCCCACATTGCCGCGATGCCGGACGCAAGGACGGACGAGTGCTGAGTACCGAGTATTTGGACGGTCATCAGCGGCGCGAAATTGGCGGGCAGTAACAGAATAAACGTGGTCGCGGTGCAAGCCAGCGCTGCTTGCGTGCTACGTCCGCTGCGACGCTCGAGCGGATAATGGCAGACTCTGCACCGTGCGACCGAGCGCGCGTCGAGCGGCGAGAGATCCGCGAGCGTGCCGCATTCCGGGCAACCGATCGTCATGGCGTTTCGCCCTCACTCTACGTCTCCGGGGTCCGGGAGAAAATAACAATGGCTCCCACGTGAGCAGCATGGTTCGTTCCCGGTGCGGATGTGAGGGCGCACGCGAGGCCCGGCGCGCCGATAGCGCGTTTTGCGCGCAACTATTGCGGCGGCGTAACGCTCAATCGGCGATCGCCTTCGCCTCGATATCGGCCTCTCGCATTTGCAGCAGCGGCGTGCGCGCGAACACATCGGCGACCCAGTCGGCAAAGATCCTGATCTTGCGCGGCAGATGCCGATTGCGCGGATACATGATCGAGATGGGCCGGGGCGGACAGGGGTAGTCTTTAAGAATTTCGCATAGCGCGCCGCTCTGGATATAAGGCCAAAGCGGGAAGACCGCGCCTTTGAGAATACCCAAACCATGCAGGCCGCATGTCACGTACGCATCGACTTCATTGACTGCGATCATGCTGCGCATGTCGATCGTCTCGATCCTGTCTCCAACGAGGAAATCCCAGCTTCTTATGCGGCCGGTGTTGCTCGAGACATAGTTGACGGCGACATGTTCGCGTAGCGCTTCCAGCGTTTTCGGCTCGCCGAATTTCTCGAGATACGACGGCGCGGCACAGGTGATGCGCGGCAGATTGCCGAGGCGCCTCGCGACGAGTCCTGAATCCTCGAGCTCACCGGTGCGGATCACACAGTCCACACCTTCTTCGATGACATCGACTTGCCGATCGCTGAGTCCCATTTCCACCTGGATGTCGGGATAGAGCGCAAAGAACTCGGGCAGCGCCGGGATGATCGCAGTCTTTGCGATCAACGACGGCAGATTGACCTTGATCCTGCCTTGCGGATTGAGCTTCGCGTGCGTGAGTTCGGCCTCCATTTCGTCGACTTCAGCCAGCACGCGCAGGCAACGTTCGTAATAAGCCTCGCCGTCTTCGGTGAGGCTGATGCTGCGCGTCGTGCGATTGAGAAGCCGTGCGCCGAGATGCGCTTCGAGCGCCGCGACCATTCTCGATACTTGCGGGGTGGCAAGCTGCAGCGATTCCCCTGCTTTGACGAAGCTGCGCGATTCGACCACGCGCGTAAATACTTTCATTGCCGCGAAGCGATCCATGGCGGCATCCTCCGATCGTTGTTGGAACAGCGAAACCGTTGCCCGCCCGGCGGTCATTGTTCTGTCAGGCGCACCAGTGAATTCTGGAATCGACTATTTATCCGCTGATTGAGCCCTTCTAAACTGATTCTACCTGCTGCAGATCGACATTCGCAGCGACGTATCGCACAACTTTTTGGAGCTCATCATGAAAGCATTGATCAAGGCAGCCGCGGTTGCCCTCGCATTGGCCGTACCGGCCCTTTCGTTCGCGCAGTCGGACAATCAACCGCTCACGCGCGCTCAAGTACGCGCCGACCTCGAACGCGCCATGAAGGCCGGCTACAACCCGTCGGACCGTATGCATTATCCGGAGAATATTCAGGCTGCGCAGGCGCGTATCGCCGCCGAGAACGCCTCGCGACAAGCGGCTGCCCAAGCCGATACGAGCGGCGTCGGCGGCGCAGGCAATGCCGCGGAATCGGGCCATGCCGCCGAAGGCTCCGTGAGCTCGTATTCGCCGCCGATCTACAAACGGTATTGAGCTGTCGCGTGCGGCGCCGAGCCGCTGAATTGCCCGGTGGTTTTTGCCCAGACGTTTGTCTGGGCTTTTTTGTTCATGGGCGGCGAGACATTGAGAGTTTGCTCG
>Ga0207695_10004063_pt1 | contig 20122 bp, 17 predicted proteins | sample KBSC54metaG_FD_184354 | JGI IMG/M metagenome (GOLD analysis project Ga0207695, IMG submission 184354) | Corn rhizosphere microbial communities from Kellogg Biological Station, Michigan, USA - KBS C5-4 metaG (SPAdes) (version 2) | ecosystem: Host-associated > Plants > Roots > Rhizosphere > Soil...
TAACGCACAGATACCCTTATCAAATCAATTAACCTGCACGGAACAAGCATTTAACCTAAGATTAGACATACGGTCGGGATTGAATCCTGGGGTGGTAAAGGTAGGGAGTGCTCAGCTGGCAAACTATGCCGTGACTCCCGCAGTCAATTATTTCCCGGTAAACCATAATATGCAAAAGCCTGGAAAATTAGGCTCGCCTTACTTTTATCCGGATAATCAGCCAACCAGAAATGGACAACGTGTGTTCTTAGATAAAAATTCGACATCGATTTTCGGTTCATATAATAAACCTGCTATTAGATTTGACGATAGCATTAATTTCCCTCATAACCATAAATAAAAACACGGATCATTTTATTAAAAGGCCCTTCGTACATGAAGGGCCTTTTGTGTTTTTTAATCTTCTATAACCGCTTCGGTGTCGCCCCTGCGATTGTCTAATTCACCGATCTGTTTGTCCGGTTCACCTATAATTCACTCAGAAAAAGGCCGGTTTGAGGGCAACTTTGTGTCATACAATTAAAAATAATAACGCCATGAATACAAAAACAACAAAAGCAATTTACTGGACAGGTACAGCACTTACATCATTATGGTTTGGAGCAAGCAGCTTTGGGGAACTGACCCATAGCCCTATTGTATGGGATATCACCGTGAAACTAGGTTATCCTCCACACTTTATATATATTCTCGGTGCGGCAAAATTTTTAGGAGTAGCAGTATTGCTAACACCAAACAAACTTCTGCGATTAAAGGAATGGGTTTTTGCCGGTCTTTTCTTCGATATCATTTTTGCCTTCTTCTCTAAACTGGCTGTATTAAACTTCGCCGCAGGTATCGACGCGATTGTTGCATCGGTCATGGTAGGCGTAACCTACGCTATGTATAGGAAGCTTTATTCAGCAAAATATGAGGCTGCCGCTACAACTGAAGTAAATAAGAATTTGTCGATGGTTAAAGCGTAATACGTTGCCTTGGAAGTTCAATTTAACAACGTCGCACACATTAATTTTAATATAGAACAACGGAAATGAACAGAAAAACAATAGCAGGTACTATCATAACCGGAGCATTTGCACTATCGTCCATCCTAGGGTTTTCCCAAACCAAAGCGGACGATGCGAAATCTTCAGACGCGATCAAACCTTTTAAAGTACATATACCGCAGGCCCAGCTGAACGATCTGCGCAGCCGTCTTAAAGATACCAGGTGGCCTGATAAAGAGACCGTAACTGACGGTTCTCAGGGGATCAAACTTGCAAAACTGCAGGAACTGGTACACTACTGGGGAACAGATTATGACTGGCGCAAAGCAGAAGCTAAACTTAATGCCTTGCCACAGTATGTAACCAATATCGAAGGCGTTGACATCCATTTTATATGGGTGCGCTCAAAAACTCCTAATGCATTACCGTTGATCATGACCCATGGCTGGCCCGGATCAATATTTGAATTCCTGAAAACCGTTAGTCCGCTTGCGGACCCTACATTGTATGGCGGCAAAGCTGAAGACGCCTTTGACGTTGTTATACCTTCTATTCCGGGCTATGGCTTTTCGGGTAAGCCTACACCAACCGGTTGGGATCCCGACCACATTGCTCGGGTTTGGATCGTATTGATGAAGCGCCTTGGATATACACGCTACGTTGCCCAGGGTGGTGATTTTGGAGCTCCAATTACTCAATCGATGGCCCGTTTGAAGCCAGCCGGGTTGTTAAGCATTCATCTTAATTTGCCCGCTGTTGTACCGCCTGAAGTAGCCGCTGCACTTGCAACAGGCGGAACTGCACCTGCAGGGCTTTCTGACCAGGAGCATGCCGTATTTGATGCTCTGTCCACAAACTTGAAGAAAGGAAATTTAGCCTATTTAACGCTAATGTCGGCAAGACCACAAGCCGTTGGTTATGGATTGACTGATTCTCCCGCTGGTCTTGCCGGCTGGATGCTACAGCACCCGGGTTTCGCAAAATGGAACTATGCAGCCGATGCTGAAAGGAATCCTGGTAAAGATGAAGTACTTGATGACTTCACTTTATATTGGGTAACCAACACTGCCACATCCGCAGCCCGGTTATATTGGGAAAATATGGGACGTGGTGTCACCAGTTCCGCTGCTCAAAAGACAAGCGAAATATCTCTTCCTGTGGCAATAACTGTTTTCCCGGAAGATGTTTACAGGGCGCCTGAATCATGGGCACGCCGGGCATATCCTAATCTCAGCTACTACCACGAAGTAGATAAAGGCGGTCACTTTGCAGCCTGGGAACAACCACAGCTTTTTGTTAAGGAATTAAGGGCCGCTTTTAAATCATTGCGCTAACCGGACCCTAAGCTGACCAAAGTTTGGTTAATGCCTAATCCTACACATGACACCAAGTATTATATAATTCGAAAAAACAATAGATATATCATACATAAAATTTTTAAAAAATGGAAACTCTAACAGTAATTAACCACACAAGCAACACGCAAATCAATATCGATAAAGTATTATATACCGGCAAAATACGTGTTACCGGTGGCCGCGATGGCTCCGCCAAAAGCGAAGATGGACGTTTAGATATTAATCTGTCTTCGCCGGGTGGTCCGGGCACAGGTACTAACCCTGAGCAGTTATTTGCCGCCGGATGGTCTGCCTGTTTTATCGGCGCTATGAGGCATAATGCAGGTGCTCTGCAAATCCCGCTGCCTGCTGATACAACACTCAATACTGAAGTTGATTTGGGCACAGGCGAAGGGGGGTTCTACTTGCAGGCACGTCTTAATGTTAGCCTTCCGGGTTTAACAGACGAACAGGCTAAAAAAGTAGTAGAAGCTGCTCATCAAACTTGTCCGTACTCAAAAGCTACACGCGGTAATATCAATGTAACCATAAATGTAGCCGTGTAATAACGCCAAAAAATAATCAGGAAGTCGGGCAGTGCTGGTACAACACTGCCCTTGCTTTTTATTAAAAAAACTGCGACGACATGATGGACTCAGTAGTAACAAGTATTTTAAATAGCTTTGCTAAGTTGTTGGTCCGCTATAAAAGGAATTATCTGTATCTGATGAAAGACTCGCAATTAAAGATATCGCATGCAACAATCTGGATCAGTTCGATCTTCCTGGGCCTGCTGTCTTCGGTGCCGCAACTAGCCGCACATCAGTTTGTTTTGGCCGAGGCTATCGTGAATGCCGCACTGACAGGTACGTTTGCATTGCTGATGTGGTATTTTAATATCTTCATCTTATGGCGCAAACCGGCAAAGGCGAGGAGACAAAGCATCTCCTACTCCAAACTGCTAAGCTCATTGCTTTTCGGGTTGATCGTAATGTTTGGTCTTGCCTGGATACAGCAACTGATATTGTCGCAAATCAACTTTGGTCCTACCATGCTGATGGTGGAAGTGCGCGGGATCCTGATCAACCTCGTGTTTTATATGTTCCTTAATCTGCTGCAGCAAAACTATGAGAACCAGCATGTGAATATGGAACTGGAACGCATCAAAAGCGATAACCTGGCTGCACAATACGAAATGCTGAAACAGCAGATCAACCCGCATTTCCTTTTCAATAGTTTGAACACACTAAAGGCGATGGTTGAATCAGGTGAGCCGGAGGCAGTGGATTTCATCATCAAGCTCTCTAACTTTTATCGCTTTACACTCGAGAGCCGCAAGCTCGATCTGATTCACGTTCACGAAGAAATGGAAATTGTGAATGCTTATTTGTTTCTTCAAAAAGCCCGTTTTGAGGCTGGCTTGGTTTTTACCAATAAGCTTACTGAAAAAAGTTTGAATACATTGGTCCCGCCGTTTACCCTGCAGCTGCTTGTTGAAAATTGCATTAAGCATAACGTTGTATCGCTCCAACGCCCGTTACACATCACGATGTATGAAGAGGGCGAATTTATTATTGTCGAAAATCAGATCCAGCTAAAAACCGGGGACAATGGCTCGCTGGGGGTGGGGTTAAAAAATATCGATCTGCGCTATGGTCACCTGCTTGAAAAACATGTGGAGATTGCCGATGACCAAAAGACTTTTAAAGTAAAACTTCCGCTTATTTATGAACATCATCATTATTGAAGACGAGCTAAAGACAGCCAAATCACTTGAAAATATTATAGTAAGCCTGAAACCCGAAATCAAACTGATTGGCCAATATCAGAGCATAGAAGATTCGGTTACAGCCCTGATAGAAGGCCCGCAGCCGGATTTGATCTTTATGGATATCCAGTTGGCAGATGGCCTTTGCTTTGAGATCTTCAAATCTGTGAAAATAACTTGTCCGGTTGTGTTTTGTACGGCCTTTGATGAATACTCGCTCGATGCCTTTAAAAGTAACGGAGTAGATTATATCCTCAAGCCATTCTCAAAGGATGATATCAAAGAAGCGCTCAGAAAGGTAGACGAGCTTAAAAATTTCTTTCAGCAAAAAACATCTTCAGATCTGGATGCGCTGCTATCACGATTAAACCCTTCCAGCGGGAAAACCAGTTTCCTGGTTTTTAAAAATCAGAAGTATACTACCGTACAGACCGACAATATTGCCTTCTTTTATATTCGTAATGATGCCACATCGATCATGGGTTTTGATAAACAGGAATTTGTATTAAATCAATCACTTGACCAGGTGGCGACTTCGGTTTCACCAAAGCAATTCTTCCGGGTAAACCGGCAATACCTGGTAAACTTTAAGGCGATAAAGGAGGTAGAGCATTATTTTCTCCGTAAACTTTATGTAAAGCTGGTTATTGAAACCCCCGATAAATTGCTCATCAACAAAGAAAAATCGCATAGCTTTTTAAGCTGGATGGAGGATAGATAGAACTATCGCAAGGTTTTTAGTGCCCGATTCACGTGTTCCTTATAACTTTCACCAATCGGCAATTCGGTTTTGCCGATCTCCACATCACTAGCCGTAAAGGCGGTGATGTGTTTTAGGTTGATGATAAATGAGCGGTGAATACGTAAAAAGTTTTTAGCTGAAAGCTCATCTTCCATATTACCGATCTTGTACTTAGTAGTAACCGGCTCAGGGTATATATCTTCACATAGTCCTTAAGGCTTTCCATATAAAGGATATCGTCCATATTGATCTTTACATTCCGGTATCCCGATTTCAGGAAAATACTTTCGGTTTCTGAAGGCGCCTTGGCAGTAAGTTGGATTCGCTGGTCGGCATTTCGCAGGTAACGTTCAATGGACTTGAAGAAGCGGTCGAATGTAATGGGCTTCAGTAGATAATCGATGATATCCAGGTCATAGCCGTCCAGCGCATACTGACGGTAAGCTGTTGTGACGATTACTTTTGGCGGGTTTCGCAGCATCTTTAAAAAATCGATTCCATTTATAGCCGGCATGCTGATATCGAGGAACATCAGGTCGACTTCCGTTTTTTTTCAGTATTTCCAGGGCTTTCAGTGCATTCGGAGAGGTAGCTGTTACCTCCATAAAATCGAGTTGCCCGATATGCTTTTGCATCAGCGCAATGGCCAAAGGCTCATCATCAACTAATAAGCACCTGGTTTTTTTCATGTTTGATAGTGTCTTTTTCCAGCTTTATGGTTAACTGTACCGTAAAGTATTTATCGTCTTTGCTCACATCAAGCATATAATCAGCTCCATAAACAAGGTCCAACTGCCGTCGCAGATTATTAAGCCCTATTCGTCTTGTTCTGTTCAGCAGTCGTATTTGATACTTTAAAGATAAAGTTTCCCTCGTTTGCAAATAGGTCGATATTTACAACAGGAGCACCTGCATCATCACTTACACCATGCTTAAAAGCATTTTCTACTAATGACAGCAAAACAAGCGGAGCTATTTCAACATTGTGTTCAACCGTTGTTTTAAAATTTATGGTCAGGCGCTCATTCAGACTAAAGCTGCTGTGTTGCAGGTTTTGGCAAGATTTAAGGATAGCAATAACCTGCCCGTATTTTATGCGGCCTTAAAGAGCGAATCGTACACTGTTCAAGCGGCTGCATTGTTCGGTATCAGTCAGCTCGATGAAGAGAAAGCAAGACAGGCTGCACGTGCATTTGAAAATGACAATGCGGGCGAGCTGACCGAAGCTATTTTTTATTTGTACGGTAAAAATGGGGATTTGAAAGACTGGCTGTACATCTATAAGCGATATACCGATGGCACTCTCCAGGAAAAGATCCACCTGCTGGCCAAATTTACTACGATGATAGTTAATATTAATAATTCAGCTGTAACGCAGCAGGGTATCGCAGTCTTAACTGATATGGGTATCAAATACAAAGCTGATGGTGCCGCATCGTACATTATCAAGTTTTTGGATCAGATCAAGGAAGCAAAAAAAAAGCAAAATGATAATGCTTCGGTTAATGAGGCTGTAAATGGAGTAAACAGGATTAACCAGGCGAAATAAACTCTATGTGCGCGACTTCTTAAGGAAAGATTTTTTATTGTTAAATTGACAATCGATTTAACCAATATTGACCTCATTCTTTATGGAAGCTGGTGATTCATCAAAAAGCCCGAATATTAATACACGGACAAAGAATAAAAATACGTATGACGCCATCGTAGTAGGCTCAGGAATAAGCGGTGGATGGGCGGCTAAGGAGCTTTGTGAAAAAGGTCTGAAGACCCTGGTTTTGGAAAGGGGCAGAAATGTAGAACACCTGAAAGACTATCCAACAGCGTTGAAAGGGCCATGGGAATTTCCCCATCATTTGAAAATGCCGCTGTCTGTGACAAAGGATAATCCTGTTGTTTCCCGTTGTTATGCATTTGATGAATCGACTGCGCATTTCTTTGTGAAGGATACGGAACATCCTTATATTCAGGAAAAGCCGTTTGATTGGATACGCGGCTACCAGGTGGGTGGCAAATCATTATTATGGTGGCGGCAAACCCAGCGATGGAGCCAGCATGATTTTGAAGGACCGGCAAGAGATGGTTACGCGGTAGACTGGCCTATCCGGTATAGCGACATTGCACCGTGGTATTCGCATGTCGAAAAATTCGTAGGTATTAGTGGCAATCGCGATGGATTAGACATACTGCCCGATGGTGAATTTCTCCCTGCCTGGGAAATGAACTGTGTTGAAAAGGATATCGCATCGCGTATTATGGCGAAATATCCGGGGCGTCATGTTGTCCAGGGAAGATGTGCACACCTGACCAAGCCTGAACCGATCCACCTGCAACAAGGTCGCGGGCAATGCCAGGCACGCAATCAGTGCGAAAGAGGGTGCCCCTTTGGAGGCTATTTCAGCTCCAATTCGTCCACCATTCCATGGGCAAAAAGGACGGGTAACCTCACTCTAAGACCATACTCCGTTGTGCACTCGGTGATCTATGACGACAAACTTGGAAAGGCTACCGGCGTCAAAGTGATTGATGCGGAAACCATGCAGGAACATGAATATTATGCCGACCTGATCTTTATTAACGCTGCCTGCCTGAATACCAACCTGATACTATTGAATTCTACCTCTTCCCGTTTTCCCAACGGGTTAGGCAATGATAATGGGCTCCTAGGAAAATTCGTTGCCTTTCAAAATTACCGTGGAAACATTTTCGCCGATTTCGATGGGCCGCCGGATAAATATTATTACGGTCGCAGGCCTACCCAGCCAATGATCCCGAATTTCAGGAATATACAAAAACAGGAAATGGATTTTCAACGGGGATACATGATGTTCTACGGCGCTGACCGTCCCCGTGCAAATGCCGAAGGAATTGGCGGCGCATTTAAGGATGCGCTGGGCGAACCGGGACCTTGGCGCGTAAGTATGTCGATCCAGGGTGAGACTATCCCGAAGGAGACTAATCACGTTAGGCTGAGTAAAGATCAAAAAGATAAATGGGGCATTCCTTTGCTCGTTACTTCGGTTGGCTATGATGATAATGATGAGAAGCTATTAAAAGACTTTTTTCAAACCGGGAGCGAAATGCTGCACGCAGCTGGTTGTACCAATATTCAAACCGTTGACACCGGGCAGGCGCCCGGGCTCGACATACACGAAGTTGGTGGCGTACGTATGGGCAATGATCCAAAGACTTCCTTACTGAATAAATGGAATGCCATGCATCATTGCCCAAATGTATTTATAACAGACGGCGCCTGTATGACCTCGACAGGCGTGCAAAATCCTTCGATTACTTTCATGGCGCTTACCGTCAGGGCAGTAAATCATGCGATTGACCAGTTTAAATCAGGAACCAGTTATAAAACCAATTCATAAGATGAAAAACAGGAGAGAATTTATTCAATTGGCAGGAATGGGATTAATGGCCACCGTTATGCCCGATTTTTTAAAGCTACCTGCGGCCGCAGGCAAGCATCGGTTAGCCGTTCAGCTTTATACGATCCGCGATGCAATTTCGAAAGATTTCCGGGGAAGCTTAAAGCATTTGGCCGATCTGGGGTTCAAAAATGTGGAGACTGCCTTCTGGCCCGAAAATGTAAGCGTTAAAACCGCGGCAGATACTTTAAAGGACTTCGGGTTGAATGTAACATCCTGCCACGTAGATATGCCGGCGAAGGATAACATTACGAAACTGGCGAGCACGGCAAAAGCCTACAATTGTGATAAGTTGATTTGGCACGGATGGCCCGAGGATAAACGTTACAGTTCCCTGGAAGGGACTAAAGAACTCGTCAAACTGTATAATGAAAGCTATAAGCTTGCCAAAGATCATGGATTACATTTTGGGCTGCATAATCACTGGTGGGAATACAGGAATCATGTCGGCGGCAAACTGGTATATGAGGTGTTGAATGAAGAATTGAATGAAGACATTTTTTTTGAAACCGATGTTTATTGGGTAAAGGTAGCAGGGCAGGATCCGGCAACGATCCTTAAGAAACTAAAGAATAGGATACGCCTGATCCACATAAAAGACGGTCCGGCTGTTTTCAATGAGAAATTGATAAAGGATACACCTGATCCAATGACGCCCGTCGGAAAAGGTGCTTTAGACATTCCTTCGATTGTAGATGCATGTTCTGATAAGGTGGAGTGGATGGTGATCGAGTTGGACAAATCGGCTATTGACGTTTATGAAGCACTGAAACAAAGTCGCGAATATTTGTCGAAGTTTAAGTCAGTTATTGCTTAATAAAAAAGCCTGGTTATGAACCATCCTACCCGCCGCCAATTTATTCAATCGTCGTTAATTGTCGCCTCATGGTCGGTAATGCCTTTTGCAATTGGCGCTTCGCTCAATAAAGCTTTATTATCCTTTTCTACTTTGGGCTGCCCGGATTGGGATTTTAAACAGGTAGTTGATTTTGCCTCGACGCATGATTACCAGGGCATTGAATTACGCGGAATAAAACGGCAACTCGATTTTCTGCAATGCGAAGAATTCAAAACTCCCGAAAATAGAAAAGCAACGGTTCAGATGATGAAAGATAAGGGGCTGAAGTTTGTTGATCTGGGTTCATCTGCAAATTTGCATTTCCCTGAAGGACCTGAAAGAACCAAAAATCTGGACGAAGCCAGGCGTTTCATCGATCTTGCGCAAGAAATCGAGTGCCCGTTTATACGGGTGTTTCCAAATGATTTTCTGAAGGAAAGTGAAAAAAATGCAACTATGGATCTGATGGCTAAGGGACTGCTTGCACTGGCGCAATATGCAGAAGGAAGCAACGTATCAGTACTTATCGAATCGCATGGCGATCTGGTCCATACAGACGATCTCGAAAAGGTTTTGAAAGCTGCAGAGCATAAACACGCGGGCATGGTCTGGGACATTGTAAATATGTGGTCGGTTACCAAAGAACCGGTCGGCCAGGTTTTTGAAAGGCTTAGAAAGTATATCCGTCATATCCATATCAAGGATGCTAAGGTCTCAGGCAGCAATGTGCAATATGTCTTTTTAGGCAGGGGCGATGGGCCAATATTTGAGGCTATCGACTTGCTGGCAAAAAGCAATTACCAGGGTTATTTCAGCTTTGAGTGGGAGAAAATGTGGCATCCTGAATTGCCTTCATCAGAACTGGCTTTAGCAGATTACAGCCAGGTAATGAGAAAGCATTTAGCTGATTTAAGATTATCCCATTAAAAATTAAACGGATATGTCTCTGGTACCAGATGGCCGTCAGGTTTCAAATGCAGCGCATGCAATGCCCTGGTCTGATCCAAATAAATAAACGCATCGTAGCGCCGATTGATCACCGTAGGTATATAATTGCTGTGCCTTTCCGATTCGGGATGATAGACCACGCCTATTGCCCGGTGCGGCACCTGTTTTTCCTGGATATCCGCATCACGGTCGAATATCATCAAGCGGTTGTCCGCGCTTTCGTTATGCAATTCTTGCTCCCAGCTTCCCGGGCGCGCCTCAGGCATGTTCATTACTTTCATTTGAGCACCCCATTGGTTGCCGGCCATGACAGTGCCGCTGTACGAACCAAAGCCAACCAACACTGTATCCTGTTCGCTGTATTGCTCACGGGCCAGCTGACCGGTATTATACATGCCATGACGGTGCATGTCGGTATAACGCGCATCGCCTATATGGGTGTTATGTTCCCATATGATACCTTTTGAGCCTTTGCCATAAAACTGGTAAATGCGGTTCAGGGTATCCATCATGTGCCCATCGCGCAGATTCCAGGTGTTGTCATTGAACCCGACCATCTTGCTGTAATATTCTTCAGCATTCACTGCTATTTGTGCGTTTTGCTCGCTATTAAGCGCTGCTTCAGGATCATGGTCATAAACCGGGGCCTTTTTTCTTATTTCGGAAAGTAAGGTAACTACTTCATTCCTGCAGGAGGCATCCAGGTAAATTTGCGCCTTCGCATATTCACGCGGATCTTCGCTGTAAGGTTCAAAACAGTGGATAGCTTGTTTAGCCAGCTCGGCTGTTTTGGGGTCGTTTACTTTTAGATAATCGATCAGTGCTTCTATGGATTCCCAAAGACTATAAACATCCAGTCCATAAAAGCCGACACGCCAATTTAGTGGTTGTTCAGAATTGTATGCCTTCAGCCAGTTAAGCAAGGCGTCAATTTCCCAATTGGCCCACATCCACGTAGGCCAGCGGTTAAAACCATGCAGTAATTGATCTGCACTTTTATCTTGATCAGCATGTCCTTTGATGAAACGATTTAACCGGTAACAATCCGGCCAGTCGCCTTCTACGGCAATAAAGTTGAAGCCTTTTTCTTGTATCAATCTTTTCGTAATCGCGGCACGCCAGGTATAATATTCATGGGTGCCATGTGAGGCTTCGCCCAACATTACACAATGCGCATCACCGGTCCGGTCTAATAGCGGGTTGAGATCATTCGCTGACTTCAGCCGGTAAACTTCACATCCGATTTTTTCGATAATATTCATGGCCTTCCTGATGAATTACATTCTTCATTTTCTCATAAGGCCTCTGCAACCGCTTCAATCAATTCCGGGTTTATGTCTGCCTCGTCTACTATTTGCCAGTCGCCATTTTCGCGCGCCATCAGGAAAGAATCTTTTTCGGGATAAAATATTCTCCATCGCGATTCATCATGGTATTCCTCGCGCTGCGCATTCAAATTGATCCACTCGCCTGTCGCGGGTTCTTTTATTGCAATTTCCATAACACTATGCTTTGACTCTCTAATTTAACAGTCAGCATAGACGCAGGTTTCAGGAAGTTTCGATTGATGAATGATTGTTATCCTCCCTGATGCCAAATGGCCGTCAAAAAGTTATGATCCCGATGAATCTTTTGCAAAAAAGCGAGTGATGCGCGGAGGGGCTCATTCTTGTCAGAAAGCCAGGTCGACCCCGCTTTTCAACCCCGCTTCGTATTTCGCTTTATCGAACCTATAAAGATAAGGAGAACGGTGAGGCCCTATCTTCCTGGTTTCATTTAATTTGATGATAATGCCGGTGGCCATAAGGCGCTTGGCAAAGTTCCGGTCGTCCAGTTGTTTGCCGAGGATGGTTTCATAAAGGCTATGTATCTCGGGCAGGGTAAATTTTTCTTCCAGCAATTCATATCCTATCGGGTAATGGGCTATGTGAAGCCGCATGGCCTTCAACGCTTCTTTGATGATCAGTTCATGATCAAACATCATCGGGGGTAATTCATTCACCGGCCACCAGGCGCAATCCGCTTCCTGTTCCGATTTTTTGACGGTTACTTTTGAAAATTCCGTCAGCGTATAGAAGGCGATGGACACGAAATAGTCAAATATCCAGGAGTCGGCAGGTATTTCAAACCCGGTTATCTTTGATATTTTTTCGGCAGTAAAACCATTATCGGCTACACGCTGCGGATTTCCGAAGGCACTGAACTTTTGTAAAAATAGCCCCTTTAATCCGGTTCGCAAATAAGCTATGCGGCTGGCTGCTTCTTCAATGGATTCTGTCCTTTTGATATAACCGCCTGTCACAGTCCATCTCTCACCTGCGAAAGGTTGCTGCAGCAAAACCTTCAACTCCTTTTCATGATACCCGAATATCACATTGTCAACAGACACATTACGCAGGTAATCATTAGCAGGGTTAAAAAAGTCGTCGAATACCTCTTCTGTCATAATCAATAATTATCTCCAAAATTAAATATTTGTCATTGTGTAAAAAATACGCAATGAAACTTGCTTTTGTAAAAATCACGATATATCTTTATTCCGTTCAAATTACGGATTGAATTTAACACATTAATCAAAAAGACATTATGAGAAAACTGATTTTTATTTTTACAGTGGCTATGGCCCTGTTTTTCGGTCTGAATGCAAAAGCGCAAACTACCGATTATTTCCCGGGTAAGTGGAACGTCGTGGTTATGGGCACCCCTAATGGCGATGCTAAAATGACCTTTGTGCTGGAAAGAAAAGACGGCAAGCTGAGCGGTACGGTGCAAGACACCACCGGCAAGGAAATGACCAAGATCACCCAGATCGATGAAAAAGATAAAACCATCACCGCGGCATTTACCATTCAGAGCTATGACGTTTCATTAACAATGGAGCCCGTTGATGACGACCATGTTAAAGGCAGCCTGATGGGTATGTTCGAGGCAAAAGGCATCCGTGTTAAAGAGAATCATTAACAATATTCATCAAAACAGAAATGAAGAAATTATTTTTTGCGCAGATTGTTGTAGCAACAACGCTAGTTGTTGGGCAGTCTGCTTTTGCACAGGAGAAAGAGCCGCAGTTTGGCAAAGACCCGATCAAAGAGATCGTGAAAAAGATGACTCTGGAGGATAAAGTGAGAGTGGTCGTTGGTAAAGGTTTTTCCATGCCGGGCTTAAGCATGGGAGCTGTCGACAAAACTCCTGACAAAATGCCTACAATATCAGGACACACCAATCCGAATCCTAAATTCGGAATACCTTCTATCGGCATGGCTGATGGCCCTGCGGGTATCCACAGGTTTGTGATGACCAAAAAGGACTCAGCAGACAATCTATTTTCGACTGCCTGGCCAGTCGGTACATTATTGGCATCAAGCTGGGATACTGCCCTTGTTAGAAAGGTAGGTGTAGCATTTGGATCAGAGATCAAATCATACGGCATCGACTTTATACTTGGTCCGGGCGTTAATATTCATCGCAATCCGCTGGGTGGAAGAAACTTTGAATATTACTCTGAAGATCCACTGGTTTCGGGCAGTATGGCTTCTGCTATTATCAATGGTATTCAGTCGCAAGGCGTGGGAGCTACCATCAAACACTTCGCGGCAAACAACCAGGAAACAGACCGTGCTTCGATAAATGAGGTTATTAGTGAACGTGCCTTGCGTGAGATCTATCTGAGAAACTTTGAGATCGCTATAAAACATTCGCACCCATGGGCGGTAATGAGCTCATATAACCTCATCAACGGGACCTATACTTCTGAAAGCCGAGACTTGCTGACCAGAGTATTGAGAGAAGATTGGGGTTACAAAGGTTTTGTAATGAGCGACTGGTTTGGTGGTAAAGATGCTCCGGCGCAGATATATGCAGGGAACAACTTGTTAATGCCTGGAAATCCAACACAGGTAAAGGCAATTGTTGAAGCGGTGAAAAGCGGAAAGCTGTCAGAAACCGAACTGGATAAAAATGTAGAAGCCGTTTTAAATGTGCTTGCACACACCCTGACCGCAAAAGGCTATGATTATCCAAATAAAGCCGACTTAAAGGGACACGCACGAATTTCAAGGGAAGCTGCTGCTGAAAGTATGGTGTTGCTGAAAAACAGCGACAATGCTTTGCCGATCAAAAAGAGTGGTGCAACCATTGCGTTGTTCGGCAATCATGGTTATGATCTGATAGCAGGCGGTACGGGAAGTGGTGACGTAAACAAACCTTACGTGGTTTCTTTAAATGATGGGCTAAGGAATGCCGGTTATAAACTGGATGATGGCCTGGCGCAGAACTACAAGGCCTATCTTGCCGATTATGCTGCAAAGCACCCAAAGAAGTCTTTAATGCAGGAACTGATGAGCCCAACACCGTTTGCTCCTGAATATAAATTTGACGCAGGCAGTGCAGGTCAAAAAGCAGATGCTTCAGATGTGGCGATCATCTATATTGGTAGAAATGCGGGCGAAGGCAACGACCGTAAAGTGGCTGATGACTATGAATTGACCAGTTTAGAGAAAGAAATGATCGCATCCGTTTCTGATGCTTTCCACGCAAAACATAAACCAGTTATTGCAGTATTAAACATCGGTGGTGTGATTGATGTTACCTCATTCCGCGATAAGGTTGACGCCATATTATTAGCATGGCAGCCAGGCGAAGAAGGTGGTAACGCTATAGCTGATGTACTAAGCGGTAAAGTAAATCCTTCAGGTAAACTGGCAACCACTTTCCCTGAATCTTACAATGATGTATCTTCTGCTAAAAACTTCCCTGGCAAGGAGTTCCCGGAAAAGGCAACACAAGGCGTGATGGGCAAAGTGATTCCGGCAGAAGTTGTTTACCAGGAAGGTGTTTATGTGGGTTATCGTTACTTTAATACCTTTAAAGTAAAGCCAGCTTACGCGTTCGGTTACGGTCTTTCTTACACTAACTTCTCTTTCGGTAAACTGACACTGAGTAATGCAACCTTTAATGGTAAAATGACGGCGACGGTGACCGTTACCAATACTGGTTCAGTTGCAGGTAAAGAAGTAGCTGAACTGTATCTGAGTGCTCCTCATAAAAGCATGGATAAACCATCTGAAGAATTAAAAGGCTTTGCAAAAACCAAAGTTTTGAAACCGGGCGAATCGCAAATCTTGAATTTTACCATGGACGGAAAATCTCTGGCTTCTTTTGACACGGCTCTATCGGCCTGGGTGGCAGATGCCGGTGAATACAAGGTCAAGATTGGCGCTTCGAGCGAAGATATTAAACTGGAGAAACCATTCAATCTGGCTAAATCTATAACCGTTGAAAAGGTGCACCAGGCTTTGGCCCCACAGATAAGTATTGATGAGTTAAAGGCTAAATAAGCAAAGAGCATATAATAATTAACTGATCTTAAGCCTCTCGGAGATTCCGGGTGGCTTTTATTTTTACTGAGAATTTTAAAAGGTTAATGCATTGTTGTTATTCAAGATGTATTGATCGTTGTGTACGAGCCACGGGTGGCTTTTATTATATCATTACTTCGGTTTTGATTGGCAACTAAGGATAGTTCGTGACAGTTAAGGACAGATAAGGACAGTTAGAAAAAAGTTGTAAATTACTTTAGCAAAAATTATCGTCAACCAATTAGCTTAAATTAAATGCAGGTAATATTCGGAATAATCTTCCATTTTATCGGTGGTTTCGCGTCGGGCAGTTTTTATATTCCTTACAAAAAAGTAAAGGGTTGGGGCTGGGAAAGTTTCTGGATAATGGGCGGATTATTCTCCTGGCTGATCGTTCCTCCGATCGCTGCATGGCTTACGATTCCGGGCTTTGCTGAGATCATTCACCAAACTAATGGTGGTGTAATTTGGCTCACTTACTTTTTTGGCTTGCTTTGGGGAATTGGTGGATTGACTTATGGTCTTGGAGTGCGATACCTCGGTGTTTCGTTGGGAAGTACCATAATATTGGGACTGTGCTCCGTTTTCGGTTCGTTGGTGCCATCGTTTTACTATAGCCTTTATCCAAAAACAGGTAAAGATAACTTTGGCACCCTTCTGCATACCCATTGGGGACAAATGGTGTTGATAGGCATTATTGTTTGCGTTATCGGGATCATTGTTTGCGGTAAGGCGGGAACTATAAAAGAGAAAGACCTGAAAAAAAATCAAACGGCTGCGGCAGATAACAAAGAATACCATTTCGGCATTGGGATATTTGTAGCCATCGTTTCAGGCGTGTTGAGTGCTTGTTTCAACTTTGGTATCGAAGCGGGGAAAGATATGGCTGATACTGCCAATCACTTATGGCAGGCATCGCATCCGGGACAAGGAAATTTCCTTTTTCAAAACAATGTTACCTATGTGCCCTTGTTATGGGGCGGATTGACCACCAATTTTATCTGGTGTATGATTCTTAACGCGCGTAACAAAACATTTGATAATTACACCGATAAAAAGACACCGTTACTTAAAAATTACTTATTCTCGGCATTGGCTGGCACAACCTGGTTTTTACAATTCTTCTTCTATGGCATGGGCGAAAGTAAACTGGGTAATGGCGCAAGCTCGTGGATATTGCACATGGCATTCATCATCCTCGTCGCCAATGCCTGGGGCTTGTTGTTGAAGGAATGGAAAGGTGTAAGCAAAAAAGCATTCGCGACGGTGATCGCAGGTATATTAATCATTATTATTTCGGTACTGCTGGTAGGGTACGGAAACTCTTTAAAAGCTTAACAATAAAAATCTGATATGAAAACAACTGCTGACTTTAAATATGTTAGTTATCTGTGGGATGACGCAGCAGCCGAAAAACTAAAGGGAAACGAGGTTGACCTGCTGATCTACAGATCGAACCTGCTTGGTGCCGATCTGCGCCTGACCAACTATGGTGGCGGGAATACCTCATGCAAAGCCATGGCAAGCGATCCGCTGACCGGCGGGGAAACCGAAGTAATGTGGATCAAAGGTTCAGGCGGTGACATCGGAACGCTTAAAAAAAGCGGACTTGCGGCATTATATGTTGACAGATTGCGCAGCCTGAAAAATGTATACCGTGGATTGGAATTTGAAGATGAAATGGTAGAGTTGTTCAATCATTGCATTTACGATCTGAATTCAAAAGCGCCATCTATTGACACACCCTTGCACGGATTTTTGCCTTTCAAACATATCGATCACTTGCATCCGGATGCGGCTATTGCCATCGCGGCAGCAAAAGACGGCAAACGCATCACCCAGGAACTATTCAGCGGTACTATTGGTTGGGTTGATTGGCAAAGACCGGGCTTCGACCTGGGACTGAAATTGAAGGAATGCCTCGATAATAACCCGGGTATCAGGGGTATTATGTTGGGCTCGCATGGTTTGTTCACCTGGGGCGATACCGCGTATGAAAGTTATATCAATACCCTTGAAGTAATTGAGCGCTGTGCAGCTTACTTGGAAGACAACTATGGGAAAAAGGGTCCGATATTTGGCGGGAAAAAGATAGAAAGTTTGAGCGAAGCAGGACGTGAAAAACAGGCTGCGGCCATTGCTCCGATATTGCGTGGTTTTTGCTCAAGCGAGCGCCACATGGTTGGTCACTTTACAGACGATGCCCGTGTGCTGGAGTTTATAAATTCCAATGATTTAGCGCGCCTTGCCCCAATGGGAACTAGCTGCCCGGATCACTTTTTGAGAACGAAAATTAGTCCGCTGGTGCTGGAACTGAAATCAGATGAAGATCTTTCTGACACAAAAGCGATCAAAGAGAAACTACAGCCGGCTTTCGAAGCTTACCGGAAGATGTACACCGAATATTATGAAAGCTGTAAACATCCAAACAGCCCGGCGGTACGCGACGCAAACCCGGTGATCATTCTTTACCCTGGCGTGGGCATGTTCTCTTTTTCAAAAGACAAACAAACTACCCGTGTTGCGTCCGAGTTTTATATCAACGCGATAAACGTGATGAAGGGTGCTGAGGCGGTTTCGGAATACACCTCGTTACCCCGCCAGGAAGCTTTTGATATTGAGTACTGGTTGTTGGAAGAAGCCAAACTGCAGCGTATGCCAAAGCCGAAAGCTTTATCGGGCAGGATCGCCCTGATAACCGGCAGCGCCGGGGGTATTGGTAAAGCTATCGCCAAAAAGTTTGTTGAAGAGGGTGCAGTGGTGATATTGAACGACATGAATGCGGAAAGACTGGAAGGTGCTGGCGAAGAGTTTAAAAAACAATTCGGCAAAGATTCGTACACAACAGCGATATTGGATGTGACTAAACAAGAGCAGATCGACGAAGCATTAAGCGTAGCGGCATTGGCTTTTGGCGGAATAGATATCGTGGTCAACAATGCAGGTCTGTCCATCTCAAAATCAATCGGCGACCATACCGAAAAAGATTGGGATCTGCTTTATGATGTGCTGGTAAAAGGGCAATTCTTTATTACGCAAGCGGCAGTAAAAGTGATGCAAAAACAAGCGATAGGTGGCGACGTGATCAATATCGTCAGCAAGAATGCCTTGGTAAGTGGTCCGAACAATGCCGGCTACGGAAGTGCTAAAGCGGCGCAACTGCATTTGAGCCGGTTAAACGCTGCTGAGTTGGGCGTAGATGGTATCCGTGTAAATGTGGTGAATCCTGACGCTGTGATCAGCGACAGTAATATTTGGGCTGGGGGTTGGGCCGAAGGTCGCGCTAAAGCTTACGGAATCACTGTTGATGAATTACCGGCCTATTATGCAAAACGAACGTTGCTCAACCAGGTGATTTTACCACAGGACATTGCCAATGCATGTTTTGCCTTCGTCGGCGGATTGTTGGATAAATCCACCGGAAATGTATTGAATGTTGATGGCGGCGTGGCAATGGCATTTGTAAGATAATTCATAGTTAATAGTCTTTATCATTATGCAAATAGAGCAACATCATATAGATGAATTAAATCAACACGATTTGGCTAAACACAAGAGCCAATTTGAGTTTGTTGCTGATGGACTTGCAAATGTCGATCAGGTAATACAAAAACTTATCGCTTTTAACATCGCCATTCCCAGCTGGGCATTGGGCACAGGCGGTACGCGTTTTGGGCGTTTTTCGGGAGGAGGCGAACCACGAAGCTTAGAGGAGAAAATTGCTGACGTGGGACTAATCCATGCTTTGAACAGATCGAGCAATTCCATCTCGCTGCATATTCCCTGGGACATTCCTGAGAATACAAATACTATAAAAGCGCTGGCATCGCATTACGGACTGCATTTTGATGCGGTAAATTCTAACACATTCCAGGATCAGCCAGGCCAGAAGTTGAGCTATAAGTTTGGTTCATTGAACCATATTGATAAAGCGGTACGTCAGCAGGCCATTGAACATAATATTCAAGTAATAAAATATGGGGTTGAACTGGATTCAAAGGCATTATCGGTTTGGCTTTCAGACGGCTCAAACTTCCCGGGCCAATTGAATATGCGCGGTGCTTTTGAACGGACGTTTGATAGTTTGCAACAGATATATGCGGCTCTGCCCGATGACTGGAAAATGTGGGTCGAATATAAACCTTATGAGCCTAATTTTTATTCAACAACTATTGGCGACTGGGGGCAATCGTACCTCTTATCAAGTAAGTTGGGCAACAAGGCCCAAACGCTGGTCGATCTGGGACACCATTTACAAGGGGCAAATATTGAGCAGATAGTCGCCCTGCTTTTGATGGAAGGTAAGCTGGCTGGTTTCCATTTCAATGACTCAAAATACGGCGATGACGACCTGACCGTTGGCAGTATCAATCCTTATCAGCTGTTTCTGATCTTTAATGAACTGGTGGAAGGCATGGACGCCAAGGGAATGAATCATGCTACAGGAATTGGCTGGATGATCGATGCATCACATAATATAAAAGATCCGATAGAGGACCTTTTGCAATCTGTAGAAGCTATAAAAATAGCCTATGCACAGGCTTTATTAGTTGATCAGGCTGCTCTGAAACAAGCACAGCAAAACAATGACGTGGTGCAGGCACAGGAGATTTTACAACAGGCTTATCGTACAGATGTCCGCCCATTAGTGGCACAGGCTCGACTGCTGGCAGGCGGGGCATTGCAGCCTTTAGCGCTTTTCAGAAAGCTGG
>Ga0207695_10004066_pt1 | contig 20121 bp, 35 predicted proteins | sample KBSC54metaG_FD_184354 | JGI IMG/M metagenome (GOLD analysis project Ga0207695, IMG submission 184354) | Corn rhizosphere microbial communities from Kellogg Biological Station, Michigan, USA - KBS C5-4 metaG (SPAdes) (version 2) | ecosystem: Host-associated > Plants > Roots > Rhizosphere > Soil...
CCCCCTCTAGAGACGCGCGGTAGGGCTGCGCGTCTCTATACTAAAGCGCGTACGTCTGTCAAGTGTAAGGGCACGAACAAGGCCCGCCGGTTGGTGGCCGGCGGGCCTACGCGCGAGGCGGGGTGAGGGTCCGCTTACCTGCGAACACCACTTCGGGCAGTGAGGACCCCGTTCCGCCCCTCACCGAGGGTATGAGCCTCGGCTGATCTTGTGCGACCCTCCGCCCGCCGGGGGTGGTCTGGCCGGCGGGCGGACGGGCCGCGGGGGTGCCCCTCGGGCGGGACTACCTACAGTGTACGCCAGATCACCGGTGCGTGTGAGGGCGATCAGTCACGAGTCGATGCCGTTGATCTCGCGCCACTCGTCCAAGTCCTTCCAGACAGTCCGAGCACTCGCCACACCAGGTGTCAGGGCCGGTCCCTCCGCAACCGCCCTGCATCCCTTCGTCCTCCTCGGTCACCTCGCGACGGCTTCGATCAGGTACGCGACCGGCACCGCGGGGCCCCCGGCGTTCCGCACGATGCTGATCTTCTGGGTGGCGACCGGCAGGGGCCCGCCGAAGGGGTTCACCCGGTCTTCGTCGGCCGAGACGGTGACGTCATCGATGACGTGCCAGCCCTCCCCGTGGATGTACGCGGCCACCCGGAGGTGGGCCGCGCCGAAGTCCGCGCCGAGGGAGAACCAGACGTTCCCCCACCCGGCGCTCCCGTAGTTGGCCGGCGGGACGCAGATCACCGTCTGTGCGCCGTTGCCGACGTTGACCGGGCCGGTGGCGAATGCGGGCATGTCATCTCCTTGTGATGGGTTGAACAACCTCTGAAAGGTGGCCTCGGATCCCCGGAACGCCATGTAGTCCAAGGTCATTCCGGCGTCCGTGGCCTGATTCGTGAACTGATAGAGCATCGGGGCCACGTTGCCGTAGCTGATCCAGCCGGCCGACTCGTCCCCGGGGTAGATGGCGTCCGGCGGGCCCCCGGCGCTCACGTAGCTGCTCGACACCAGCGACACACCGAGCGCGGTGAGCGGCCGGAGGTCGGGGGATCCGATGCGCTGCCAGTACCACTCCGGCAGGTAGACCAGCTCGACCCGGAGGCCGGCCGCATGTGCCGCGGTCACGTACGCCATGATCTCGGGCAGCGTCGGGCCGGGGTTGTTGCCAGACGGCTCGCAGTCGAGCATGCCGGACAGCGTGAAGTCCTGGACGTGGGCCCGGTTGTTGTTGATCTGGAGCATGGTGGGCTCGGGGGTCAGGAAGTGGTACCACATGAACGGCTTCCCGAGGGTGGCCGCCTGCCGGCGCCACTCGTCGTAGTCACCGTCCGCGTAGTAGCTGCCCTCCGTGGTCTTTGCGATGACGAAAGATGCGTGTTGGAGCCTGGACAAGGCCAGACCCCGCTGGTAGGAGGAGATGTCCGGTCCGAAGAGGGTCATGGTGTAAGTGTACTGCGGTCTTCGTTGTGGGTACAGATTTTGGGTACTATTCTTAGACCTATGGCAGAGCTACCAGCACCCGAGCAGAGGTGCACGGCCAAGCTGGCCGTCTACGTCACAGAGGACGAACACAACCAATTGGTGGTCTTCTGTCAGCGTATGGGTTTCAACAGTATCTCCGAGCTCGGCCGGATCCTCTTCCGGCGGACGCTCGCCGAGCAGGAAAGGCAGGACAGTGAAGCTCGGAAAGCTGATCATTGAATTCCGCCGAGCCGGCGGACCCAAGCTGGTAGAGGAGGTCTTCGACGCGCTCACCGACCCCGAGGGGGAGGCTCGCATGGTCATCGCGAAGATGGCACGCAGCGCTGCGAAAGACTTCATCGACACCGAGGGCGGCCGGATACTGGCCGACCTCACCGCCGAGCTGGAAAAGCGGAAAGCGGCCACCCTGGCCGAGCTCGGCAGCGCTGCGCCGGCCGCCGGGGGCTCCAACCCCCTGGAACGCGAGATCCGGAAGTCGGTCTGGCGTCTGGAGCTGGAGCTCAGGAAGATGCTCTACACGCTGCCGGCCGAGCTGGTGTGCTGGAACTCCGCGTGCGCCACACAGGACCCCGTCCCGCACATGCTGGACGAACGGGATCACCGCTCGATCGGCGACGCCATCGCCGCGGGCAACGCAGTGCCCAACGTCCCCGGCATCTCCGGGGACACCCCGCTTAAGGAGAAGCCGTGAAGATCCTGATCCACTCGAACGGGCCCATGGTCCCGTCCGGCTACGGCAAGCAAGTCCGCCTGCTCGCACCTCGGCTCAAGGCGGCCGGCCACGAAGTGGCGGTGTCCGCGTTCTACGGTCTGTCCGGCTCGCCGATCATGTGGGAGGGGATCCCTCTCCTGCCCGCCGGCTCGCGGGAATTCGGCACCGACGTTCTCCCGTACCACGCAGCGAACCACGGGGCCGAGCTGGTCATCACCCTCATGGACTTCTGGAAGCTCCAGCCGTGCGCCGAGGCACTCCAGCGGCTCCGGGTCCTCGCCTGGCTGCCGACCGACTGTGACCCGCTCGGCCGGCCGGACGCTCAGACGCTCGCCCGGTCCGGCGCTCAGCCGGTGGCCATGTCCCGGTTCGGAGAGCGTGTTCTCACCGAGGCCGGCTTTTCCAGCCTGTACGCCCCGCACGCGGTGGACACCAGCGTGTTCAAGCCCCCGGCGGACCGGCGCGCGCTCCGGGCCGAGCTCGGCTTGGACGACTTCTTCCTGATCGGCATCAACGCGGCCAACCGGGACGCGCTCCGTAAGGGCTGGCCGGAACAGTTCCAGGCGTTCAAGCGGCTACGACAGAACGCGCCGGAGGCTCGGCTCATGGTGCACTCGGAGGCTCGGTCCGGGAACGGCTTCCCGCTGGACCAGCTGGCCGAAGACATGGGCATCGCAGACGCGGTGATCTTCTCGGACCAGTATGCGCTGGTGGCCGGCCTGATGGACGACGAGACCATGGCTGGCTGGTACGGCTGCCTGGACGTCCTGTCCGCCTGCTCGTACGCAGAGGCGTTCTGCGTCCCGCTGATCGAGTCGCAGGCCTGCGGAACCCCGGTCATCACCACCGGCGGCTCCGCCATGGAGGAGAACGTCTGGTCCGGCTGGCGCGTCCAGTCGGACCCGTACTGGAATCCGGTGCACCGCGCGTGGTGGGACCGGCCCTCCATCGACTCAATCGCCACCCGGTACGGCTACGCCTATGAGCAGTGGAAAGCCGGGAAGATGGAGCACCGGCGCGCGCAGGCAGTAGCCGGCGCCGGGAAGTTCAACGCTGACGACGTGGTAGCGCGCTACTGGCTGCCGATCCTGGAAGCCGTGGGGGCCATGGACGCATCCGCAGCGGAGGAGATGACGGAAGCGGCCGGCGCGTCCGGCGGCATGTCCCCGGCGGAGGCCGAGGGGTGGGACGACCCCGCGGCAGCTGAGGCGGTGGCCGAGGTGTTCGGGGTCGAGCGGTCATGAGGGTGAACCTCGGCTCCGGGTCCCGCCCCATACCGGGGTGGGTGAACGTGGACCGGGCGAATCTGGCCACGGTGGACGTGGTCTGGAACCTGGACACTGCTCCGTGGCCGTTCGAGTCCGGCATGGTCGAGCAGATTGCGGCCGTGGACGTGTTCGAGCATGTGGCGGACGCGGTGTTGTTCATGACCGAGTGTCACCGAGTGCTCCAGCCGGGTGCGCTGTTGCTGATCCAAACGCCGTTCTGGAAGTCGCGGGACGCGTTCACGGATCCGACGCACCGGCGGTTCCCCACGGAGCACACCTTCGACTACTGGATTCCGGGAACGGTGCTGTTCAACGAACACAACCCCGCCTATGGCGGGGTGGCGTTCGAGCGGGTTACGCAGGAGATCGGCGCGCACATCAGGCTGGTTCTACGGAAGGCGGGGGGCTGACATGGGTGACTCGGACGATGACGGCAAGGGGTCCCGGTGGTCGCGGGGCTGCTTCGGCTTCGCGTTGACGCTCGCGATGGCGGCCGTCGCGGTGCTGGTCCTGCTCATTTGATCAGGATTCCGGCCAGTGCGCCGGCTGCCCCGATCATCGTGGGGTAGAGCATCGCCTTGTAGGCGGTGAGGGACTTGTGCTCCGCACGGTGGGAAGCCAAATGGATTTCCACCGTGCGGAGTCTGTCGTTCATCCGGCGTAGTTCCTGGTAGACGTCCCGGATCCCTATCTCCTGCTCGCGGTTCTTCCGCTCCCGCGTGTGCTCTCTCTGTTCCATCTCACTCACCCGAACAGCACCGCGTGGACACCGACGTTTGTCCCGACCGGAGGAATTCCCCCGCCCTGCTGTCGGACGAAGAAGCTCATGTTCGTGCTGGTGAAGGGGTTCTGGAACCACTCCAAGATCCAGCCTTGTCCCGCCGCGGTGTTGTCCCACGCGGTGAGGATGCCGAATTGCGGGGTGAACGCGGCTCCGTGTGCGATCACCACGTCTCCGAACGCGTCCACCACAGTGGAGTGGTAGGACCCAACATGGATGAGGTTGGCAGTCGAGCGCTGGTCCGATTGGACCATGGAACCCTGGATGTTCCGTTCGTTCCCGACTAGGGTCGGTTTCTTGGTTCCGTCGTCACTTCCGCCGTACAAGTTCAGCGTGTAGGTGGTCCCGACCGGGGGACTCATGTTGAGCTCGGTCCGGGACTGCTGTGCCGTGGTAGCCGCCGGAAGCAGGATCGTGGTGAAGTCGTTGTTCCCCGTTCCGTCGTTGATCTCCAGCTGTCCCGTTTGGAGGCCGGCCGACAGTCCGTTGGAAGGGTTGTGACTCTCGGCGACTCCGAACGCGTTGATCGAGAAGATCAGCTGGTTGGAGGAATTGTAGATGTCGAGCGGATCGCCGGTGGCGGAGTTGTTCACGATGAAGTGCTGCCCGGTTAACGGGCCGACTTCGATCGAGCCGCGGAACGTGCCGGTGGTGAACTCCGCGGAGCCATCTTGGCGCACGATCCAACCGCTCACCCCGGGCACGTAGTTGGGCGACTGCATGGCAGGGATCCTCAGCACGGTCCCGCCGGTGATCGCCTGATTTCCTGGCGCCATTGCCATCGCTGCCGCCCCTCCTATAAGAAGCTTCGGTACGTCCCTTCGACGTATGTCTGCCATGCGTTCCACCTGGTCCCGTTGCCCGATCCGAGGATGGTGACCCGCGCGTTCGTCGCGGAGTCGGACAGCTGTGCGATTGAGTACCCTGATCCTACTCCGCGTGTGTCCAGCTGCCAGAGGCCTACGTTCGTTCCCCCGTCAGGGTTGGGGGAGGTGGCGTCGATGCGGCCGGAGGACTCGGCCATGGCGATGGCCGCCGCGGTGTTCGCGGCGGCCGGATCACCTCCGTTGGCGATCCAGAGGGACTTGATCTGGTCCTTGGTCAGGGTGCCATGGGCGAAGCCGGTTCCGGGGCCCGCGGCTCCGCCTGCGAGGTCGCCGATGGCCTTTTGAACGTCGGGGTTGGTGGCCACTGGCGTGGTGAGCATGGCTTCGGCGCTCTTGTGGCCGACCGGGACCGGCTGGCCGGTGAGTACGGCCTTGACCGGCTCCGAGGGCCAGGTGACGTCTGTGCGCCAGTAGTGGACTCCGAACCAGCTGAGGTACGCCCCGAGCAGGATGACGGCCACGGGCATGGGCTTACCTCGCTCCGGGGAACGGCGCGCCACCGGCGCCGGTGCCGGGTCCGGCCACGCGCCGGTAGACCGGGGGGCCCGCGGGGAAGCCGTCGGGGAAGCTGCCGATCCTGGTTCCGCGCTGCGGGTCCTCGGCGGAGATCATCTGGCCGCTGCCGACTGCGATCCCGATGTGTTCGGTGGACACGATGAGGTCCCCGGGGCGGACGTCGGCCAGGCTGATCCCGGTCCCGTAGAGCATGTAGGCGGTGGAGCCGGGTCCGTGGGAGTTGGGCGGGTACCCGGGGTCTCCCCACTTGCCTCCGCCGGGCAGGGTCAGACCCATGTCCTGTCCGAGGACTTTGGATGTGAAGCTGGAGCAGTCCCACTTGCCGGGGACCGACGCGTCTCCGCCCCAGACGTAGCCGGCGCCCTGGTACTGGAGCGCGTCCTTGGCGATTTGGTCACCGAAGTCTGAGCCGAGGGCCGCGCCGGAAGAGATCACATCGTTGAAGATCGACATTCCGGGGCCGACTACAGAGGTAGTGAGGTTTGCCGTGGCGCTCTTGTGCCCGATCGGTACCGGCTGGCCGGTGAGTGCTGCCTTGACAGGGTCCGAGGGCCAGGCGACGTCCGTTCTCCAGTAGTGGACTCCGAACCACGCCAGGTATGCCCCGGCCCCGATGAGGGCCACGGGCAGCGCGGGCATGTCGGCCATCACTTCACCGCCGAGGCGATGCCAGGAATGATCTCATTTCGGGCGAGGAGGGCGAGGCCGGCGCCCATCAGAACGATTCCGAGGAGCAGCCAGCCGAGGGACCGCCACATGGTGTAGTCGGTGAGCGTGGCGAAGAACACCACCAGCGCGTTGGTGGTGTCGGTGATCCCTGACCAGATGCCGCCCATGTCAGCCCCGCCGGGTGTATTTGCTGCCGGTGATGACCGCGGAGCCGATGACCCCGGCCAGTGGGGCGCCGGCCGTGCCGGTGGGCGGGGTGAACATCACCGCTAAGAAGTCGCACTCACCGACTTTGATCATGCCGGTGAACGTCTCGGAGTTGCCGTTCCAGGTCGAGCCCTGCGCGTTGCCGGCCGAGGCGGTAGCCGGGTTCACGGTGTTGAGGGCGAGCGAGACGAACGGGACTGTGGTGGCGGTGGCCGCCTGATTGGTCGAGACCACCACGGAGTCCACCTCCCAACGCTGGTTCGCGTGGTCGGGGTAGAACTGGAGCACCCCGATGCCGGAGGCGTTCAGTGTCACCTGGCCGGACTTCTTCAAGTCGGACTGGAGCTCTCGCGGGCCCGCGCTCATGTCGCGCCGAACCAGAAGTCGGCCACCGGCGTGGTAGTCGCCGCGATGTTCACCGAGGCGGGTAGCGCGGTCTGGCCGGTGAGGGTCCAGCTCGGCTTGTGGCCGTTGATCGTGGGGGTGGTGAAGCCTGCTCCGACGTCGTTCCCGACGATGGTGGGAGCGGTGGTGAGCTGACACAGCAGGGCGACGTAATAGTTCGAGCTGGTGGAGACGGCTTGTGCGGTGGACAGGGCGGTGGACAGCACGGTGGCGTTGTTGGCCGCGTTGGTCAGGGCCGCGGTCATGTCCGCGGTGGCCGCGAGCAGGGTCCCGCCCTCGGTGTAGAGCCCCATTTCGGACACGCCGGTGGACGTGCCTCCGGCGGTGGCGAGCCACAACAACAGGTTGGTGATCAGGGGTTTGACCGGCCGGACCAGGGCTCCGATGACCACGCCGGAGGTGGCCCCAAGGTTGTTGTTGTTCGCGGTCTGCATGGGGTACGGCTGTGCGACCAGTCCGAGGGCCGCGCCGTAGGGGTCGGCCCCGCCGCTGTAGTTCACCATGGCTGCTCGAATTCCTGGATCACCGAGACGTAGGGGGTGCCGAAGTCCGCGGAGATGGCGTAGAGCTCATCCTGTGTTTCCAGCTTGATGTAGGAGTTGCCCGGCCAGGGGAGCAGGCTTCCCCCTCCGTTGTTGAGGTCGCGGGGAGACTGCGCGATCCTCACGTCTGAGCTGGACGACTCATTCAAGATCAGGATGTTGACGCGGTTCGCGTCCTGTCCGCACAGCCGGACCGGCTCGCCGGTGGAGGCCTGCAAGCCGATCTTGCGGTGTGAGGACGACCGGACGACCCGGGGAGAGCGCGCCTCCACAATGCGGACCGGGACCGGGACCGGCTCCACGGCCGGCGCGTCGTAGGCCGGCCGCATCGGCTTGAGATCGTTGGGTCCGCGCTGGAATTCCGCACGCTCGCGGGCGGTGTGCGTGCCGGGGGTCACGCCGTGCGCGTTGAGGTCTTTGATCTCGGGTGGTGAGTCCGGGACCGGAGTGCGCTGCCGGATGGTGGGTTGGTTCTCCAGATGGACCCGGCCCCCGGGGATCGGGGAAGGGTCCGCGGCCATCCGGTCGGATGCGCCGATGCCGTCGCCCTCGGGGGTGTTCGGCGCGATCACCGCCGGGCGGGTCTGGTTCTTGCCGCGCGCGCGTCCTGTGCTCATCGTGTCCTCCGCTACTCCCTAGTAGCTTTCCGTGCCCGGCTCGCAGGACTTGAGTCCGGCCGCGCGTGCGTGTGCGTAGCTGAGCCACATGAGGACCCCTGCGATGCTGCCTCCGCCGAGGATGGCCCATTTGTGGCTCGGCTCCAGCGCAGCGGCGATCATCAGCAGGAGGGCCGCTTGGGCGAGGCCGAGGTACACCCACTTCATGAGGGTCTTCGACCGGCTGCCCGCGTTGATCTCGGTTGTCTGCGGGGAGGAGCACGCGGCGGCCACCACCTCATAGGTGAGGCCGGCGGCCACGATGAACGCCACCCCGTTGGCGCCTTTCAGCGCGGTGGCGATGTCCGCCATCACGCGCCTCGCGCGCGGTTGATGGCCGAGGTGGCCAGGTGCCACGCGAGGAACGCGGCCAACAGGCCGAGCCCCACCCAGAATCCGTACTTGAGGTCCGGCTTGTCGATCATGGTCCGCTTCTCCTCTGTGTGTTTGCCGGTGGCGGTGTGGTCGCTCCGGCCGCGCCGGGGAACGGGCCCCCGCCGTTGCCGGGGGCCGCGGTGGGGGTCCGGCCGCCTGCCTGCTCTGCCTTGGCCAGACCGGTAAGCGGGGAGGAGTCGGACAGCAGGATGGCGGCCATGAACAGCCAAGCCAGTCCCTTGGCCACCGGCTCGGTCTTGCCCCGGTCCATGAACGACACCAGGAAAAGAGCGCCGGTGACTTGGAGGATGCCGGCCATGCCGGGGAGGGCTTTCTTGTTGTTCGCCCACCGGCCGATCACGCCCAAGGCGATGGCCGCGCCGAACACCTTCGTGGCGCTCACGTCTTCGGCGCTCCCTTGCTCTTGGCGAGCAGGGCGAGCCAGACCTTTGACTTGCCGCCGGTGAGGAACGGGCCGGCCGTCTCCAAGATGAGGTCCCGGAACGACAAGACCTCATCCAACTTGGTCTCGATACGGTCCAGCTGCGCCTGTTGGCCCTGTCTGGCCAGGCGGACCAGGTCTTTCTGAGCGTCCGAGAGGCTTTCCCATGCGTCCATCAGTTGGGCACCCACCTTGCGTCTGACGTCCTGATGTAGCGGGTCCCGCCGTGGACGGTGTCGTTTTCGTTGATGCCGGGGTTGAGCTGGACCAGCACCGCGAGGTGCTGTGCCCATGTGGCTCCGTAGTGGCCCTTGGCCCATTGGGCCATGGACGTCCCGCGTTCCAGCGTGGCCACCTGCGGGGGCTGGAGATGCTGTCCCGCGTGGGGGTCGGTGACCGGTGGGGGTGCGCTCGGCGGGGGTGCGCTCGGCGGGGGCTGGCCGGTCGGGCCGCTGGCGGTGGTCGCCGAGGTGGAGGCGTAGGAGTCGCCCGGCTTGGCCGGGACGGCCTGGACCTGGAAGTCATACCGGGTGCCGGGGGAGAGGGCGCCCACGGTGGCGTGGGTGTCGGTGCCGTTGACGCTCATGGTCTGCTGTGCGACGCCGGCCGCGGAGTACTTGACGGTGTAGGCGGTAGCGTTGGTGACCTTGTTCCAGGTGAGGTCCACGCTGTTCATGCCGCTGGCCGTCGCGGTGAGACCGTTGGGTGGGTTGGCAGCGTAGACGGTGCCGGGTGGGTTGGTGACCGGCGGTGGCGCGTTGCCCGGTTGCGGAAGGGTCGGGGGTGCGCCAAGGGTCTGAATGGCCAGGTTCACTTGCGCCTGCTGATCGGCGGTGAGGGTCTGGGAGGCGAGGAACTGCGTGATGGCGGAGTTGGCCACGGTGGGGTCTACTCCGCGTGCCACCAGGAAGTTAACGGCCGCCCGGCCCCATGCGTCGTTCGTGGCGTACTGTCCGCCCACGGTGGAGCCGGAGCCGCCGGTGTCACCGGTGGAGCCTCCACCGGTCCCGCCGGACATGTCGGATGAGCCGATGCCGCCGGTGGTGGCCACGGTGCCGGAGGGAGTGAGGGCGGTGGAGCCTACACCTGTAGAAGACGCGTTCTTCTTCCGCAGGTAGAGGTAGATTCCGCCCGCGGCCACCACCCATACCCCGACCGGCAGGGGGCCGAGCTTCTGTGTCAGGAAGTTGCCGGCGCCCTTGGCCGCCCCCTCGACTTCGTCGGCCATCAGGAGGTCCGTCCCGTCCTGTTGGTCGCGCGGCCGGTGGTGGGGGACACATAGATCATGTTCGGGGCCTGCGCGGTGGTCTCGTCCGCGACGCCTTGTGTGGTGTCGTAGAAGTTGGCCGTCCAGGGCGCCGGCTGTTGGAAGGACACCGGCCGCTTGTGGTCGCCTCCGGAGGCTCGGGCGATGCCGTAGTCACCCTGGCCTGCGTTCCAGAACTGCGTTGCCTGGCCGGTGGCGTAGTAGCGCTGCCCGTTGAGGTCGGCTCCGCGCGCTCCGTCACCGCGTCCGCCGTAGGGCATCTCACGATCGACGGACCATGTCTGGTTTCCGCCGTTGTCGAAGACGAACCGGCTCGGGACAGACACGGAGGTGACGGCAGCGTGGGGGTTCACGTTGCCGTCGGTCGCCTGGCCGCCGCGGTTGACCGGGGGGAGGTCGCCGCGGGAGGCCGAGGAGTAGGTGTGCACCTGGCCGGGCACGGCCTTGTAGCGCAGGGCCCTGGTGTTGCGGACGTTCTGTGAGCCGGGCACGTCGGTGCCGATCTCCGGCTGTGCGTGCGTCCACGGGGTGGTGGTCTCGCGCTGCGAGTGACCGCCCGCGGCTGCCGCGCCGGACAGCGGGACACCGCCCGCGGTCTGGTTCCCCGGCCCGGTCCGTAGCGTGGGCCCGCCGTAGAACGTGCCGGGGGTGGCCTGCATGAGCTCGGTGAGCACCGGCTGACGGGACCCGGTGAGGCCGGCCGACCGGGGGTTGGCCGTGGCCGCGCCGGGCACGTCGCCGCGGTATGAGGCCGAGCGCACCTGGACCTGATCGCCGAGCTGCTGTTCGAAGCCGGTGTTCGTGTCCGCGCGGACCTTGACCGCTCGGGGGTTGTTTCCCTGGAATGTGCGGGTCTGGCCGGTCGAGCCGGGGAAGCCGGTCTGGCCGGCGGGGCCCGGTGGGGTGGAGACCCCGCCGATGCCCGGGTGCGGATTGGTGTCCGCGGGCCCGCGCGTGCGGGCGGACGCGCCGAAAAGACGGCTGATGACTCCACCGGCCATGACGTTAGTCCTTCCGCTACTGCCCGGCCTGCGCCTGCTTCAAGGCGCCGGTGAACTGACTGCCGGCCGCGTTGATGTCCGCTGCGGTGTTCGGCTTGGTCAGGAAGACGGCCACCAGCGCGATGGTGAGCAGCCCTCCGAAGATATCGAAGATGTCGTCAATGTGCATGATCAGACTCCTACGGTGCTCTTGGCCTTGGACGCGAAGCCCTTGACCATGGCGGACAGCGCCACCCCGAGCAGGAAGGCGATGAACGTCTGGAGAGTGAGCCAGTCACCCATTATCGGACACCCCCTTCCAGGCGGACCGAGCCGAAGACGTGCCGGAGGGCGAACAGCAGGACCAGGGCCGCGAGGACCAGCATCGCGAACGACCGGGTCACCGGGTAGGAGTGCGCCGGGGCCGGTCCCTCGGCGGTGGGGGTGCGCAGGTTGAGGGGCATCGCCGCGTCCTCCTAGTCGAAGATGCTGCCCTGAGGCAGCACCTCGCACACGAGGGTGACCAGCTTGGACACCGCCGAGCCCCAGGACCCCCGCAGGAGGTAGTCCTCGGACTCGATCGTGGGCAGGTAGAAGTTGACGTTCTCCGCCGGGTCGCGCGTGTCGTTGAAGTACTGGATCGGCCACACGCCGGTGTCGGCCCCGCCGGGGGAGTCGATCTGGATCGGGATGCTCGACGCGGTCCCGAGGGTGGCCGCGGTGCCGGACTGGATCCCGCCGAAGCCCCACGTCTCCCAGATGCGTCGCTGGAAGTCGGCCTGCGAGATGTTGTCCTTGACGTCTTCGTCCAGCACGATCTGGAGCGGGTCGGCCCACCCGTTGGTGAGGATGCGCGCGTTGCTGCTGTTCTTCATGATCGGCAGCAACAGTCGGATGTAGTTGCCGAGCTTCCGGACGCGCGCGTCGAACTGCCCCGTGGACATGGTGATGTTCTGCTCCGTCCAGCGCTGGAGCGTGTTCATGTTCGGCGGGGTGGTCTGGACCGGCTGGCCGTTGAGGCTGGTCGGGGGCTGGTCGTAGGCTTCCAGCCAGGCTTCCACGGTGAACGTGGGCGACGTCCCCTGGCCGGAACCGTAGACGTTGGCCAGGGTGTTGAGCGTGAGCTCCAGAGAGAACGGGGCAGCCGCGTCCTTGTTCGGCAGCGCGCCGAGCGCGTCCCGGAGGTCGAGCTCGAACGGGATGCGGAACGCGAACGTGGCCGCGGAGCCGTTAACCGAGAAGTTGGGGTCCTCGCGCGGGTCGCTGTTCGCGCGGTAGTACCCGTACTTCTGGATCATCGCGGCGTGGTAGCCGGAGCTCACCTGGTACATGGTCTGGCCGTTCGGCTGCTTCACCGCGACGTTGGTGAAGTAGTTGAACGGCGCGTCGGCCTGCGCGGTGCCGGTCGCTCCGCCGTTCGCGGTGTTGGTGACCGTGACCAGGATGGACCGCATGTAGTCGTAGGCCTTGACGTCGATCGGGCCGAGGTCCTGCGTCGCGGTGGTGAGGGTGAGGTTCGCCTTGGAGAAGAACTTGTACTTCCCCTTGCCGGACCCCCTCACGAACTGGACGATGGAGGCCGGTTGCGGCGGGGCGGTCCCGCCGGTGGCCGGGGCCGGCGCGGCCGTGGCCGGGGCCGGGGCGGTCATGTTGGTGCCAGCTGCCATTTTCTGATGACCCCTTTCAGGCGATCAGTCCGGAGACGGCCGCGGGCACGTGCATGCCGGCTCGGCGGGTCTCGACGTTGAGCAGCTGGATCGCTGCCTTGTAGATGATCATGTAGAGGACGAAGACCGCGAAGCCGGCAACGCCGATGTGCATCTCCACTCCCGTCTACCTTCCGTAGTAGCGGTCCCCGAGACGCTTCTTCTTCGTCGCGGGAGGCTTGTCCGGGGTCTTCGACTCTTTGGCCGGCTCCGGTTCCGGCTTCGCGGCCTGCGAAGCCATGGTCTCTCGCAGGGATTCTACAGCTGTAGTGAACCCTGCGACAGACTCCGCGACTGCGACGGCCGCCGCGGTGGCCGCGGTGGCCGCTGCCTCGGCGCGGCCGGCCGCGTCCATGGCTTCGATGGCTGATTCCCCGGCGGTGTTTCCGACCTCGCGCGCCTCGCTCGCGGCCATCTCGGCTTCCACGGCCGCCTCCGCGGCGCGTTCCCCGTGGGCCTGCGCTGCGCCCTCGGCGACGGCCGCCGTGTGTGCGCTGGTCTCTTCGGCGCTCTCCTCGGTGCTGTCGTCCGGGACAGTCACCGTGATCTCATCAGACATGGGCCAGCCTTTCCAGGGCGCCGGACTTGTAGAGGTAGTAGACCGCGGCGGCCAAGACCGCCCAGGACAGTAAGACCTGGATCCCGATCAGGGTGGTGTGGACGTCGTCCAGCTGGCTCTGGACCTGCGTGAGGCGTTCGTATTCGGCGGTGCTCATGCTGCTCTCCTCTTGAGCTTCAACTCCGGGGCGGTGGTCCGGTACATCACACCGGATCGGGTGTTGATGTAAAGGAACTGGTACGGGTCCAGGTTGGCTACAAACGCCTTGATCGGCTCCGCTGAGCGCCACCCCACCCCGGAGATGGTTTTGAGGTTGCGTTCGTCGTTGTCGCGCGCGAAGAACAGGTGTGTGGACTGGTCGAACATCTCGACCAGTTGGTTTCCGGCCGGCCTCTGCGCGCAGATCACCATGGGGATGTAGTTGGATCTTGCGTTGGCGAGGAACTTCTTTGTGGTCTTGGCGAAGCCGAGGATGTTCGCCAGATACCAGTAGTCGTCCATGACCACGCACCATCCGCCCTTGGCGTAGATGTCGTGGAGTGCCTTGCCGAAGACGCGCTTCTGTTCCTCTTCTGAGTCCAGGTTCTTGGCGTCCGGCCAGAGAAGACGCTTGGGCATCTCCTCGGGGGTGACCTCGCGTGCTCTGCGTCCGAGCCGTTTGACCATGGGCGGCCAGTCGTAGAGCCGGACGAATCCGCCGGCCTCGGCGTAGGCGTCTAGCGTCTCGTCCTCGGTTTTGATGGACAAGTAGGTGATGTAGTCGCGTTGGTCGAGGAGGTGATAGACCAAGTTGGTCTTTCCCTGCTCGGTCGGGCCCACTACGCCGAGGTGTTGGTTCTGCTTCCAGAGCATTTCCTCTTGGAAGTCGTCCCACGGCAGCACCGGCGCCAGGTGGTCCGGCGGGGGCTCAAGAGGCTCATACCGGTTACGCGGCGGCATCGCCAAGGTCCAGGTTTTCCGCGGTGGCCGCGCGGGTCGTCTCCGGAGTCCGGCCGACGTGCATTGCGAAGCCGTTCATGCCCTCGGGCATCGCGCCGGCCGCGCCGGGCATGAACGCCTGGAAGGCGGATGCTGCCTGCATCAAGTCGTCCTGTGTGAAGCCTGCGAACAGACCCGCGGGCATGCCGGCCGGCGCGCCGGCCGCCTGCTCGGGGGTGACGCTGTCGGCCGAGTCGTCCAGGAACGCGCCGAGCAGCCGCATGAGGGGCAGCCGCCGGGCGACGGATTCCTTCATCAGGATGGCGAGCAGCAACGGCGCGTGCACCATGAACAGCTGCGACCACGCTCCGCCGGAGATCAGCTTCATGAGCAGGGCTCGGATGCGGGGGTTGAGTCGGGCGACTTCTTCCCACGCCTCACCGACGGTGATGTCTTCCGGGTCCGGTTCGCCGGTGTCCGTCAGCTCTTTGCGGGTCATGGAGATGACGGCCGCGCCGATCTCCTCATCCCAGACCCGGAGCAGCTTGCCGGCGCGCAGATAGAGCCGGTTCACAGCTTTGGCGATGGGGCCCGCGCGGAACGGGGCCATGGGCTCGGGCGGTGGTTTGGCCGCGCGCGGTGCCCGGCCCCGCCGCTTGGTCTGAGGGTGCACCTTGCCCGGTACCCGGTCCGGCTCGCGCTCGGCCTTGGGGGCGCCGGACTCGGCTGGCTGCTCCTGCTCCGGCTCTGTCTGTGTGGTGGCCAGGCGGACGCGGCCGGCGCGCTTCTTCGGCCGGCGCTGTTTGGTCTTGGGGTCGATAGTCCAGCCGTAAGGGGCTTCCGGGTCCAGCCCCGGGGCGGGGGTGTAAGGACGCTCCGAAGCCGTTTCCGTCTCTTCCTGATCTACCTCAGGGGGCTGGAAAGGGTTTGTGAGGGTCATAGACCAAGTGTCTTTGCAAGGAATGCGCTGGTCAAGTGGCCTAGTCAGTCCTCATATTCTCTGATAGATTCCGTATCAGAAAGGAGGGCAGATGACGACCGAGCAAGTGGCAACGTTCCAGGTCAACGGGGTGGCGATGTGCACGCCGAAGTCTTTCGCGGACGCGCACACCATTCCGATCCAGACGGTGTACTCCGCGGCCAACTCCGGCCGCATCATCGCCCACCGGCACGGCGGGCGGCTATACCTGGTCGCTTCTTCCGCGGACACCTACGCGCAGCTCTACAAGGCCACGAAGGGAACATCATGACCACGAAGACCGAGAAGACCACCGAGGACAAGGCCGAGGCTCCGGCCCCGGTGGAGGGCAGCTACACCGCAACGGAGAAGACCCCGTTCCTCACGCCCGAGCTGCGGAAGAAAATGGCGATGACCGAGGCGGCCGGCTGGATGCCGGAGCCGGGCGACGTCCTCACCGGCACGGTGGAGCACATCGGGACGCGCAAGAGCGACTTCGGCCTGTACCCGGTGCTGACGATGAGCCGCCCCGGCGCGGAGGTCGGCTCGACCGAGTACGTGGCCGTGCACGCGTTCCACGGCACGCTCAAGGGCGCGCTCTACGACTTGAGGCCGACCGTGGGCGACAAGATCAGCATCACCTACGTGGGGACGCGCACCGGGAAGAAGCTGGACGACTTCGGCGACCCGGTCGAGTACCACCTCTACACCGCCGAGGGCAAGGAGACGGTGTTCGACTGGAAAACGGCCGTCGGCTTCTGACGGACCCGCGCGGCCGGTGGCAGTCGCCACCGGCCGCTTTGCACTGCGAGGAGTGATCATGCGGAAGGGCACACGGCACGAAGAGATCACGATCGTGTCCGAGCCGGAAGACGGCTTCCCCTACTTCTCGGCCAGCTGCGAGTGCGGCTGGAAGTCGGTCTTGCATCACCGCGAGTCCGGCGCATGGAGCGAGCGAGACCAGCACCGCCGAGGGGCCACCGGCCCGTGGACACCGAAGGAAGGGCAGTGATGATGAGCGCGCAGGGAAGGCACCGCGGCCAGCGTCGGGGCATACTCCGGTCCATGGCTCGCGCGGTAGCCGCCGGGTGGGATCAGTACTGGAACGGGGTTCCGGCGTGAGTAAGCCCATGCTGTTGGACGTCTTCTGTGATTCCGGCGGGACGTCCCGGGGGTACCAGCTGGCAGGGTTCTACGTGGTCGGTGTGGACATCCGTCCGCAACCCCGCTATGCGGGGGACGAATTCCACCAGGGCGACGCAGTAGAGTTCCTGCTCCGCCACGCACGCCACTTCGACGCGCTCGCCGGTTCTCCGCCGTGCCAGTGGTACAGCGCCACACAGAGGATCCAGGGTCGTCAGCATCCGAAGCTGATCGGTCCGACGCGCGAGGCGATGCGTCGCAGCGGGCGGCCGTATGTGATTGAGAATGTGCCCGGGGCTCCGCTGTTGGATCCGGTCGAGCTCTGCGGGGCCATGTTCGGCCTGCGCACGTACCGGCATCGGCTGTTCGAGTCAGGGAACGGATTCAGCTTCTCAGCTCCGGCTCATCCGGTGCACACCGCGCCTAACGCCAAAATGGGACGACCAGTGCGTGATGGGGAGTTCATGCACATCGTGGGCAATTTCTCGAACGTCGCTCTCGCCCGTCAGATCATGGGCATGCCGTGGGCAACGCGCGATGAACTGCGCGAAGCTGTTCCAGTTCCTTATACCGAGCTCATCGGCAGGAAGCTGATCTCCCACCTGCGCGCTATAGCGGTTTAGCGGAGTACTCTGCACATCAGAACGCCCGACCGAGGGACTAGTTCGGTCGGGCGTTCTCGGGTCCTGCATCTCTGTCTCTCTCCCGAGAACAGGATAGGTGATGGCACAGTCAAATGCGAGCAGACGCCTCAATCGCATTCTTCGCGATGAGGACTTTGGACCAAAGCTGGTCCGGCTCAACCGGGCCGACCAGCGCACCATCTTGGATTTGATCGACGCGAACCGCGGTGCTCAAGCTCGTAAAGAAATTCTTCGTCTTGACCAAGAAAGACGGGCCCGGAACACCGTCCGTCGCAGGGCGCTGCGGTTCTACCACCTGCCGGCCGATGAGCGCATGGAGGACGGCCGCCCGGACGAGACCCGGGAATTCTGGGCAGAGTACGACCGGATCACCGGCCAGCCGCCGCATCGCGCGCGGGGGCTGCTGTGACCCGGCCCCTGTCCGGCCCCGCCCGGTGCGCCTGCGGACGCGAGTACACCCGGCGCGGCCGGCGCAACCGGTGTCAATACTGCACAGCTGCCGACCCGCACCGGAACGGGCACCGTCGGAGCAAGGTCCCCGAGATGTTCGTCTCGGTGGACTCCGAGACGGAATGGTGCGAGGCCGAGGGGCGCCAACGGCTCACAACGCTGTCGTACGGCCGCGAGGATGGAACCTCAGAGTCTTTCATCGGGCACGACTCCCGCGAGGCGTACCGGTGGCTCATGGAGCGGCTGTGCGGGGTCTACACCGACGCGGAGGGTAAGCAGTGGAGGCCGGCGCCGGTAGCGTTCCACTTCAACCATGACACTGCCGTTCTGTGCAATGACATAGACCCGGCGGACTTGATGTTGATCCGGAAGGTTCAACACAAGATCGAAACATCTCTTTGCGGAGCCGACCACTCGGCCGGCTCGCCCTGCGAGTACGACACTCGACAAGACGAAGAGGGGAACCCTACCAGTGGCGCGCTTCATCGCTATCACCCGGACGACTGCCAAGCCGTTGTTACAGACGGAATGCTTAGCGATGTTGTCGCCTGGCATCGCCCGTCACATCTGGCCATTGCCGGTTCCGCCGGCCAGGGACTATATCTGGAGTACCGACCGAACGGTGATCGTTTTGAAGGATGGAAACGTCTTGTCATCCGAGACACGGGACGTTCGTTTCACGGGGGCCTGGAATCAGTCATCGACCGGTGGAACCCCGACCTCTCCGAGGCTCAGCGCGAACGCATTGCGTGGGGCAAACGGCAGCGCGAAGTGGGGTTCGCTGGCGCTACCGAGGCTGACATTGCCGCGTACTCCGAAGCTGAGTGCGTAGCGCACGCGCGGGTCTGCCGTCAGCTGATTGATTCGATCGGCACCGCGGCGCATGTCCGGATCCGGCCGTCTCAGCTGGCCGGATCCGGATCAGTCGCCGCTGCGGTGCTACGGCACTACGGCGCACCTAAGCGTACCGACACGCACGAAGACACCGAGGCCGACACGCTAGCGCGCATGACCTATTACGGGGGTCTGATTGAGGCGCCGGTGGTCGGTCTTCTTTCTGAAGACGTAGAGGGCGAGGACATCAACTCCGCCTATCCGTCGAAGATGATTCACATTCCGTGCATGCGCTCGGGGCACGGTGAGTGGAAGACCTCGCGGCGGGACGTGCCTGCCGATCTGATCGGGCATGCGCTGGTCACATGGGACGTGTCGCGCTCGGGGACGTCCACTCCGCCGTTCACGGTCCGGCGCCGGTCTGGGGCGGTCTGCCAGCCGCTTGTAGGCCGGCGCATTTGGGTTGCTCTGGCCGAGCTACAGGCGGCCATGCCGCGGTTCGCGTCTTCCATCGTGGTCCACAAGGTGCTGTCTTGGGTTCCGACGTGCGAGTGTGAGCCGCCGCTTGCGTTCCTGGCCGACCTGTACGACGAACGGTTGGCCATCAAAGAGTCCATGGCCGGCATGGAGCCGGGGTCTTCCGAGTGGTGGGAGGCTTCGTGCAAAGAGCAGGCTATCAAACTGATCATTAACAGCATCTACGGGAAGCTGGCGCAGACGCGTTACGGCCTCGGTCCGTACACGAATCTTCATTTCGCAGGCTATGTGACCGGCTCGACGCGTGGTCAGGTGCGTGTAAAGACTTGGGAGCACGAATCCGCAGGTGGCACTGTCGTATACCAGCACACCGATTCTGTGTTGTCCGTCGGGACCACAGTGGAAGATGGCGGAAAGAAGCTCGGCGCATGGGGTAAAGAGAAGTCTTCGCAGGGCTTTTTGATCATTCAGCCGGGTCTGGCCATGTCTTTGTTCTGCAATGGCAAGGTAGCCTCGCGCGGTGTGCGCGTGCGGGACTTCACCTTGGCCGCCTGGAACTGGTATCAGAAGACTGATTTGACGCAGCACCCGGACACTTGGCCCCTGCTCACCTCGGTTCAACAGGTCATGATCACTCGTCGGCAGGCTATCGCACGCGGGAAGCCCCTCCTTGCCGGGTCGTTCGAGACCAAGACCACGGATTCGCGGGTCACGTCGAACAAGCGCGACTACTCCAGCGCGTATCCCGTACCGGGAAATCCCATGGCATGGGCGGTCCCGCCGGCCGCGTACGTCTGGGATCAGGCGACTGAGGATGATCTCAAGGAGTTTAGAAGCCTGCTCGACAAGCGTCGAAGATCAGGAGAGTTTGACGAAGAGTTGGCCGTAGACGTCTGTCATAAAATCTGATACTCTCCTATCAAGGAAGTCAGGGAGCGAACCTCGGGAGACTGATCATGAAAACCGTTCGATACTCGATCGTCAGCACCGCCGGCCTCCACTACCGGGATTGTGACTCGGTATGGCACGCCTTTCGCTGCGCTGCCCGCTACTCAGACCGCTTCTTGGTCCAGCGAGAAGTGGACGGGATCCTGACATGGTACGACCGAGCCGGCTACGAACTCGGGGTTGCACGGACCGAGATGGTGAAGAGAGCCCTCTCAGCCTAGTTCTCAAAGCTTTAAGCCCTCCGGCATTTCCGCCGGAGGGCTTTGTTTGCATTTTTAACACTTTAAACATAAGTCTGCATTAT
>Ga0207695_10004069_pt1 | contig 20112 bp, 18 predicted proteins | sample KBSC54metaG_FD_184354 | JGI IMG/M metagenome (GOLD analysis project Ga0207695, IMG submission 184354) | Corn rhizosphere microbial communities from Kellogg Biological Station, Michigan, USA - KBS C5-4 metaG (SPAdes) (version 2) | ecosystem: Host-associated > Plants > Roots > Rhizosphere > Soil...
CCGGCGAGCGCAAGCAGCGTCAGGACATATGGCACGGCAAGAAAGAGCTGATAGGGTACGCTCCAGCCCATCGCCTGAAACAGATATTGCAACGCGCTCGCGGCGCCGAACAGAAGCGAGGCGATCAACACGCCCATCGGACGCCAGCGGCCCAGCACGACGATGGCAATCGCGATGAAGCCGCGGCCGGCGGACATACCCTCGGCGAACGTCCCCGATTGCGACAACACGAGCGTCGCACCGGCAATGCCGCCGAGCGCTCCGGCGACAAGCAGCGTGATCCACCTCCATCGATGCGCGTCCACTCCGGCCACGCGAACGGCCTCCAGCCGTTCACCAACCGCCCGGATGGCGAGTCCCGCGTGCGTCCGATACAACCACCACCAGAAGAGCGGCGCAACGACGTACACGAGATACGTCGGCGGCGGTTGATCGAAGAAGGTCGGTCCGAGCACCGGAATGCGGGAGAGCACGGGGACAGCGAAGGAGCCGGTCGTCGGGATCGAGAGCGCGGCGCCCGTCGCTCCGTACAGCCCGCGATACAGCGCGCCCGTTAGGCCGAGGACGAGCAGGTTGATCGCCGTGCCGGTAATGATCTGGTCCGCGCGCATGGACACGGCGAACACGCCGAACAGCGCGGCCACCGCGATGCCCGCAACGCAGCCGGCCAGAAAACCGAAGACGAGATGGTTCGTACCCGCGCCGAGCAACGCGCCGAAGGCGCCACCGAGCACAATACCCTCGAGTCCGATGTTGATGACGCCCGCGCGCTCGACGAGTAGCTCGCCGAGTGCGGCCAAGGCGAGCGGCGTCGCCGTGCGCACGGACGCCTCGAGAAAGCTCGTGAGAGCGCCGGTCACGGTACGTCGTCCTGGGCCGACGACCGCGCACCTGCAAATCGAGCGATGATGCTCGCGGCGCTGCCTCGTCGGCTGATCGCGAGCAGCAGCAGGACCAGCGCGGCCTCGACGGCCGTAACGACGACCGAGGGCACCGACGCCTCTCGCTGCATCGAGAGCGCGCCGGCCTCGAGAGAGCCGAACAAGATGCCGGTGCCTAACACGCCGAGCGAGTCGAGCCCCGCCAGGAGCGCCACCGCAATCGCCGTGTAGCCGTAACCGGGCGAGATGTTCTCGTACAGCGCGAAGGTGACGCCGCTGACCTCGACCGCGCCGGCAAGTCCGGCCAGCGCGCCGCTCAACAACAAAACGTTGGTCGTCGTTCGGGCGACATCGACACGTCCTGCGATCCGTGCAGCATCGGGGTTGGCGCCGATGGCGCGAACGCGAAAGCCCGCAGCGGTGGATCGCATGCCCCACCAGAGCACGACGCTCGCGGCGACGGCTAACGCAAACCCCGCGTGCAGCCGCGTGCCCGGGATGAGGATCGGCAGGTGCATCGTCGCGGGGATCGGGTCGCTCTGCGGATACGCGTGACTCGGTTCCTGCAGCGGACCCCGCACGAGATATCCGACCAGGTCGACCGCGACGAAGTTGAGCATGATGGTGCTGATCACCTCCAGCACGCCGAATTTCGTGCGAAGGAGGGCGGCGACGCCGGCCCACAGGGCACCGCCAGTTGCGCCGGCCGCCAAGGCGAGCGGCATACTCAGCCAGCCGAGCTGTGCGCCCCACGCGAGACCCACCGCAGTCGCAACCGCGGCGCCGACCAGCAGCTGCCCGTCGGCGCCAATGTTCCAGACGCCGGCGCGAAACGCGATGGCGACGGCGAGTCCCGTGAGCACGAGCGGCGTCGCGCGCACCAGGGTCGAGGAGGTCAGCGCATACCAGGTTCCGAACGATCCGCGCCACAGGGCGCCGAGGGCGAGCGTCGCATCGAAGCCGGCCAACCGAAGCGCCACCCAGAGCAGAGCCAGCGACAGGACCGCAACCATCATGGCGATGGCCGCGCCGCTGAGCGACGTCGCTGCGCGACGATGCCACGTGCTCAGGGCGGACGCGCCGGGCCTCGGCGTCGCGGGACGCATCGCGAGCGCCTAACCGCGCCCGCCGGCAAGTCGCGCACGGTATCGGGCGCCGCGCAGCCCATACATCGCGATCGTACCGAACGCCGGGCCCAACGCGAGCGGCGCGAAGGCGTAACCCCAACCCCAGTGCGCTACCCACATCGGCACGGCGCGAATGCTCGCGACGGTGAGCAGGAAGCCGAGACACGTCTGCACGGTGAGCGCGGTGCCGACATACTCGGATGGCGACAGCTCCGTCACGCACGCCGAGAACTGCGCCGAATCCGCGACGATGGTGACGCCCCAGATCAACGTGATGGCGCCGAGCAGCACCGGCGATGCGCCGGCGCCGTACGCCGCGCCGATGCCTAACGCACAGGCGCCGCTGACCACCATCGCGGTCATGGTCGTCGTCGTCCGGCCGAACCGATCCGCGAACGCGCCGGCGATCACGCATCCGATGGCCCCGGAGGCGACCGTGATGAACGCCATCATACTCGGCACCGTGCGGGGAAGCGCGTGCTGCGCCGCCACCGCCGCCCAGAACAGCGCGATCCAGCTCCACATCGCGTAAAGCTCCCACATGTGCCCGAGATAGCCCGCGATCGACAAGACCACCCCGCGATCGGCGATGACACGACGCAATCCCCCGAGGCTCACTGCGGCCGACGGCGCCTGGTATGGTCCTTCGCGCACCGCGAGCAGGAGCAGCGCCGCCGCTGCGAATGCCGCCGCCGCCGAAACCAGCAGCACGCGGCGCCAGTCCTGGTTAGGCGCAAGCGCGCTGATGAGATGCGGCGACGCCGAGCCAATCGTCAACGCCCCTACCAGTACGCCGATCGCGAGCCCGCGACTCGAGCGCCACCACCCGGCGACGAGCTTGATGCCCGGCGGGTACACACCAGCGAGCGCGGCTCCGGTGACCGCGCGCAGCACGAGCGCCCCGGTCGCGCCGTGGACCCGCTCCGCAATGAGCAGCGTGGCCGTGCCGGCGACCGCGGCGCTCCAGCCGGCCAATCGCTCGGCACGCCACCGATCGCTGAGCATGAACACCGAGGCGATCAGCGTGCCGGCGACGAAGCCTAACTGCACCGCCATGGTGAACCACGGACTGGTCGCTTGTGCCAAGTGCCACTCGGCGATCATCGCCGGGGCGGCCACCGTCGCACTGAACCAGGGTGACATCCCGAGCACGAGACACAGAGCGAGAATCGCGAGCTGGGACCGCGCTCCCGGCTGGTTAGGCCTCACGCGGCGCCCAACATGGCGCGGCCCGCGGCCGCGCGATCGAGCGGCACCTCACGGCTTTTACCTTCGAACATGACGATGAGCCGGTCGGCGAGCGCGAGCACCTCGTCCAGGTCGCTCGAATAGACAACGACTGCCGCGCCAGCTTCGCAGGCGTCGAACAACCGGGAATGCACGGCGGCAGTAGCCGCGATATCGAGCCCGCGCGTCGGATTTTCCACGATCAGCACGCTGGGATGCGGTTCCAGCTCTCTCGCCAACACCAGCTTCTGCTGATTCCCGCCCGAAAGCGTCGAGACGAGTGCGTCGGCCGACTGGGCGCGCACATCGTACTCGATCAGGATCTCGGCGGCGCGCGCTCGAATGCGTGGCCACGCGAGGCGTCCTCGTGCCTGACCCGCCTCATGGAGCGCCACGTTCTCAGCGACATCGAATTCGAGTATCAGCCCGTCGCGAAGTCGATCTTCGGGCACGAACCCCACTGTGGCTGGCGCGTCGACGTGTCCCGACAATGGCGGCAGACGGCCCGCGAGGCAGAGCAGCAGCTCGTGCTGGCCCGCACCGTCGACTCCAGCGACGCCAAGCAGCTCGCCCGAACGCACCGCCAGGTTGACGTCCCGCGTGCGCATCACGCCGCGCTCATCGCGCACGGCGAGATGCTGAGCCGCCAGCACGACCGGGCCGGCGTGTCGACGCTCGCGACGTGTCGCGGTGGGCGCTGCTCCGCCGATCATCGCGGCGGCGAGCTTCGAGGCGTCGACATTGGTGACCGGCTCGGCGAGGATCGTTCGACCGTGCCGCAGCACGGTCACCTCGTCGGCCGTCGCGAGTGCTTCCGGCAGCTTGTGCGTGATGAGCACCGCCGTGCCGCCCGTATCAGCGAATCGGCGGAGCATCGCCAGTAGGTCCTCGGCTTCGGAAGGTGCGAGAACCGCGGTCGGCTCGTCGAGGATCAGGATCCGGGCGCCGCGGGCCAGCGCCTTCACGATTTCGAGCCGTTGCTGGGCGCCGACCGACAAGTCGCCGGCGCGCACGTCCGGATCCAGGCTGAAGCCGACCATCTCGCAGATGTCGCGGACACGAGCGCGGACGCGGTCCGCACGATACGCGCCGTGTCCGCCTAACGCGACGTTCTCGGCGACGCTCAGGGCAGGGATCGAGCTGAAGTGTTGGTGCACCATGCCGATGCCTAACTCAATCGCGGCCGCCGGCGATTGCAGATCGACAGTGCGGCCGCGCACGCGAATCGTGCCGGCATCCGGTCGCAGGAGGCCGAACGCCACCCGCATGAGCGTGGTCTTGCCGGCGCCGTTTTCGCCAAGGAGTGCGTGCACCGATCCATCGCCCACGACCATTGATGCGTTTTCGAGCGCCTGCACCGAACCGAAGCGGCGCGCGATGTTCTCGAGCGAGAGCGCGGGAGCGGCGTTCACAACCCCGTGGGAGCGTGCAGGAAGATCCACGGCATCGCGAACCTGGCGCTCAGGTCTGCGGCCAGCGCCTGCACGCCAAGGGTCTCCGTCGCATAGTGACCCGCATAAACGACGACGATGCCAAGCTCTTCGGCATCGATGGACGTCCAGTGCGCACCCTCGCCGACGATCAGCGTGTCCACGCCCCGAAGCGCAGCTTCGGCGAGGGTATCGTGCGATGCGCCGGCGCCGGTGCAGATGGCCCAGCGCCGCGTTACGCGCTCGTCGGCGCACGTCGAGTGACGAACGAGGCCGCCGTAGCGGCGCGCGAACGCGGACGCGCGCTCGATGATCTCCACGGTCGGCGTATTCGCCTCACCACCGACCCCGATGTCGACGCTGTGGTGCCGGGCGAAACCGAACGTCGTCGTTAGGCCAAGCTCGCGAGCCAACAGAATGTTGTTTCCGACCGTCGGATGCGCGTCGAGCGGCAAGTGCGCCGAGTAGAGTCCCACGTGATGCGTGATGAGCGCGTCGATGCGACGCAGGGCAGGTCCTCGGAGCGGGCGCAGGCCGCCCCAGAACAGTCCGTGGTGCACGAGCAACAAGTTCGCGCCGGCGGATATCGCCCCCTGAATGGTCTGCTCGCGTGCATCGACGGCCGCGGCGACCTTCCCGATCTCGGCGTCCGTGTCTACCTGAATCCCGTTGAGCGCGTTGGCATAGTCCGGAATCTCCCTGATGCGCAGGAGCTCGTCGAGGTACTGCGCGATGTCGGAGAGTACCGGCATGCTCAGCGCGAATGAGTCGAGTCGACGAACTCGATGCGCGGCGGGCGAACGCGCCCGTCGAGAATCGCTTGGCGAGTGGTGTCGAGCGTCGCCCGCAGCCCAGGCGGAATGTGCGACGCGAGCGCAGGGTTGATCACGAGCTTGGTCACGTCCGAGCGTGTTCCCAAGTAGAGTATCCCAGGCTTGAAGGTCCCGGCCTTCACTTCACGCGCCACCGTTAGGAACGCGTGCGGCAGATCGATCACGACGCTCGCGATCACGACGGTTGGAGCAACGCTGCTCTGATCGGAATTCGCCCCGAAAACGTACACGTTCTTCGATTCTTTCGCGGCCTCGAAGATACCCAACCCCGCAGCATCGGCGTTCTGGAAAATGAAGTCCGCGCCGCGCTGAATTTGTGCCAACGCCTGCTCTTTTCCAGCGCTCGCGTCATCCCAGTTCCCGATGTACGACGTGAGCACAGTAACGCGCGGATCCACCGCATGCACGCCCGCCGTGAAGGCCAGGAAGCTGCTCTTGACGGGCGGAAGATCGGTTCCGCCAATGACACCGACGACGCGCGAATGCGAGAGCGTTCCCGCGATGACGCCGGCCAGGTACGACGGTTCCTCGAACCCAAAAATCATCGGAGCGACGTTGGCGCCGGAGCGATTGCCAGACGTCGTTATGTAGACCGTATGCGGAAATTCGGGCCCCACGCGCGAAGCGGCATCCTGGAACTCGAATCCATGGCCGAAGACGAGATTGTATCCCTGCGCTCCGTACGCCCGAAAGTTCTCCTCGAAGTCCGCAGGCGTCTTCACTTGGATGTTGCTGATGTGCGCGCCAAGACTGTCTCGAATGCGGAGTAGACCTTGATACGCGCCGGCGTTCCAGGCATGGTCGGAAACAGGACCGGGAGTAAGAAGAGCCACCTTGAACGCGGTCGAATCAGCTGCACCAGCACCCGCGCCAGTCCCGCAACCGGTCATCACGCATGCGATTGCGGAAATGTGGAACAATGTGGAGAACAGTCGCACTCGGCTGTGCACACCTGGCATAATGGATTGATTTGTATGGCGTTATGGACGTGTAAAAAACAAGGAAGGCGATAACCAATTGTGGGTTATCGCCTTCAACCTAGCGCCGGACCGGCCGACTGCGGAGTGGACCGCTAGCGCCCAACCGCGAGAGCCGTCACTTCGGCGACATCCGACTCGACTTGCTCTTTGGCATCCGAAATCCGAACCGTCCCGTTGATCCGGCCGCCTTCCACGACGGCGATCGCTCGCGTGTTGATGTCGCCGTGTATCACCGAGGTGCTCTGCACCTCGAGGCGTTCGCTGGCAGTGATCGTACCTTGAACCGTACCCCCGATGACCGCCTCCCGCGTCGTGATGTCGCCACGAACCTCGCCCTGGCGGCCTATGAGCACCTGTCTGCCGGCGTTGATCGAGCCTTCGACGCGTCCTTCGACGCGAATCACGCCCTCCGTTTCAATGTCGCCGTCGATGCTGGTTCCTGCGGCGATGATCGAGAGCGATGAACTGCTTCCGCCGCCGTGCGAGGCGCCCCGCGCCTCGTCCGATGCGCGCGCGTCCTTATTGAAGATCGCCATTCGAGGGTCCTTGTTTCATGAGCGACATGGGATCGACGCTCGTGCCGTTGTGACGCACTTCGAAGTGAAGGTGCGGGGGAAGGGTACCGGTCTGGCCGCCTAACACACCGAGGACGGCGCCGGTGGCGACCCGACTCTTCTGGGTCACTCGCACGTCGCGGAGGTCGGCGTATGTCGTCTCATACCCGTCGCTGTGCGCGATGCGGAGTGTGGCGCTGCCCGAAGAATCGACACTGACCTCGACGACCGAGCCGGCGCCCGAGGCACGAACTTGGGTGCCTGGCGGTGCCTCGATGTCCATTCCGCTGCTCGATGCCGTCGTGTCGTCGCGAGCGACAATCGTACCGGCGACGGCGAGCGGCCAGTGACTCGGTATCGACTCGTCAGTGGAGTCGGCAGCCTTCGCGCTCGGTGCGGCCGCCGACGTCGCTGTCGGCGTAGTGGCGCCAAGCATGTGCTGTACTTGCTGAAATCTTCCCTCGAGCGCCGTGAGCGCCGCTTGCAGCGTGTCGAGGCGCGTGACGTCGTGTTGAAGGGTCTGAACGCGATGCGTCAGTCCGGGAACCCGCGCCGCCTGGGTCGCCAGGAAAAACCAACTCAGTACGACGATGGCGAGAAGCGTCCCGAGCGCATACGCGCCGCGGCGCAGGAGACGAACCTGGCGCTGCGTTAGGATAATGGTTCGATTGGCCAGCCCGCTTTCACGCTGCACCTGGATGATCATCGAACCAGCATGCGGCGTGTAGATATTGCCGTAACCGCGTCCAGACAGTTTTTCGCTGGGGTCGTTCGTCACATCGCGTCTCGGCTGCTTCCCAGGATGAGATCGAGAATTCGATCGAGATCGTCGGCGGAATAGAAGACGATCTCGATTGCCCCGCGTCCCGAGTCGCGCTGACGGATGGATACGTCTGTCTGCAAATGCCGTCGGAGCTCTTCGCCGACGCGACGTACCTCAGCCGGCGTTTCGGTCTTGGCGTTGCCTCGACGCGCTCGCGGACGGGAACGCGGAGATTGTCCGGCGCGAGCTCGCTGTTCGACGTCGCGCACCGTCATCCCGTTGGCAACGATTTCGTTGGCAAGGGCGATCAGCTCACGCTCCTCGGTGATCGCGAGAAGAGCACGCGCGTGTCCCAGCGTAATGTGGCCGTCCTGGAGGATGCGTCGCACCGATTCCGGTAAGCTCAGGAGCCGCAAGATGTTGGCAACTGTCGTCCGGTCCTTTCCGACGAGCTCTGCAATCTGCTGTTGCGTTAGTGTAAAGTCACTGATAAGACGCTGATATCCTAACGCCTCTTCGATCGGGTTCAGGTTTGACCGCTGGAGGTTCTCGACCAAGGCGAGCGTAAGAAGCATCTGGTCATCGATGTCCCTCACGACCGCTGGGATGTCCTCCCAGCCGATCTTGGTCGCAGCTCGCAAACGCCGCTCCCCGGCGATCAGCTCGAAACCGTCCCCGTTCGGTCGCGGGCGAACGACTATCGGCTGGAGCAGCCCGTTCGCCTTGAGGCTAGCCTCGAGTTCCGCGAGCTCATTCGGCTTGAATTCTGTACGCGGTTGATACGGATTCGCATGGATCCGCGCGACGGCTATACGCTGAAGCTGCCCTCGGCTGACCTGTTCAGTCGTGCTCTGATTGGGGCGTGTCGCGAGCAGCGCTTCGAGGCCGCGCCCTAAGCGGCGAGGCTTGTCAGTAGACATTTACGGATGTGGGTGAATGGTCTCGAGCGGATTCATAACCGCCTCGATCGTCGCTTCAAGAACGCAGCAGTCCGTTCGCCCGGAAGAGCGGCCGGACCCAAGTGACTCGAGTCAGTCGGCTCTCGCAGGGATGTCCGGCATCGAGGGACGATCGCTAAGCAAGGCAGCCCGTGTGAAGTCGCCGCTGCGCCGATAGCGCTCGAGCAGCTCCCGCGCGACGCTGACATACGCTTGCGCACCGGCCGACGCTACATCGTAGAGAATGATTGGTTTACCAAAGCTGGGTGCTTCGGCCAATCGGACGTTCCGCGGGATGACCGCATCGAAAACCTTGGGACCAAAATATTCGCGCGCGTCGGTTGCGACCTGGCGAGAGAGATTGAGCCTCGCGTCGTACATCGTCAGCAAGACACCATCAATCGCAAGCTCAGCGTTCACGCCGCGCTGAATCATGTGGATCGTATTCAGCAACTGCGAGAGCCCTTCGAGCGCATAGTACTCGCATTGAACCGGTATCAAGACGGCATCCGCAGCGGCGAGCATGTTGACCGTCAGGACGCCCAGTGACGGCGGGCAGTCGACGAGGATGAAGTCGTAGCGCGAGCGGACCGGAGCGATCGCGTCGCGCATCGCCAACTCACGTCGCGGACTGTCGACCAGCTCGACCTCCGCCCCCGCTAGATCAGGTGTCGCCGGAGCAACGTCGAGATGAGCGAACTGGATTGATCGCAGGATCACTTCGGAGAGAGAGCACTCTCCGATCAGGGCGTTGTAGACGGTGCGCGCGACTCGTTCGCCATCAAGGCCGACCCCACTCGTCGCGTTGCCTTGCGGGTCGCCATCAACCAGAAGGGTTCGCTGCTCAGCGACCGCGAGGCTCGCAGCGAGGTTTACGGCAGTGGTCGTCTTGCCCACGCCTCCTTTCTGATTGGCAATCGCGATGACCCTAGCCACCAGTCGCTTCCGTCCGTCTGAGGGTCTCTAACAACACGTTCGCGCGCCGCCAATATAACGAGTGATTCTTCAATGGAAGACCTTTCTCGCGTTTCACGTGAAACATCGACTCTTCAGAAGGCAGGGTTCCACGTGAAACATTGCAGCAGTCGTGGGCGAGTTTCAGCGACAGCATAAGAACAACATACAATCACTTGCGCGCCAAATAGACTTACGGCTCGATAAATCGCCACCTGCCGCTGACATCTACGCTAACCGTTTCACTCCCTGGGCTGATCGGCGTCTCCGACCCAGCCGCCAATGCCATCCGCGCGCCAAACTGAATCGGGCGGGGCGCGGCTTGGGATGTCAGCTCGATCAGTTCGCCTAACCGGCCACCGGCGCCCTTTGCCATGGCGTCCGCATCGCCGCGCGCTCGCTGGACGGCCTGGGCAAGCGCGGCTCGCCGTGCATCATCTTCGTTAGACGACGAAAACTCCAACGAATTGATCGTGTTCGCGCCGTGGGCGAGCGCCGCGTCGATGAGCGCGCCCAGACGATCGATCTGCCGAACGTCGACGCTGACCGTGTTCGATGCCGTGTAGCCGATGATGCGCGGCGTACGCTCGCTGTTCGTCGTCGGCGCGCTCTCCGGATAGAGGCTGTATTCCACCGTCGAGATCTGCTGGTCGGTGATGCCTAACGCCTTGAGCGCATCGATCACCGCGCGCTGCCGGCGGGCATTGTCGGCACTCGCTTGGGCAGCCGTCGCCGCCTTCGTCTGAACACCAATCGACAGCGTGGCACGATCCGGGGTGACGCGGGCTTCGCCGTGCCCGCTCGCGGTGATCGTCGGCCCGCGCTGCTGGACGCTGCCCCGGGCACTCGAATCTTGTGTGCAAACCGGATGTGCGATCGCGACGCACAAGAGGAACGCAAGGATCCGCACTGTCAACCTCCCGTGATGAGCTCCGCTCGGCCGGAATGGCCGGGCGCTTTATTAACAGAATGCGAATATTGCGTCAACCGTCGGAGACCGCGTCCACCGAGGCGTCCGCCGCATCGCCCGCCGGAACCCGGGACACGGGACGCTTGGTCACCTCGAGGACGAGATTCTGCAGATCGCTGGGACTGATCCCCGGGATGCGGGCGGCCTGCGCCAGCGTCAGCGGACGGATGGCGCCCAGCTTCTGCCGCGCCTCGAACGAGAGCGACCGCATGCCGGCATACTCGATGTCTGCGCCTAACGCAAAATCGCCCATGCGCTGCAGCCGCGACGCCTGTACCCGCTCTCGCTCGAAATATCCGGCGTACTTGAGCTCCAGCTCGGCCGACGCCACGGCCTCCGCCGAGAGCGCGCCGCGGACGCCCGTGGCGCGCATCACGGCGTCGAGCGACACCCCGTGCCGCTTGGCGAGCTCGGCGATGCGGACCGCGTGCACGAGCGGCGCACTGCCCGCGGCGTCGAGCAGCCTCCCGACCTCGCCGGGATCCGCGCTCGTCTCGCGAGCCAGCCGGAGTGCCTGATCCTCGTCGGACAGGCGCCGCTCGACGGCCGCGATTTCGTCGCCCGAGAGCATGCCCAACGCCATGGCGCGAGGCGACAATCGCCTGAGCGCATTGTCCTGCCGCACCGTTAGGCGAAACTCGGACCGCGACGTGAACAGCCGATATGGCTCGTCGACGCCTCGCGTCACCAGGTCGTCGATCAGCACGCCGATGTACGACGTTTCGCGTCCGAGCACGAAGGCGTCGTCGCCGCGCGCGGAACGCGCTGCGTTGATTCCGGCCACCACGCCCTGGGCCGCCGCCTCCTCGTATCCCGTGGTGCCGTTGATCTGACCCGCCAGATACACGCCGCCGAGTGCTTTGAGTTGCAGCGTCGAGTCGAGCTGGGTCGGCGGATAGTAGTCGTACTCGATCGCGTACCCGGCGCGCGTCATCCGAGCATGCTCGAGACCCGGGACGGCGTGCAGGAACTGCAGCTGCACGTCGACAGGGAGCGACGTCGAGAGCCCGTTGACGTACAGCTCCGCGGTGTCGTGTCCCTCCGGCTCGAGAAATACCTGGTGCCGTTCGACGTCTGGAAACTTCACGATTTTGTCTTCGACACTCGGGCAGTATCTGGGGCCGCGCGAGGCGATCGCTCCGCCGTACATCGCCGAGCGATCGATGTTGTCGGCAATGATGCGCTTCACGTCTCCGCCGGCGTAGGTAATCCAGCACGGCAGCTGCGCGGGATGTCTGGTGCCGGCGGCAGTCCGACGAGGCGTCGGCCAGAAGTGCGACCATGTAAAGTCGAACGCCTCCACTTCGCTGTCTTGCCGCTCGAGACGAGTGAGGTCGACCGACCGGCCGTCGACGCGCGGCGGCGTTCCGGTCTTGAACCTCGCAACCTTTAGCCCCAGATCCTCGAGTTGCTGCGCGAGATGAACGGCCGGCGCGTCGCCCGCGCGTCCGCCGGCGAGCTTGGTGTCCGTGCCGATGTGAATGCGGCCCCGCAGAAACGTGCCGGCGGTGATGACGACGCATCGCGATGTGAAACGCCGGCCCTCGAGCGTCTCTACGCCTAACGATCGGCGCCCATCCTGATCGATGAGCAGGCGGGCGACCGTGCCCTGGATCGTGTGCAGCGTCGGGTGCTCCTCGAGGAGCGATCGGACGGCGCGACGATACAGCCCGCGATCACACTGTGCACGCGGCGCCCACACCGCCGGTCCCTTGCTGCGATTGAGCATCCGGAACTGGAGCGTTGCGAGGTCCGTCGCACGGCCCATGATTCCGCCAAGCGCATCGACTTCCCTCGCGACCGTGCCTTTGGCGATGCCGCCGATGGCAGGATTGCACGACATCTGGCCGATCGTCTCGAGCGCAGCGGTGATGAGCCCGACGCGCGCACCGAGTCGTGCAGCCGCGACCGCCGCTTCGGTGCCGGCATGACCGGCTCCGACGACGATGACATCCAGATCCATCTCCGGGTTTGAAACGGAGGAGGCATGCACGCTCATGCGAGAAAGCTAATCGCCCGGTGCAGTCGTGCAGGTAGACACGTCGAGCGCCTCGCGACAAACTTGAGACATGCCGCTTTCTCTGCCGTCGGACCTGCCCACGATGCTGATCCGCAAGGCGGCTTTCGAACGCGCCGGGTTGGCGCGTGCTGCGATCGACGCCACGTTCGGGCTCACGGCGGATGAGTTCCGCGTCGAGGGAGAAATCGTGGCCGTTGGACCGCTGCATGCCGATGACGCGATCGTCCAACTCACCGAGCAACTCGAATCGCTCGGTCTTGTCTACTTCGATGATTTCGTCGAAATGAGCGGCAACTGGCCGGCGTGGTTAGGCGTGTGGGTGGCCGGTCGCATGGACTGACGCCGACGTCAGGTCTTCACATCGTGGCGCGGCTGCTCGTGCGTTTGGACTTGAGGAGACAGCGCGCCGTTTCGCAGCAGTCCTTCCCAGTTGCACGCATAACACCAGCTGGTGCGAAACCAGGGCATGAGCAAATTCCAGCCGCGTGACTGAACGCGCAGCGTGGGTGTGTCGCAATTGGGACAGCGATCGCCGTCCGGCAGCAGGCAGAGGAAGAAAATGGTCGCCGCGACGATGCGTAGCACCACGAACGCAATGAAAACGATTGCGAAGACCAACGCATCCGACATGGGGCGCACCTCGTGTTGCACCATATACGGAGTGCCGGCTACGCGCGCAAGCGTCCGAACCCGGTGCCCGATCGACTACGACGGCAGCTCGAGTTGCTTGGCGATCGTGGTCCAGCGCTCCACATAGGCCACGCCGTTTTCGAGGCGCTCGATCACGACTTCAGCGTCCACGGCAATGGATGTTCCGTCGAGGCTAGCGGCGGTCGCTATCTGACGTTTGCCCTCGACCTCGAACGCGATTTGGCCGCCCTCCGATCCATCGATGGACTTCGTGACCTTGGCCAGGTGTCCCTGGAGCTGATATCGCTCGTCCGGGACGTCACGCGCAGCGCTCGGCAGTGCCCATCCGGCGATTACCGCAACCATGCCGATGCCGCCCGCCACGGCTGCGGCCGCCGCGATCACGACAGTCGCGCCGGGCTGAAGGGATGTGTACATGGCCAACGGGTAACCGACGATACCGAAGAGCATCGCCGCGGTGCCGATGGTTGGAAGATTGAAATATTTGACCCAGCGGCCGCGGCGCTGATCTCGATCGATGCCGGCGATCATGCTGACTACGCCGAGGACCAGGCCGAGTATGAACGTGGAGAGAAAGAGTACGCGCATGGATCGAATACGAGGCTCGCAAACGATGGTGATGCTGCAATGATGTCCGATGTTGCTCAGTCGAGATCCGGCCCCAGTCCAACAAGGTCGAGCAGTGCTAGAGCGTTCGTCGATGTTGCAAGGCCATCACGGAGTCGATAGTCGAAGTGCAAGACGGGCGTGCCGCTCGTGCGATCGATCGAATCGGCGAAGGACACGCAGCGGGCCGCGCTCTGAATGGGTTCCGCCGCGGCGAGCGAAAGATCGTGCGACGTGACGGCGCCGACGGCACCAGCTTCGAGAAGATGGCCCAGCACGATCCGAGCGGCAACACGTCGCTCGGATGAATTGGTTCCGTGCAAGATCTCGTCGAATAAATACAGTACCGGCGGTTGGCCGGGCTCGTGTGTGCGCGCGTCGTCGACAACGGTCTTGAGTCGGCGCAGCTCGGCCATGAAGAGGGAGACGCCCTCGGCAAGCGAGTCTTCGATGCGCATAATCGCGCGTACACGGAACGTGTGGCATCGATACCGCGTCGCGCAGACCGGACCGCCGGCCTGCGCGAGCACACAGTTCACTCCCAGCGCGCGGAGCAGTGTGCTCTTGCCGGACATATTGGACCCGGTGATGAGGAGGAACGTGCCCGGCGGTCCAACGGTGACGTCGTTGGCGACGCGTTGGGCATCGGCAATCAGCGGATGCGCGAGACCTTCGGCTTCGACGGTGACGGGTTCGTCGTCGTGGACGTCGGGGAAGGTCCACAGCGGCTCATCGTACGCAAGCGTCGAAAGAGCGGCGAGAGCTTCGACTTCGCCGAGGGCTCCGAGCCAACCGCGCACATGTCGACCTGACGTTCGTTTCCAGGCGTCGAACGCCGCGCCCACATGGAAGTCCCACAGGAAGAGCCAGTCGAGCGCGAAGTGAAGCATTGGCGACTGGCGCACTTCGGCCCACGCGGCGATGCGCTCGACGCGTCGAAGCGCGACTGCGGCGCCGCCCCCTTCGCGAAAGCGGGTTGCCATCTCCTCCAGGCGCGGCGCGTGGAATTTCGTTCCGGCAATCGCCGTCAGCATTGCGCGATGACCGCCTAACGCAGCAAACGAGATGGCCGGTATCGCGCCGCTCTCCCGCGCGAGCCGTCGGGCGAACACACGGAAGCCGCGCGCAACGACGACCGCGGCCAGCCACCACGGTTGGGCAAGAGTCCCCGCTGCCTGCAGCAGCATCGCGGCGACGATCAACGCGGTGAATGCGCGTCCGCTCCATTGTAAGGCGCCGCGTTCGGAGAGCGGCCCATCGGATTCGCACCAGAGGAAGAAGCGCTCGAGTGTCTTCGGACTGAGATCGCCGATGCCGATGGCGAGCACGCCGAGCTCGACTCGAATGTCGTCGCGTGCGGCGAGCTCGCGAACTGCGGCCTGTCGCTCGGTGATCGTTGCGGCGGTGGGCGGTGGGCCCACCAGCCACCCGAGCAGCGTCGGCCGGCCGGGGGCCGACGATGCCACGTCGAGCAGTTGGAGGACACTCGAGGGCCCCGTGATCGCCAGGTCGGTTGCGTAGGGGTGAGTCGTAAGGTCGTCGGTCACGCGCGGCAGGGGGAGCGCGCCCCAATCGCGCGCGATGCGGCGGACGGCGCGCTCGTGATAGATCCGTCGGTGATCGAGCGCGGCGAACGCGGCGCGATTCGCGCGGTGGCGCCTAACGAGAACGGCGAAGCCGGCGACGGCGATGCCGGTCGCGATCAGCGAGAGCCATCCATACGGTGCTCCCGGGATCACCGCCCAGGCAGCCGCCAGCACGAAGAGCGCGAACGCAAGCAACCGGATTTGCCCGATGCGTCGGCCTCGGGCCGCGACGGCAGCGGCCTGCTGCGCGCTTTCGTCGGCGCGCGAGCGATGCCAGACCGCCGGCGTCGGCGGCAGCGTTGCGTTAGGCGCTGTAGTCACTGGAGCGCCGCGCGCGCTTCGAGCGCACCGCCGAGAAACTCGATCACGCGCGCCTCGGCGTAATACATCGGTCGCCATGGCGCGACGCCGGAGATGAACCCGACGTGTCCGCCCTTGGCGACGAATTCGATGTGCAGCGCGGCGTTCGTGCGCGCGATGGTGCGCACGTCATCGAGTACGGACGACGGCAGAAACGGATCGTCGACGGCATTGAGCAACAGCGTGGGCACGCGCACACGGGCGAGCCAGTGGATCGAGCTCGATTGATCGTAGTAGTCTCGTGCGGTGCGAAAACCGTGAATCGGCGCGGTGACTGCGTCGTCGAAGTCCCAGAGCGTGGTCGCTCGCCGGATGGCGCGCGTATCGAGGTCTTCCGGAAAGCGTGCCGCTTTCCCCATCGCCTTCTTCCGCAGACTGCGCAGAAAGTAGGACTCGTAGAGTCGCGAGAGCCCGTGCTGCAGGTGCCGCGATCCCCGCGCCAGATCGAACGGCACCGAGATCGCGGCGGCCGCGACAACCTGCGCCGGCACGGTGTCGGACTGTTCGCCAAGCCACTTGAGCAGCACGTTGCCGCCAAGAGATACTCCCGTTAGGACAATCGGCTGCGCCGGCTGCTCGGCGATCAACGTCCGGATGACAAAGTCGAGGTCGCCGGTTTCGCCGGAGTGATACGAGCGCAGCAACCGATTCGGCTCGCCGCCGCACGACCGAAAGACCAACACATCGCCTGCCCAACCGCGTCGATGCGCCGCCGCCAGCAGGCCCCGCGCATAGTGCGACCGCGACGAGCCCTCCAGGCCGTGCAAGAGGAGCACGCGCGGGTGTTCCGGTCCGGCATCGAGTCGATCGATATCGATGAAGTCACCGTCGGGTGTGTCCCATCGTTCTCGGTGCGTGTCGATGCGGGCTCTCCGGCGGATCACCTTGCCCCACAGCGTGCGGGCGTGTGCGCCCGGTATCCACCATGCGGGTCGATAGCGCAGCGGTCCGCTCACGCGTCTGGGCGCGAGGTGTCGATCATGTAGATTCCGTGCACGCACATATACTCGCTCCCCGACAGGCGGCCATGGAAGTGCAGATCTTCGGTACGCGCAAATGCGCGGACACCCGCAAGGCGCAGCGGTTCTTTTCCGAACGTCGTGTGCGTGCGCACCTCGTGGATCTCGCCGAACGCCCGGCATCGCGCGGGGAGCTCATGCGATTTGCCCAACGATTTGGTGTATCCGCGCTCGTGAACACAGCGTCGCGGCGGTACTCGGATCTCGGACTTCGTTCCGCCCGGCTGTCCGATGAGCGTTGGCTGGCTCTCCTGGTCGACGAGCCACTGGTGCTGCGCACTCCGCTCGTGCGCTGCCAGGGGCGGCTGACGGTCGGACTGGCGGAATCCGAGTGGGCGATGTGGGTGGCCGGTTCGTGACCGCACGCCGCGGCGGCAGGCCGTGACCCAACTGTCGATGTCTCAAGTGAGCATCACGTTCGGAGCAGAGTCGCTGCTGACGGACGTGACGTTCACGGTGGGCGCCGGCGAACGATGGGGCATCATCGGTCGCAACGGCAGCGGCAAGACGAGTCTCTTCCGGCTCATCATGGGCACGATGGCGCCGTCGGCGGGGACGGTGAGCCGGGCGAGCGGCCTGCGTCTGGCGTTGCTCGAGCAGCTGCGGGATTTCGGTAGTGCGCGCACGGTGTGGGACGCGGCGGCCGCACCCTTCTCGGCGCTGATCACCCTCGAGCGCTCGTTAGGCGAGCAGGCGGCGCGCATCGGCGCGCTCGGTGACCGGGTGACGCCGGACGACCTCGATGCGTATGCGCGGGATCTGGAGCGGTTCGAGCACGAGGGCGGATACACCTATTCGTCTCGCGTCGACGCAGTCCTTCACGGGTTGGGTTTCGATCCGGAGGGCGCGCGCGAGCAACTGGTCGAGACGTTGAGCGGCGGCGAACGCGGCCGCGTCGGACTGGCGCGCCAGCTCGTGACGCCGGCCGACGTGCTGCTGCTCGACGAGCCGACCAACCACTTGGATCTCGAGACGTCGGCGTGGCTCGAGGCATATCTTCGGGACGCGGGCGAGACCGTGCTGCTCATCAGCCACGATCGCGCCTTTCTCGATGGCGTCGTCGACCACGTCCTGCATCTCGAAGATGGACGCGCGTTCGCGTACACAGGGAGTTATCGCGCGTTCGTCCGCCAGCGCGATGAACGCCGTCTAACGCAGCAACGTGCGTACGCGCAGCAGCAGCGCGTCATCGCGGGAGAGGAGGACTACATTCGCCGGAACATTGCCGGCCAGAACAGCCGCCAGGCGAAAGGACGTCGCACGCGGCTCGAGCGCATGCCCAGACTCAGTGCGCCGCCGACCGAGGAAGACGTGATGGCGTTTCGCTTGTCGGCGGCGGAACGCGGTGGTGATCAAGTGCTGGTGGCGGATCATGTGTGCCTTGCGCAAGGCGGCCGCTCTCTGATCGATGATTTCAGCGCCACCGTGCGACGCGGCGATGTGATCGGGCTCGTCGGAGCGAACGGCGCCGGCAAGTCATCTCTGCTGCGCGCGAGCCTCGGCGAGCTGGAGCTCGAGGATGGAACGATTCGGTTGGGCGCGTCCATCGCGCCCGCCTACTATCGACAAGAGCTCAGCCAGGTCCCAGCCGGACGGTCGCTGCTCGACGTGATCGGGACACTCCGCCCCCTGTGGGGGCGCGGCGCGACGCTGAGTCATCTCGCGCGCTTCGGTTTCACGGGCGACACCGTGCAACGAAGCACGGACACGCTGTCGGGCGGGGAGCGGGCACGGCTCGCCCTGGCAATGCTCATGCTCGCGCACGCCAATCTCATCTTGCTCGACGAGCCAACGAACCATCTGGATGTCGAGTCGATCGAAACGCTCGAGGACGCGCTGTCCGCGTACGATGGCACCATCATCCTCGTGAGCCATGATCGCGCGCTGCTGCGCAGCCTTGCGACGCGCGTGTGGTCACTTCGCGACCAACGGATCGCGGACTTCGATGGAGGTTTTGCCGACTGGGAGCAAGCGGTGGCGGAGCGCACACAGGAGTCGCACGCGGCGCGGGCTGAATCCAAGCGGCCGACACGCGAGCAACGGCTGGAGGCGGCGGCGCGGGAGCAGCGCCGCACGGACGAGCGCGCGAGCCGCGCCGCTCGACGGGCGCTCGACGCGGCGGAAGCAGACGTGATGCGGATTGACGCGCGCGTCGCTTCCCTCACCGCGCTGTTGGAGGACCCATCCCTCTACAAGTCGCCGTCCGGCGTCGATCGTGCTCGTGAGCTGAGCGCCGAGCTCGAAGCGGCAAAGCGCGAACTGGATGCCGCGGTCGGACGATGGGAAGCGATGGCGAACAACAACTGAGACCGGCGGGCGTCAGAACTCGCCGATGAATCCGATTTCCGGCTCGAGGCGGTAGCCGTGCTGTTCCTGCACGCGGCGTTGGGCAGTGGAGATGACGGCGCGAACGTCCGCCGCGGTCGCTCGGCCGAGGTTCACGATGATGTTGGCGTGGATCGTCGAGATCTGCGCGTCTCCGTGGCGAAAGCCTTTGAGCCCGCACTGATCGATGAGCCGGCCGGCGCCGACGCCTTCGATTTTCTTGAAGATCGACCCCGCGCTCGGAAACCAGTCGAGCCAGGGATGACGCGCACCGCGCCAACTCAGATTTTCTTCCATCACGCGGCGCATCGCCGCCGGATCGCCTTGCGTTAGGCGCAGGGTCGCGGTGAGCACGATGTCACGCCGGTGGTGGAAGACGGTGTCGTCGTACCCGAAGTCGACGTACGACGCATCGACCGTACGTCGCGCGCCGTCTTCCGCCAGAATGTCGCACGAATCGAACACCTCGGCGATGAACATCGTTCGGGCGCGCTCCGGCGCCGGCGAGAGAAAGTGCAGATTCTGCCACACCGCTCCGCCTAACGTGCTCGGGATCCCGACGTAGTGCTCGAGTCCCGACCAGCCGCGGCGCACGGCGTCCATGATCAAGTCGCGCATCACCGTTCCGCTCTCGGCGGTGACGCGGCCGTCGTCCGACCACCGCGAGTGCGAGGCGATGTTGCGGATGACCAGTCCGCGGAATCCCTTGTCGCCGACGAGGATGTTGGCGCCCAGGCCGAGTACGAACCACGGGATACCGGTGTCGCGTGCCGCGCTCACCGCTCGCGCAAGCTCGTCCGCGCTCTGGACTTCGACAAACAGGTCGGCCGGTCCGCCGATGTTGAACGTCGTGTACGGCGCCAGCGCGACGCCGGTGCGAACGCGCTC
>Ga0207695_10004070_pt1 | contig 20110 bp, 20 predicted proteins | sample KBSC54metaG_FD_184354 | JGI IMG/M metagenome (GOLD analysis project Ga0207695, IMG submission 184354) | Corn rhizosphere microbial communities from Kellogg Biological Station, Michigan, USA - KBS C5-4 metaG (SPAdes) (version 2) | ecosystem: Host-associated > Plants > Roots > Rhizosphere > Soil...
AATTCGCTCAATGCGGCCCTTTTTAAGGTAAATAGTTTTCAATTCTATTTTATCCTCATTAACTATTGATATATTTTTTAAAAGATAATTTTGCATATCTTGAAATTTAATAATAAAGAACCAAACCCAATGCAAATTATAAAAAGCCTGCTTACCTCAATGGTATTTATTTGCCCGTACATCGTAAAGGCTCAAACAACGTATTTACCAGAAGGATCAAAAGAATACCAATTTATTGACAGGCTTGAGATTAAGCAAGGCCACAATACCGATTACAATTATTCTACATTGAAGCCTTTTAGCAGGCGTTACCTTGTTCAGGAAGCGGAGTTTCTGGATAGTGGCCGCATTGCATATACCAATTCACTAACGGGGGAGGATAATCGATGGGCTGGCCTTGATCTTAGTAAGATCGATGAATATAATATCCACAGTATTCTTATGGATAATTCAGAATGGGTGACGGGTGAGAAGGAGAGTTTTCTTAGTAAAAAACCGGTTCTTAAAAGTTTTTATACTACCAAACCCAACCTTCTTGAAGTTAATGTGAAAGATTTTTTTCTTGCACTAAATCCTGTTATTTCTTATTCAATGAGCAAAGAAGCGTCGAATAGCGAAAATATATTTTATAATAAAAGAGGAATCACCGCAAGAGGAAGAATTGCTAACCGAATTGGATTTTCTACAACTATAACAGATAACCAGGAGCGAATGCCTTTGTTTGCGCAAGACCGGGTTAGTTACTTTCATGCTGTACCGGGAGTTGGATTTTATAAAAGCTTTAAAAAAACGGCGTATGACTATTTTGATGCGAGAGGTTATATAACTTTTAACGCAACAAAATATATTGACATACAATTTGGCTATGACAAAAATTTTATTGGAGACGGCTACAGAAGCCTCTTCCTGAGCGACTTTGGCGATAGTTACCTGTTTCTGAAGTTGAATACTAAAATCTGGAAATTCAATTACCAGAATTTATTTATGGAACTGATGCCGCAGTTTGTGAAAAATAGCGATGTTCTTTTGAGCAGAAAATATGCAGCCATGCATCACCTGGAAATGAACATTACAAAATGGCTAAACGTTGGTTTATTTGAAAGTATTGTTTTTGGAAGAAAAGACATATTTGATTTGGAATACCTGAATCCCATTATATTTCTCAGGCATATTGAGGGAACAGTCGGAAGCCCTGATAATGCATTTGCAGGCGCTGACTTCAAAGCCAATGTGGCGCATCATTTCCAGTTTTACGGGCAACTTCTTTTAGATGAGTTTATCCTGAAAGAAATAACAAAAAACAATGGCTACTGGGCCAACAAATTTGGCTACCAGCTTGGTGCAAAATACGTAGATGCTTTTTCAATCAAGAATCTTGACCTGCAGCTTGAGACTAACAGGGTAAGGCCTTTTACTTATTCTCATTCGGATTCTGTTGCAGATTACACCCATTATAATCAACCCCTGGCACATCCACTGGGAGCAGGTTTCCAGGAATTTATAGGTATTGCCAAATATCAACCGGCACCAAAATGGTACCTCAATGCAAGGATGATTTATTATTACCAGGGCCTTGATTCTGCAGGACAAAATTTCGGGAGCAATCCTTTTGAATTGTATACTGCCCGACCAATGGACTACGGCTTTTTTGTTGGAAGCGGAGACAAAATAAAAGTGCTTAATGCATCACTGGCGTTATCGTATGAACTCCGGGAAAATCTTTTTGTAGAGGCCTCTTATTTATATCGAAAATCTTCTGCTGCGAGCGGCATTGGTTCAGGAAATACCAACGTTTTTGGAATTGGCGTTAGATGGAATGCAGCAAGAAGAGAATATAATTACTGATATTATATTATTCTACCGTTAGCGAAAAAGTAACCATTTTGGAATTGATCTTGTCAATTACATTTGAATATCGGAGAGATGGATCACGGTCATGCAGGTTTACTATGCCACTACTTAGTTTTATTTCGGGAGATAAAACGAAATAAGGAAAGTAAATATTACAACCAAGTCCCAGTTCAAGGCTAAAATCGTAGGGATGTAATTTTATCAGGTCTTCCGCCTTGCGTGCACCCGCATTACTTGCGAGGTCATAATCAAATTTCCCGCCCGCAATTGTATATACTCTGAAATTATCTATCCTGTCACTGCTGAATTTAATTTGAAAAGGGAAACTTAGTGTTATAGATTGCACTTTCTTTTCAATAAGGGAATCTGCTGCGTATCGCTCAACATACAAAAATGATTTTTCAGAAAACGTGAGGTCCAGCGGATGTACCCTTAAATCGAAATGATCGCTCATGCGCAGGTTAACCAGCCATGCAAGATTGATACCGGAACTGTTGATACTTTCAACATCCATTATGGTATCGGATTGTAAAAACATAGGATGGTGCGTAAAATTAAAATGCGATTTGTTATAGCCCAGGTTAATTCCAAAATGATAAGGTTTATCATCATGCCCTTCCTGGTTAATGGCATCACGTAACTGTGCCATGGACGCAGTTGAACAAAACACGAATGAAAGTACCAGTACAATTATTTTTCGCCGCAATAAATGGTGCATATTCCTAAACTCAATGTTTTGTAGAAACTGTGTCTATACTTTAGCTGGTTTAAAATTTGAATGAATTTTTCCCTTTCAGGAAATTTTTGAACGGAGTTATTTAAATATTGATAGGCTTCATTGTTTTTAGAAATTAGTTTTCCAATTTTTGGTGTAACAAATCTCATATAAAAATTATACAAATTTTTTATAACCGGTGCATTCGGCTTCGAAAACTCCAACACAATTAATTTCCCTCCAGGCCTTAATACCCGATTTATTTCGGAAAGCCCTTTTTCAAGATTTTCAAAATTTCTTACGCCAAAAGCCACCGTCACTGCATCAAACGAACTGTCATCAAAGAAAATTGCCTCACTATCCCCATTTAACAACTGAATCTGACCTTCGAGCCCTAAACTTTTTACCTTTTTTCTCCCAATTTCAAGCATCCCATCACTTATATCAATTCCGGTTACTTGTTCGGGTTTTAAGATTTTATAACTGGTAACTGCAAAATCTCCCGTACCGGTGGCCACGTCTAATATATTTTTAGGATGAATCGACACAAGCTCTTTGATTGCCTTCCTGCGCCAACTTACATCAATACCTGCACTTAAAAACCGATTCAAAAAATCGTACCGGAAAGCAATTTTATCAAACATTTTTTCTACCTGCTTCTTCTTGCTTTCACCCGAGTCTTTAAAAGGAACAATGGCGTCGTGACTGTATGTGTTCATCGCCCCAAAGATAGTTTTTTGATTTTATTAGCCACTGCAATATCCATTCTTTCACTTTTAATTTTGATTTTATTTTTTTGAATTTTGAAATATTTTAAGCCCGTAATACAAAACGTATATTGCAGGCCTAATGCACATTAAAAAAGCTACATATCTCATCAGCAGCCCCTCTTTCGAAAAGTGCCCGGTAGCTGATAAGCCCGAATATGCATTCATTGGCAGAAGTAATGTTGGCAAATCGTCACTTATTAATATGCTTTGCAATAACGATAAGCTCGCAAAAACTTCTAATTCTCCCGGCAAAACACAAATGATTAATCACTTTGAAATTACGAGTACGAGGAAAGTGGGAGAATTCAATGAAACGAAATGGTATCTTGTTGATTTACCTGGTTATGGCTTTGCGAAAACATCGCAAAGCAGCAGACGCAGGTGGGAACAGATGATTGAAAATTATCTTCGCAAGAGAGACAACCTCACCAATGTTTTTGTGTTGATTGATTCGAGACATAGCCCACAAAAACTGGACCTTGATTTTATAAAAAAACTTTTATTGTGGCAGATTCCTTACAGTATTGTTTTTACAAAATCTGATAAAGAGAAACAAGCAACAGTAAGTAAGAATTTAAAATTATTTTTGGATAAACTGAGGAGTACACAGCAATTTTTACCACAACAATTTATAACAAGCTCCGTAAAGAAAACAGGTAGAACAAAAATTTTAGAACTGATCAATGAAATGAATAAATCTACTGCAGCAGGAGAACCTTAATATTTTCAATATAAAACAGTAAGGGGGATAAAATTTCATTTCCAATAAAATTGGAAACTATCAATACATTAATAAAGATCAGTTAACCATTTTATTTGCGCAGCTACTGCTCGCAAATGCTTCTGGTTTGGCTTTAAAAGCGAAACCCATTCCCAGGATGTAACCCATTGCCTCACGCAAGGCTTCGTTACTTTTGAAATGAGGATTGGTGTTGATATCGGCATGTACTTCCATGTCAACATCATACTTTGTAAATAAGTCGCAAAGTTCATAAGCAATCTCAATACTCTTGGCAACTTCTACCAGCATACGTTCTTTAATGCTGTACACAACTTTCGTTTTATCGTTGTGAATAAACATAAATCCTCCATGTCCTTCCCGAAGAAAAACAATTACGGTTGCAAATTCTGTATCGGCGCCTTTAACCTGGCTATCGGTACCGATACAAACTTTCAATTTGTAACCTGCATTTGTTTCTCTCTGGATGGCTAATTCAACTGCTCCTTTTATAGGAAGATCAATAACATCTCCATTAAATTTTCTCCAGTACATAAATTAAGGTTTTTTAAAATTACCGAAATTCCCGTAAGAAAAGACTCAAATATGTTTATTAATAATTATTTAACCACCAATATCAGCGTTTATGACTCACTGTTAGGAAAACATTTTATGGCTTGGTATAGGCGCAAAAAAAAGGGCCAGCCCCTAACGCTGACCCTTAACTTACACATGAATCTACCTTACAGTTTTACAATTCTTTCTGTCAGTCTTTGATTAGTACTTATTATTTGCATCAGGTAGATCCCGTTAGGGCTGTTACTTATATTGATATTGTTAGTTCCGGCTCTTCCTTTTCCTGTTAGCATAATTCTTCCGCTCATATCAGCCAGTTTGTATTCGTAGTCTTCTGCGGCCTCTACAGTAACCTGGCTATAAACCATGGTGGACACTTTAAATAATTTGTTGATGGCACCAGACTTTAACGCAATCACGTTTGAATAAATTGCCTGGTCTGTTGCAGAAACTGCTTTAATACGATAATAAACATTTCCGTTTGTTAAAGGCGTGCAACTATAGCTTGTTGAACCTTGCGGCAATTTGGTAAGGGTCGTGAAGGTTGAGCCATTAGCAGAACTCTCCAGCGTTAAATTACTTACGGGTTCGTCCGAAATAATAGACCAATTTAAAATATGCTTGCCATTATCCGCGTTGCCCGTCAGCGTTACGTTCTTGATAGGCAACGTAAGTGATGGTGAGAAACTTCCAGAAATATTATAAGATCCAAGACTTCCATAATTTGACGTATTGGCATTTCCGGCGCCTTCAACCACTAAAAAATATACGCCTGAATTTAAGGTAGTATCAACATTCACGTTCAGGATATCAAGCGGGTCATACACTTGCAACACCTGCAGCGATGAATTAAGCAATTCCACTTTAATATCCAGATCGGCTCCCGCATTATTTGGTCCAACAGAAAAAGGCACGGCCTTAATATGCAGGAATCCTGTGTCCTTAAGGTTGAATTTAAAAACATCTTTATCGAAGGAAGTGGTGATAATACCACTATCGGCAAATAATTGATTATTTATTGTAATTGCTGTAGGGTTTACGTTTGGGTCATCACTATGGTCATCAGTACGATAAGTAAATCCATTTTGCGATGTAATAATTGACAGCGCATCCTGTTCCTGGGAACATCCGTAAGGTGTTGGCCCATTATACCAACCGGAAAAATTGTTATAGTAACTGTTACCCATAACCGGTGCCCATGCCGTTTGACCAGTACCCACTCCTAAATTATACGTGGCAAGAAGATTACAGTTGCTATCATATTTGGCCTGGTGAGAAAGACCGACAGTATGCCCGCTTTCGTGTGTGCAACATTCTGCAACCATCTTTGTATTATTTGGGCCAAGCCGGTCCGGAAAAACAAAACCCGGTGTATCATCGCCCCAGGTAAATGAGCCTGTATAAGAAACTCCTCCTACTCCGGTGTACCATCCGCTAGTAGGTGTAATGATTATTCTGATTCTTTTTGTTAAAGGAGCGGCTAAAAATACAGTTGAATCGGTAGTAATATCAATATTGAAAGGCCTGTAGTCTTCTGATACACGGTTGAATATTTCAACAATTTGGGCATCGCTTAAACCAGACGGTGCACATGCCAAAGGCATGCCGCCATTCCATGAGGTTGATTGCACATATTGGCCATCAAAATCGAGAAAAATAGTGGCTTTTGCTGAAGGTAAACTGCTTAATATTGGTAGACAACTTGCTTTCATTGAAAGTAATATCAGTAAGGGTATTAAGAGTGAAAAAAGCTTTTTCATAGCTCGGATTTTAGGGTTCCTTTATAGAAAAATTGTAAGTAGATTTCTCAATTAAAAATCCTGTATAAGATCCTGCGTTTTAATTTTATTGAAAGAATAGTTTCCTGCATTATCTTTTATTAACTCATATCCATCGGCGTATTTTTCATTAATAATACGACCAACATAAGTAACAGAATTATCGTCATTAATTCTTCTCGAAATAGAAAGCAAAGCGTTCTGCAGCAACGAAGACTTAATTATAACGCTCGACAGGTTACTGTATCGTTGAACCGATGAAAGCACTACCCCGCTAAATGGAAGTTTATTTGCAAAATTGAATTGAATTGAAGAACCCGGTGTTGCAGTAAAAGCCTTATCAAGTTCATTCACCGAGGCTGGAATGTTTGCTGAAAAACTAGTAAATAAATTGGGTCTTGCAGATGATGCTATCTGTGCCTGGGTGATAAAAGTTATGCTTAGCAAAATGCACAGCGCAAACAGCCTGGATGTGGTTTTCATGGTTTGGAATTTCGGTTTCAGTTCTATTGGACAATTATTAGAACGATGGTTATGTATAAAAAATTATACCAGAACCGAAAAAAAATCTGATGAATATAAATGAGGGAAAAAGTACTCGAAATTAATTAGTATTAATACTGTCCGGTACTTAGTAAAACCAGCGTACAAGCCTCCTGGGGAAGAATTCCATTGTCCTTAGCCAAAGAGAAAAGTTCGTCATTTTCAGCTCCCGGATTGAAAATAATTCGTTTGGGATGGAGCGATAAGATGTAATCGTAGTATTGCTTTTGATTGAATGGATTGAGATAAAGGGTAACGGTATCAAGCCCGTTTATATCTTTCTCTTTAGTTTCAATATCTACATTACCAACCTTGCCGGGACGTTTGCCTATAGCTGTTACATCATGACCTTTCGATTGCAGTGCGTTAAGGGCCAGGTAACTATAACGGGAAGGATTAGACGAAGCCCCAAGTACCAATGTTCTTTTATTAGGCATATAATTATTGATTCAAAAATTTTGCTTTAAGTTCGGGGGTTGGAATCATGCATTCATCTTTTCGCCCAAACCATTGATAGCGATGCTTTGCAATCCAATCATAAACACCGTCTCTTATAAATTTCGGAACTATTATAAAGATGTAAAATGCACGCCAGAGTCCTTTCAAATTTTTTAACACCCTCAAAGCAGCAGTTGATTTGTCGTAGACTTTTCCATTATCAACAAGAAAAAAAGAGCTCATTTTATTTGACGGTAAATTATATTCCTTAAGAATTTCAATTCCCTCTCCTGATTGTAATGAAGCAAAAAGAAACCGGTTTTTATTATCGCGTTTTATAACAAACTGAACTGCCCCATTACACAGGTTACAAACACCGTCAAACAATATGATTGAATGCTGATACATTTTACAACAAAATTACTAAAACTCTTTACCATGAGTTGCTTTTATAATCTTATTAACCAGGAAGGGAAAGGGTTTTAGCAAACTTATAAACAGGTTGGTTGTGAGCTCTTTTCCAAACATTCTCTGGATGATACGACCCACTTTTAAGCGCTTCCCAAAATTATTCTCCCATTGTTGTCTATACCGCTTTTCCATCTCAGTCATCGTAACTTCTTTATTTAAATATTGGTCAATGTATATCGAAGCGATTTTAGAAGAATGAAGTGCCATACTCATTCCGTTACCACAAAGCGGCGTTATCATCCCTGCCGCATCACCCAACATCATAACATGGTTTTGTATGAGGGTTTTTCTTTCAAAACTAATTTGTGAAATAGTTACAGGTTCCTTAAAAATAAATTCAGCTTCGGTAAATATTTTTTTTAGAAATGGATTTTTATATAAAATATTTTGTTCCATTTCTTTTATGGAATTATTGTTTTTAAGGTTTTGTGCTGTGGTTAAATAACAAAGGCAATACGCATTGCCTTCTACTTTTGAAATTCCGCAGTAACCATTACTAAAATTATGCAGAGCAATTGTATTGCAAGGAAATGAAGACTTAATATGATACTTTACACCGATATAGTTATTAAGTTTTCCGGGCTTTCTCCTGACAAAGTCTCTTTCCCATTTAACATCGAGATTACTTCGTTTACCAAAGGATGCAACGACAACGGCAAAAGTAACAGATTCGCTTTTATATTTTATGGCAAACTTTCCATCATTAAAAACAACATCATTCACTTTAGTTTCTTCCAGAACATTCACGCCATTGTTTATCGCAATTTTTTTTAATTCATTATCAATAAAAAAACGGCTTATTCCAAAACCTCCTAAGTCGAGATCTGCGTTTACTCGTTTTCCGTTAGGAGAAGAAACAATTAATTTTTTTATGATGGGTAAATTGAGCGCCGACAGATTAAGTCCCAGGCTTTCAATAAAATTCCAACTTTCGAGACTGATGTATTCACCGCATACGCGATGAAATGGATATTTTTCCTTCTCAAATAAAACTACTTTATACTCCTTTTTAGCTAATAAGATTGAAAGAGAAAGACCGGCAAGTCCGCCACCAACAATACCTACATCAAAACTATTTGAGTTAGGGTCTAAACTCTTATTTACAATATCATTGCTCAATTTATTTAAGAGGTTTGATTTTAGTTTTAAATGTTTGGTGCAATTATTAAATACCTAAACGCCCATTTCCATTGGATGGAATAATTCGTAATTCCAGCTCTTTCAAAAATATTTTTCCATTCATTCCTTTTAAATCCTCGTAGTACAGAAAGAGGTGCATCGTTTTTTACGAGATAAGATTTGGAAAAAAGTCTGGTAATATATTTTATAGAGTAATATGCTAACGGGTGTCGTTGCAAATCATTTATGAAAAATCCCAACTTTGCATTTTCTTTCATCCATTGCAACATCTTTATAAGATCATCATCCGTGAAATGATGACAAAAAAGTGAAGAAAAAATTATGTCTGGTTTATTGTTTTCGAAATTTACAAGTTTGTAATCGGAAACAATAAACTGCACATTTCCATACATTGCCTTCTTCTTTGCAAATTCAATGCAATCGTCATTTATATCAATTCCTTTAAATTCCGCGTCGATTTTATTCTTACTGCAAAATGCTGCAAGTGCTTTCATATTATCGCCGCCACCACAGCCTATTTCACAAACAGCGACTTTAGTTTTGTTGGTTGCAAGTTTTTTGAATCCTTCTAGTGTAATTGAGTGGCCGCCAAGACGAGTGTTAATAATATCAAGCTCCTGCATGTTTTTAGCTATATCCTTAAAAGGGATATCGCTGCTATCAAGTAATTCTTTTTTATATGAGCGATGAGTGTGATCAATCATCAGATAAAATAAATGTCTCTAATGTAAGGCCAGGGCCAAACGCAGCACCAAAAACATTGGCGTTCTTCTCGTCGTTATTTTTAATGGAGTCCATGATTTCTTTTAGCACAAATAAAATGGTAGGCGAAGACATGTTGCCATAATTTCTTAGTACACTGTAAGAATGTTTCAAATCCCCGGAATTTATGTTGATACTTTTTTCAATAGCATTAAGAATTCTTTTGCCGCCGGGATGCATGCACCAGTGAGAAATATTATCCATTTTACAACCAGCATTTTTCAAAGCATTGTTGAGGAGTTTATTAAAGTCCCCTTCGATTAGATCTGGTACGTAACCTGACAATGTCATTAAAAACCCCGTGGACGAAAGCTGCCAGCTCATGTCTTTCTTTCCTTTAAAAGCAATCTCACTGTAAAAATTATTTATTCTTAATCCATATTCTTTAGCGTCATCGTGCGTAATTAATACTGCTGCACTTCCATCTCCAAACAGCAAGCTCGATGCAATATTATCCATCGTATTTTCCTTTTGAAAATGAAGCGTGCACAGTTCGGTGCACACCACTAATACCTTTGCATTTTTATCTTGCCTGCAAAAAATGTCTGCTAATTTAAGTCCATGAATTGCTGCATAACACCCCATAAAATTTACAGATGTCCTAAAAATATTAGGCGATAAATTCATTGCTTCTGTTACCTGTAAATCCAGTCCAGGTGCGCTTAACCCAGTGCAGCTGACTGTAATTAAGTGAGTTATTTCTTCTTTTGCAATTTTGTTTTCTATGCAATTTTCTATAGCATTTACAGTAAGAGCGGGAGTGGTTTTATTAAACCATTTCATCCTGAGTTCAAGATTGGGAAATGGTTCCAGGTTTTCGGTAGCGGGATAAAATTCCCATTCTGCTGCGTTAAGACTATAATCGGGTAATACGGAATATCTCGTCTCGATGGCACTTTGATTATATAAGAATTTCAGTTTCCTTTTGTCAACTTCATTCATGGCGTATACATTCTGCATAAATGATAAAATATCTTTTTGATGGTGCCTGAAAGCCGGAACTGATGTGCCTATGGAAACTATTTTACTCAATAAGATGCAATATTAAAAGTGTTATAAAACCAAGATTAGTGCATACAGAAGCTAACAAATTCATTTGCATTGTGTTCTTAAAATTAGCCTCTTTTTTATTTTTTAGAACTTTTCTGAACCATACAAAAAAATATACGAGCACCGGCAGCATAAAGGTTTGCAAAATGAAAAATCTGGTCCACTCCAGGTTTAAAAAAAATTGCAACCCCAACGCACAAAAAGCAAGTACATATATAATGCCAGTAAAAATAAATGTACCGGTATAACCTAGTTTATAGCTGATTGTTTTTACACCATCTTTTAAATCTTCTTCGTGCTGGTATATTTGGGTTAGCGGGTAAAAACCACCAATTAATAGACTCGATGCCACCATGGAAATAACGGGTACATTAGTTGCGTGGTTGCTATCTACACCATGATAAACCAAAAAAAAAGTTACAGCTCCCTGGAAAATCACGACAGTTAAATACCCTATAATTGGATACTTTTTTAGCCTGATCTTTCTGTAACTATACGCCCTCGATGCGACGATATACAAAAGAATTCCTGTAGCAAATACCCACGACACAAAAGAACCTAGAAGCACTGCTGTTATATCCATACAAACCGTAACAAAAAATAATTGTTTGGTGGGCTGCAAAGGATTTTCTAATCCGCCAATTGGTGATGTATCCCGGTCCATATAGCTATTGTATCCATTACTGGCCGGGTACAATAACAAATGAAGTATCGCAAATACCAATGCGGCATTCAACCAATTAATTTGGTTTACCTGGCTTAATGCAAAAAAATAAACCGGCATTAAAAAAAAAGAGAAATGAAAGCGTAATAATTGAAGTGTTGATTTTAGTGTTGTATTCACTATTAAATGTAAGGAAAAAGCCCCAACCCAACCCTTCACCGAAAGGGAAAGTTATTATCTGGGTTCCCAATGGAAACTGAGTTTTTTATACTTAATAGAAAATAAAATTTCCCTCGAGGTCAGGAGCTATATCACACCAGCATCGTTACAGGGTTCTCCATAAATTTTTTGAATGTTTGAAGGAACGCTGCTCCCACGGCTCCATCCACACTCCTGTGGTCGCAACTTAAAGTAACTTTCATAACATTAGCTACGCCAAATCCGTCATCCTTTTTTACAACAATTTCTTTAATGCGGCCAACGGCAAGTATGGCGCTATCCGGTGGATTAATTATAGCGGTAAAATCTTCAATATCCATCATACCGAGGTTAGAGATGGTAAACGTATTTCCGCTAAATTCATCGGGCTGCAATTTTTTATTCCGGGCTTTATCGTACAAGCCTTTTGCATCCGATGCAATTTGTGATAATGATTTCTGATCAGCAAATCTTATAACCGGAACAATTAAACCGTCGGGCATGGCAACCGCCGAGCCAATGTGCACATGTTTATTCTGTCTTATAAATTCGCCCATCCAGCTGCTGTTAACTGCGGGATGCTGCCTCAATGCCATAGCGCAGGCTTTTATCACCATATCATTAAAAGAAATTTTTACCGGGCTAATTTCGTTTATGGCAACCCGTGAGCTCATTGCATTATCCATGTTAATTTCCATGGTGAGGTAAAAATGGGGAGCATTAAACATACTTTCTCCCAACCTTCTTGCAATGGTTTTACGCATCTGTGTATTGGGGATATCTACAAAGCTTTCCTTACCCGTTTGCTCAAACGGTTGAACTGGTTTCGCCTCAGGTACCGCTTTTTTGGTCTCCTCTTTGGCCTGAACCGGAGCTGGCTTGAAAGCGTCCACATCTTTCTTAACTATTCTTCCACCATCACCTGTACCCTGTATTTTTGAAATGTCTATGCCTTTATCGGCAGCTAATTTTTTGGCTAACGGAGATGCTTTCACCCGTCCACCATCTAAAGAAGAATCGGCAGCTGCTGCGTCGCCTGCATTTTTTTCAAGAGCGCTTCCTGAAATCACTTCCTGTTGCGTCTCGCTTTTTGATGTTGGTGCTGACGTACTGGCTCCTTTATTTTTTTCGGCATTCACATAAGCGCTTACATCGGTGCCTTCTTTTCCAACAATGGCAATAATCTCATTTACTTTTGCTGCCTGCCCGGCTTCTACACCAATGTATAAAAGAGTTCCTTCTTCATAACCCACCACATCCATTGTTGCCTTATCGGTTTCAACTTCAGCAATAGAATCGTCACTCTTTACTTTGTCCCCTACTTTTTTATTCCATTGAACTATTTTCCCTTCTGTCATTGTATCGCTTAAAAGAGGCATGCGTATTACTTTCGCATCCTTTGGCAATTCCGCAGCGGCTTTATTTTCTGCCGGTTTTTGTGCGCCATCCTTTTTTGGTGTCTCTTTTTTTGAGGCATCAGAATTGGTTCCTTCATTATTCAGTAAAGATTTGTAATCTTCTCCTTCTTTCCCCACGATAGCAATGATGTCATTCACTTTCGCGGCTTCCCCGGTTTTTACACCGATATATAAAAGTGTTCCCTCTTCGTAACCCACCACTTCCATAGTTGCCTTATCAGTTTCCACTTCAGCAATCGTATCGTCACTCTTTACTTTATCGCCAACTTTTTTATTCCATTGAATAATTTTCCCCTCAGTCATGGTGTCACTTAAAAGAGGCATTCTTATCGCTTTCGCCATAAAATATTTTCAGTTTTTTTTATAAAATTGAGAGGTGAAATTACTGCAAAATCAGCAAAAGATTTTCCATATAGCTTGTAATATTAATAATGGAAATTTTTTAGCAGTTTTTAAAACGCATTTTTTTTAAATATTGAACGTGAAATATTGAAATAGTTATTTGCTGCGAATTCTTTCAGACTAACAACCATTCAACATCATTAAATTCGAATTTCCTCTCAATCGCATCTTTTGTTATGAGCTCGCCAAAAGGGTTAACTTTTTTTATTTTTGTCTCAAAAACAATATTCCCTTTTCTAAGCTTTACCATTTTATTCCTGCAAAATAAATTTTCATTGTATTCATAAAGCAGGTTGTTAAATTCGCCTGCTTTCAATTGATTAATTCTAATTATAACAGTTTCCAGAAGTTCCCCACTGAGCTCAATAACATCATAATTTACTCCTGTTATTTGCTTCAAAGAGACGGCTCTTATTTCTTTATCAAAATCTTCCTGGTTAATATTGAGCCCGATGCCGATAATTGCCCACTGCCATAAATTACCTTTAACCACGTTCTCTATAAGAATTCCGCCTGCCTTCCTGTCATTTATAAAAATATCGTTAGGCCATTTTATTTTTATGTTTTCTTTAATGTATTTTGAAACGAGATCCAGGCACCCGAGTGCAACTGCCACACTTAACTGAAACTGATGCTGCACAGGTAGCCACTGCATTTGCTCAGTAACAGTCAATATCACATTCTCACTACTTTTACTCTTCCAGGCCTTTCCTCTCCTGCCTTTTCCTGCGGTTTGTTCCCTGGCAAATACGCCACAGCTACTTATGGCGTCCCCTTTTTGAACCATTGCCATGGCATAGTTGTTGGTGCTATCCACCTTTTCAAGAATTATCAATTTTTTTGGTATAGCCGCCATTAAAAAACGATTGATAAAGAATTAGTATTTTTGATAAGGAAGATTGATAAAAAGTTTGCACAAAACTGCAATCTACCTTAATAAATTTATTTTCTAAGTACCGGAAGTATTTAGAATTTACCTAAAATGAATAACATTTGAATAATTTAACCGTATTGGATTCAAGGAAAAAGTCTTCGCTTACAAGATTGACAAGAAATAGTAAGATCTTCAAAACCATAATACATGCTATACAGGAAAAAAAGGGCGAGAAAATCATTAGCCTCGACCTAAAGAAAATTCCCGAAGCCGTTTCTGATTTTTTTATTATTTGTGAAGCTTCAAATAACATACAACTTAAAGCCATTGCGGATTCTATTGAAATGGAGGTTAAAAAAAAGTGTGGAGAGCTACCATACAAGCATGAGGGGCGACAAGGAGAACAATGGATTTTGATAGATTACGTTAATGCTGTCGTTCATGTAATGCTTCCCGAGCCAAGAAAGTTTTACAGGCTTGAAGAAATGTGGAGCGACGCATCGGCGATTGAGCATTGACAAATCCAAAAACAAATATTAATAATTATAAAATAATAAATCAAGACATTCGTCTTTTAAACTAAAAAATCCTGGTAGCTAGCGGGTAATACAAATAAAATATTGCGAGCAAGTATATATGTCAACTGAAGAACAGAAAAAAAAAATAATACAAAAAAGATTGAATCCTATAAATAATAATAATAAAAGTCCCGAAGAGGATCCAAAGAAGCGGCCAAGGCTTAGCATTTACTGGATTTACGGAATTATTTTCGCAAGTATTATCGGTTATAACTGGTATAGAGGTACGTCGAGCAGTGGTGTTGAAATTGAAAACACTCAATTTTTTACAATGCTTAAGCAGGGCGACGTTGACCAGATAAAAACTGTTGGTAATAAGAAAATCGTCAGAGTTTCTATTAAACCACAGGCAATGGATAATAACCCGGCTTTTTACAAAGCTGTTTTTGGGGCTGATTATGACGCGGTAAAGAAAATGCCCCCGCCGCAAGCCTATTTTCCTATAATAAAAGACGAGGCTTTTGCAGCCGACATGCTTCAATTCTATAAAGAAAACCCCGATGTAAAACAGGTAGCTGACAGGCCCGGCGATGAAGGCGAGTTATTTGGACAGATAGTAAGTACCCTATTGCCAATCTTACTAATAGGCTTACTATTTATTATGATGATGCGCAAGGTAGGTGCAGGCGGCGGAGGTGGTGGTCCCGGAGGTATTTTCAATATTGGTAAATCCAAAGCCACTCTTTTTGATAAGGGCGCGAGGGTGAATATCAATTTCGGTGATGTTGCTGGCCTTGATGAAGCTAAAGTGGAGGTAATGGAGATTGTTGATTTCCTAAAAACTCCTAAAAAATATACGGCTCTTGGTGGAAAAATTCCCAAAGGCGCACTGCTGATAGGGCCTCCCGGAACTGGTAAAACTCTTTTAGCCAAGGCAATGGCGGGTGAAGCGCAAGTTCCCTTTTTTAGTTTGAGTGGCAGTGATTTTGTGGAGATGTTTGTAGGTGTTGGCGCAAGCCGCGTTCGTGATCTTTTTAAACAGGCAAGGGAAAAAGCACCGTGTATTATTTTTATTGATGAAATAGATGCCATAGGCCGTGCAAGGGGTAAAAATATGATGATGAGTAACGACGAAAGGGAGAATACGCTCAACCAGTTACTCGTAGAAATGGATGGTTTTGGAACCGACCTCGGAATTATAATATTGGCTGCTACTAACCGCCCTGATGTATTGGATAATGCATTACTTAGGCCCGGAAGGTTTGACAGGCAAATCACAATCGACCGCCCTGATTTGGTTGGCCGTGAAGCCATTTTTAAAGTTCATTTGTTACCGATAAAAATTTCACAAACGCTCGACGTACATAAACTGGCTGAACAAACACCGGGTTTTGCAGGAGCAGACATTGCAAACGTGTGTAATGAAGCGGCGCTGATCGCTGCCCGCAAAAACAAAGATGCAGTAGATATGAGTGATTTCCAGGATGCTATTGACAGGGTAATCGGTGGTTTGGAAAAGAAAAATAAAATAATATTACCAGAAGAAAAGGAAATTATTGCCTATCACGAAGCCGGCCACGCAATTTGTGGTTGGTTTCTTGAGCATGCTTACCCCCTTTTAAAAGTTACTATTGTGCCACGTGGCACAGCAGCTTTGGGCTACGCACAATACACTCCTAAAGAACAATATCTTTATAACACCGACCAGTTACTTGACCAAATTTGTATGACGCTTGGCGGGAGAGCTGCGGAAACTATCTTCTTTGGCAAGATATCAACAGGTGCAAGCAACGACCTGCAGCAGATTACCAAAATGGCCTATGCTATGGTAACTGTTTATGGTATGAACGAAAAGGTGGGTAATGTAAGTTTTTATGATCCGGCACAGGATAACACTTTTACCAAGCCATTTAGCGAAGAAACAGGAAAAATGATTGACGAAGAAGTGAGGAAACTGGTAGAAAAAGCGTTTATAAGGACAAAAGCGTTACTCACCGAAAGAAGGAACGAAGTTGAAATTCTTGCAAAAGAGTTGTTGAAAAGAGAAGTTCTGTTTCAAAGCGATGTGGAAGCTTTAATTGGAAAGCGCCCTTATGAAGACAAGAAAGCACTTGATTTTATCGACAACCCAAAAGAAGCAATTATTGAGCCTCCCATCACCGGGGTAATTTCATAGAACCCTTCAAAAAAATGAAAAGACAATGAAGGTTTCTTCTTCAAAAGAAAAAATTCTAAAAAAAATAAGAGAGGCACTGAGCAACCCGGTGCCTTTGCCTTTTCCCAAAAGTGACGGAACCAACTCAGTATTTCCTCAGCCAAAAGAAGAACTTGAAATAATATTTGCAGAAGAGTTTACAAAGCTTTTAGGCAAGTTTGCATTTTGTGTAAGTGAAGCAGATATGAAGTCGCAGTTACAACAATTAATTTCAGAAAAAAAATGGACCAATATTTTTTGCAAGGAAGACCGCTTACTAAAACTATTTGAGGACGGAAAATTTCCTATGCTCAATCAATCATCGTTAGCCGAATGCGATGCTTCCGTTACGACATGTAAATATCTTATTGCACGCACAGGCGCCATGGTTCTCACGTCAGCACAGCAGAGCGGCAGGACGGTTAGCGCATACACCCCCGTTCATATTTGTATTGCCTATGTTGACCAACTTGTTTACGAGACCCGGGATGCGCTTAAATTATTAAAAACAGAGTACGGCAATTCTCTTCCTTCATTTATAACTTTTGCCGCCGGACCAAGCCGTACGGCCGATATTGAGAAGACACTTGTTGTTGGCGTTCATGGCCCTAAAGAAGTTTATTTATTTTTGATTGATGAGCAATCAAAATAAAACGTTTTGCTGATATAATTTTCGCATGACTGAATCCATAAAAAAAATATATTTTCTTTCCGACTTTCATCTCGGCGCCCCTGACCACGCAAGCAGTCTTGTAAGAGAAAAGCGAATCGTTAAGTTTTTGGAAGAAATAAAAAATGACGCTTCGCACATATTTATTCTTGGTGATCTTTTTGACTTTTGGTATGAATATAAAAAGGTAGTTCCAAAAGGATTTGTAAGAATTTTAGGAAAGCTGGCTGAACTGACAGACAATGGCATTATCATAAAATTTTTTGTCGGCAATCATGATATGTGGATGAACGGATATTTTGAAGAAGAGCTAAACATTGAAGTGTTTCATGAACCCCACGAATTTGAATTTTATGGAAAAATTTTTTTAGTTGGTCATGGAGACGGCCTTGGTCCTGGCGATCATCGTTATAAATTCATGAAAAAAATTTTTAGAAATAAATTATCGCAGAAACTTTTCGGTGCTTTACACCCAGCCACGGGCATCGGCCTTGCAGATTACATGAGCCGCAAAAGCAGGGCAGCCACCGGGGGAACCGATGAAGAATTTTTAGGAGAAGATAAAGAGTGGTTGATTATATATTGCAAAGAAATGCTTGCAAAAAAACATTACGATTTTTTTATTTTTGGCCACAGGCATTTCGCTCTTGATTATAAATTAAGTAATAAGAGCCGCTACATAAATCTTGGAGATTGGATTAAATACAACAGCTTTGCTGTATTTGATGGAATAAATACAGAGCTGAAATATTATGAATCATGAACAATCCCTTAAAAAAATATCTTCGCTATTGTATCCTGTTTCCCATTTCATTTACTTCGGTCGTTGCTGCTGCGCAGGATGATTCTCTCTATCGTTTTTTAAAACAAATCGAATATCCTATTTCTTCGTTTACAGTAGATAACCTTGGCGAGCTCTACGTGATTAACACAGATAATCAATTAAAAAAATATGATGAACAAGGGGATTCCATTGGCGTTTTTAACCAGGTTACCAAATATGGAAAACTTAGTTATGTAGAAGCGCAAAACCCATGGAAAGCTATTCTTTTTTATAAAGGTTTTTCAACAATTGTACTACTTGATAAATACCTGAATGTTATTTCCAGCATCAATCTTCGCAAGCAGGATATTTACCAGGTAAATGCGCTAACTACCTCATATGATAATAACATCTGGTTGTATGATGAACAAGATAATAAATTGAAAAAAATAGATGATAGCGGCAACAATATTTTTGAAACCCAGGATTTTCGCTTGCTATTTGATTCAGTTCCAAGTCCTCAAAAAATTATTGACAGTGATGGCTTCGTATATTTATACGACCCCGAAAAAGGATTGTATGTTTTTGACTATTACGGAAGCTTCAAGAATAAATTACCGTTTTTACATTGGACAGATATAACCGTAATTGACAAACAGATTTATGGCTTTGATAAAGAAAATTTGTATCGTTATAGCCCGCCATTTCCTGAAGCAAAAAAATACATTCTCTCGCCTGCATTGCAGGACAATAATTCCATAAAAGTAAACAACCACAAAATTTACGTTCTCAAAAATCAGCAGCTCAAAATTTATTCTCTTCAATAGCTGCAAGGCTTGTTTTAAATTGCACTATGAAATTTCTTGACCAGGTATATTTTGATAATTCAGTTCGTAATTATTTAATTGTTCTAATTACGATATTCGTTGCGTTTGTATTAAAGCGAATAATTTCAAAATACGCTGCAGCGTTGCTTTTTAGGCTGGTTAAAAAGAATGCCGGCCGGTTGGATAAATTAAGATTTAATAGTCTTATCATTAAACCTACTGAAAGACTTTTGTTTGTGCTCATAAGTCTGTTTGCAATCGACCGCCTCAATTTCCCGCAGCAACTTATGTTTTCTATTCATAAGGTTACCAGCCAGGATATTGTTGAGGGAATTGCTTCGGCGATAATTATTATAAGCTTTATTTCGCTTATAATCCGCTTCATGGATTTTTTGGTTTTAATTATTAAAAGCAAGGCTCTAAATGCGAATACCCCGGGAGAACACCAGCTTCTTTTTTTCTTTAAAGATTTAATAAGAGTTGTAATAATAATTATCGGCTTTGCTTTTATCCTTAAGATTTCTTTTGGGTTAAACATTGGCAACCTGCTTACAGGATTAAGTATTGTGGGCGCTGCACTTGCACTGGCGGCCAAAGAAAGTATTGAGAATCTCATTGCTTCGTTCATCATTTTTTTTGATAAGCCATTTGAAACAGGCGATTTGGTAAAAGTAAATAGCTTTTCAGGAACCGTGGAACGGATAGGTTTAAGAAGTACACGCCTTCGAACAGTTGAGAAGTCGATGGTAACCGTACCGAATAAACAAATG
>Ga0207695_10004079_pt1 | contig 20080 bp, 20 predicted proteins | sample KBSC54metaG_FD_184354 | JGI IMG/M metagenome (GOLD analysis project Ga0207695, IMG submission 184354) | Corn rhizosphere microbial communities from Kellogg Biological Station, Michigan, USA - KBS C5-4 metaG (SPAdes) (version 2) | ecosystem: Host-associated > Plants > Roots > Rhizosphere > Soil...
TCCAGTAGCCAAAAGAGTATCAATTGCAACCCGGTCCTGTCCATCGAATTGAATACTTTATCCTCTCTGATCGCCATTCTAGCTTCCACATATCACCTCCTCGCTGTATTTCTTACCTTGTTATAGCCTTCAAATACTGTCGTAATTTATGCGCTATATAAGCTCGATCTCGTATACGGCTCCCAAGGACCGTCGTTTTCCATTTAATATTGCAGCTTTTCGCTCTTCATTTGACCTGGAACTGGCACCCCTTACAGTCTTTGTCGGTGAAAACATGTTGGGAAAATCAACCCTTCTAAAAACACTGGCTTTGGCAATGAATCTCGAGTTTATTGGGGGTCCGATTGAACAGAAATACAGTTTCGAGGCAGCCCGCATCCTAGCGCCATTTCTAACCACACGTCTTACCCGTCGGCCCAAATACGGTTTCTTTTTCAATCCGGAAGATTATCATGAATATGTAAGTTCGCCACAGCGATATAAGAACACATTATTCAGTGAAATGCAAAAAGAACGGGAAGAACTGGGTGACACAGTATTCAATATATTAAGTGAAAGCATGAATTTTCCGCTGCAAAATATGAAAAGGAGATATGGAAGCAACTTGTTGACATGTTCCCACGGAGAATCAACACTTCGAATACTAGCATCAAGGATTCATTCCAATGGCCTCCTACTAATTGACGAACCAGAACTTGGCCTACACATAAAGTCAACATTTGCCCTCATTTCTTTAATGAAAGAAATGCTTGATAGCAACAAAAGTCAATTCATCCTTTCCACCCATTCACCAATTATCGCTGGAATCCCCGGCGCTTTTGTTTATGAGATCAATTCTGATAGAATTCGGCAAATAGAATACAAGTCAATTGACCTTTATAAACTGACTAAGGAATATCTTGACAACCCTAATTCGCATTCCTCCCCAGATTTACCTCCAGACTAGCCCTGCACCTTCATTTTTCCGGCATCTATCCCAAGTGAAAAAAATGTTTTCAGCTCCATCCTCATTCCAGCGTAGCAAGATACAAGAACACCTCATTTAATTTGCCTCTAGTCGCATGTCAAATCCCGAGGGATAGCCGCATATAAAATGTTTGAAGTTAAGGAGGAATTGGACGCTCAATTCATTATTTCCAGTCGTCTCATGCTACTCTTGAAACACGTATGCTACTTTAGCTTAAAAGAATAAAACGGACTTACTATCTTAGCCAAAACCAAGAAAAACAATTTCCCTGATATGAAAATCGAATCCATTTACATCAAGAATTTCCGCTGTTTTAAGGAGCAAACCATAAATTTCGATGACTATACCTGTCTTGTAGGTGCGAATGGCTCCGGCAAGTCCACCGTCTTTAGTGCATTACATGTTTTTTTTCGTCACTACAAAGATTCCAAGACTGACCTCAGTAAACTAACCGAAAAGGACTTTCATCACTCCAATACAACAGAACCTATAGTGATACGCGTCACTTTCATAAACCTCAGTGACCAAGCCAAAGAGGATCTGGCAGACTATGTTCGTCAAGATAGGTTGACGATCACAGCTCAGGCCACCTATGACCCATCAACCCTGCGGGCGGAGGTAAAGCAATATGGAAGCAGACTAGGAATGGAAACTTTCAGGGAATATTTCGAACTCGACAAAGCTGGCAGCAAAGCATTAGAATTGCAAGCCTGTTATAATAGACTTAGAGAAGGCTTTCCAGACCTCCCCGCAGCCAGAACCAAAGATGCAATGGAAACGGGGCTTCGAGACTACGAAACGGCCCACCCAGATCAATGTGCACTTATTCCGAGTGAAGATCAATTTTATGGAGCTACCAGGGGAAGCAATAGGTTGGCCGCGCACATTCAGTGGGTATTCGTTCCCGCCTCCAAAGACGTCACAGAAGAGGGCGAGGAATCCAAGAATTCTGCACTAGGCCAACTTTTACAGAGAACCGCACGCGCCACAGTCAGTTTTACAGACCGTATCGCGACTATTAGACAAACCGCAAACGACGCCTATTCAAGACTTCTCAGCGAAGAACAACAAGCCCTGGATACTCTATCAGAATCCTTAAAGGAAAAATTGTCTCAATGGGCACACCCTAGCATTAATGCTGCTGTCAAATGGAAACAGGACCCGGAAAAATCGGTAAAGATCGAGGAGCCCATAGCCGCAATTAGTTTAGCCGAACGAGGGTTTGAAGGAGATCTATCACGCTTTGGCCACGGCCTGCAGCGGTCCTATATGTTAGCCCTATTACAAGAGCTAAATACCATCCAGGACGCGGATGCCCCCACTCTTATTCTTTGCATTGAAGAACCGGAATTATATCAGCATCCTCCACAAGCGCGTCACCTAGCAGAAACCCTTCACGCACTAGCCGGAGAGAACACCCAAGTATTGGTCTGTTCACACTCTCCAATTTTCATTCCGAAAAGCGACTTCGAAAAAGTCCGCATAATCAAAGAGTTAGGTGATCCCGCTGAAACAGTATGTTCAAAGATCGGCTATGACCAACTGTCACAATACTTGAATGGATTGGGTCGAAATCCGGTTAACAGACAGGGAATTGTCGCCAAATTATTTCCCTACCTAAGCCCCTCCATCAATGAAATGTTTTTCTGCAAGGTACCCGTCTTTGTAGAAGGAATCGAAGACATCGCATATATCAAAACATACATTGAACTCTCTGGCCAGTCCCACGCATATAGGCAACACGGCTGTCACCTCATCAACGCCGACAAAAAAAGCAACATAATCGAACCCCTGGCCGTGGCTCAACTTCTTCAACTGCCTGCATTTGTGGTGTTTGATCTCGACACTGACGCCAACCCAAATCACACAGGCGAGCATAGAAGAGACAACCGCCTGATACTTTCCATACAAGGCCATCCTACCCAGTCAGAATGGCCGACTTCTAATGTTGTAAAACCCAATCTCTGGGCTTCACTAACAAACCTTGGGGACTTAGTATCAAGTGAAATACTTGGATGGGCTAATCACTACACAAAAGCGTGTCTGGAATATGGGAACGCTGGCAGTCTTAAGAAGAATCCACTTGCAATTGCCAGAACATTGGAACTTGCATGGGCAGCCGGCGAACAATCGGCCAGCCTTTTGTCATTGACCCAAAATATCCTATCCTTTTCAGCAAGCTGACGCAATTGCAAACTCTTTGTGCCCCGCCAAAGGCAATGAGGCCATTGTACACTATAAGGCCACGGCGAAATTCAAAAGAGTACCCAAGCCTAAAAAACCAGGTAGGTATATAAGAAGGTCCTTCTTACGCTAACAGTGTATTTGATTATCACTCTTGGTCAATTAGCCTTTGAAGCCATACTTTATCTAATCTAATAAGTTTAAAAGGAAGTCCTTCTTCGTTACGGTGCTTATTGAACACAAAAAAACGAGCGAACCGATCGCCCTTTACCTGTAATGCGCCAAATTTAGCGTCCTCATAACTTTTCCAAATTGTTGCTATTTCTGTAGGCAAATAAAAGAAATACCGCATTTCGCTACCTTCAAATTCAATATACCATCTCTCTCTATCTTCGTTGCCCCAGAAAAGTCGAGCGGTCAGATTATTCACTTGATTATTGCTCAATAAATCTCTTTGCCTTACACCATTACTTTCTCTCCTTATGAAGATTAGCTCTCCGCTCTCCAAAATGCCCGCATAAACATTATCGATATATCTTTCTATTAAATCCAAACATCTATTTATCGATTCATGTTGATATGCAATTTCCCTAACCCGATCCATCTTCACCTTGTCAATGTCCTTCTTAGACAACTCATCCCTGAACAGCTGAATATCACGCCGACTTAATTGCGGCCCCAAATTATCAGGTATATCTTGAATAGAATCAGCCAGGCCGGTACCGCTAAATATATCATCCAGTGACAATAGTGGAATTTTATTATTGGCGGCAAATTCTAATGCCGGCTTTGAGAACTCATGCAGTGTAGCGACACCAACTTGATAATAATGACGTTTCCTTGGGGAAGCAGCTAAAACGGCCCTAGCATTGTTTTGCCGATCAGTTAAAAAATCCTCAGTTACAATTTCAAAATCATTAATATCATTCCTCAAACCAGCAGCACTTCTTACTACATTAAGCCCCACTTTACGGGACGATTCATACGCTTTACATTCATAAATGATTCTTGTAGGATAAGAAAACGGCATTTGTATTGGAGGATTCATCAACACATCTGCATCGTGTGCGGCTCCCTTCCCATTAATCATCTGCAAAGGATGTCGGTCATATATATACAATCCATCTGACCGAACACTCGTGAAGCCACAATTGTATAAGATTTTGCGAACAACAAACTCAAGAATTTTACCCTTCATATTAATTTTCGGATTAATCCTAAAAACCAGTAGTCCCATAGAGTCCCTCCAATATCTGCGCTTTCGCATGAGGCGCTGGTAGCCCGGAATGTTTCGATAAGACAATAAAGGGCGCCGACAATTTGTTTTTCTCTCTCAGCGCCGGCACTTTGTCCTTATTTTTTCAAAAGTAGATAAGCAGCGTAGTCGAATTCACTGAGTCGATAAGCCGAGAGTGCATCGGGAAAAGTAAAATATCCCTCCCGAACAACCTTATTCACAACGGCTCCCTTTTCTTCCAATTCTGGAACATTCATCATCAACTCTTCTCCGACAGAGCCATGATCACTTTGATATTTAGGATCGGAAAACATAATTACTAAAATTACGAATTGTTCAGGAAGGTGCAAATGAGCCCCGCTGCCAGTCAGAGCCAGCGCCGAATCCCTAAGAATACATGTCAAAAAAAAGACGTATATTGCAAAAAACAGTTGGTATCATGAAGCAATTGAATGTACCTATCGACGATCTTGAATATGCCAAGCTGGGCCTCACCAGTGATACCATTTCCTTCCGCGATTTGAAGGAAAAACTGAGCATAGATTATGCAAAGGAAGCTCTGCTTCAATGCAACAGTATTGCAGCTGAAAACGGCCTTACTCAGCTTACATTAGAAGATATCAATGCTGAAATCAATGCCGTCCGGAATGCTAAAAATCGTCATTGACACTAATGTCATCGTCTCTGCACTGATCGGCTCCAGCTACCCTCGTCAAATACTTTATAACCTCGTTTTCGAAAAAAAGGTACTTGTTTGTACCTCCACGGATGTCTTTAAGGAGTACATAGAGGTATTAAGCCGGGAGAAATTCAGAAAATATCCTGAGTTCGTTGGAAAAGCAGAGATCGTTCTTAGCAAGCTATACGAGCTTTCCCAAAAATATATCCCCTCAGTTAAGCACTCTGCAATTAAGGACGATCCCGATAATAGGATTCTGGAATTAGCCGTCACTGCCCAGGCTGACTATATTGTTACGGGCAATATAAGGGACTTTACCTTCAGCGAATATGAAGGGGTTAAAATCGTCACCCCTGAACAGTTAATTAACCTACTGTCGGCCGAGTAATCTCCGCCGAAGTCCGTTGAGGTACGCTTTACCGTCATTGATTGTTTTGGGAAATGTTTTGGGGAACCCTTCAACATATTGAATATCAACACGCCGCACTCCCCAGCAGGGGGAGTACGAGAAAGCACTTATGCACTTTATGTGGTAAGTGCTTTTTTATTTTTAAAACACATACTCACATAAAATTCTCCTTGAAAAATTAAATCTTATATACATAAACACGAACTACTTAATTATCGCATAACCATGCCCAAATATACCATTGCATTATCTTTTTCTGGTGAAGAAAGAGAATTTGCTGAGTCCATAGCTCAAATTTTAAGGGAAAATGAAGTGGCTGTTTTCTACGATAGATTTGAGCAGCATGATTTATGGGGAAAGGATTTATATGAGACATTAAGAGGTATCTACGTGAGGGAATGCAGGTATGTCCTGTTATTTATAAGTCACAGTTATCTAAGTAGAATGTGGACAGTGTTTGAGCGAAAACAGATCATTGATCGTTTGGCGAATGAGCATGGCCAAGAATGTATTTTGCCAGTAAGAGTGAATGGCTGCATGGAAGAGGTTCCGGGTCTTAGCAACGGAATAGGATATATCAGCGTGCAAAGCGACCAGCCTAACATAGTTGGTAATCTTATTCTTAAAAAGTTGAATCAGGAGGAATACCGAATTGACAGCACACAAGCTTATAAAAGGGCGTTAGAAGTATTAAAAGCCAACAAAGAAGGGGTTCTTGAATACAATCAAATATTGACGAGTGTAGAGCATATTAAAACAGCCTTTCCTAAACGGGTGTCAGGCGAAATTTTAAATTTTGTTGGTAGTGAGTTTTACTGGAAAAGAGAAAATGGGCATCCTTTGATTCTTTTGGGGAAAAACGATATTGACGTAAAAGCAAAAAACAGAGGATTAATTGAAATTTGCCGCTTTAGCGCCCCAGAGGCATGGATTGGTATAGGAAGATTCGCTATAAATTGGCCTCGGGCTACTAAGCGGAAAAAGGATGATAGCCCACGGTTACTAATTCTCTTGTATCTATATTCAACTTCAATCGATGACATGGATACATTGGTTGGAAATGACGATGCGATGGCAGCTTTTTTAGCCGGACTATACCTTGATGAAATTAATACAGAGGAGTTTAATCAACGAGCAGAACAGAGGTTTGTTGCCTTAAGATAATTACTCAGTTAGATCGGCGAAGTTCTTTAAATCCTAATTTCCCTGCACGATTACTACGCACGTCGAGGCGAACACGTTACAAAAGATGAACACTTCAAAAAATGGGTGAAAAGCTTCTACGCGAAATTTAAGAGGGCTTTTTTGCATAAATACGGGGAAACAGATTTTGTTACCTATACTGAAGATGCCATCCAATGGATAAAAGCAAATAATGCAGTACTTGACGGAGGGGCAAATTCCTTATCGATTTTGCCAACCTGGAAATTGCGTGTAAGCATTGCATAGGATCAAGATTTTTCCGCCCAGCGCCACCCAAAAACATGTATCAAAACATCTCTCAAATAAAAAAGCACCTACGGCATAAACCTTGTAAGTGCTTGATTATCTGTGGACCCACCTGGGCTCGAACCAGGGACCCTCTGATTATGAGACGTGTTTTCCACATTTTCAGTCGTTTCCAACTGCCTTCTGTTATCGCCTAAGTGGATTGTTTTCATATAGTTATAAAGATAATTCAGTAAATTCGTATCCGACCATTTTTAAGAAACATGTATCAAATCATGTATCAAATTTAAGCCTAACTATATGAAAAAGGATAGGGTGACAGTGAAGGTTCTGCCGGATATCAGGAGGAAGAAAGGAGAAGGTAAATTCCCTCTAAAACTACGGATTACTCATAAGGGCGATCGGAGATATTACGCCACGGGCCTTGACGCCAATAATGAGGAATGGACCGCTATTAACGGCTCAAACCCTAAAGGCGATTTACGCCGGGTCAGGGCCGAAATTGTGGAGATCGAGAGTAAGGCGGAGGACTGCGCCGAAAAGATTCTCCCCTTTTCTTTCAAACAGTTCGAAAGGGAGTTTTTTGAAAAGGGTATTCGCTACGAAAGCCTGCGGTCTGCCTTCGACGCCCAAATAGAACAGCTGGAGGCGAACGATCAGTGGGGAACGGCATCATCCTACCGGACCGCCTGCAACGCTCTTTACCGGTTCAAGGCCAAAATATCGCTGGAGGACGTGGATGTTGAATTCCTGCAGAAATTCGAGAAATGGATACTGAAAGGGGGAATGTCCATAACGACAGTGGGAATCTACCTGCGGGCCCTTAGGACTATTATCAATATTGCCATAGATAACGGGTCGTTTAGGAAAGATGCCTATCCATTTGGGAAAAGAAAGTATGTGATCCCCACCGGGAGGAATATTAAAAAGGCACTGGCTATCGACCAAATCAAACAGATTTTTGACTACCCGACTCCGCTTGGCAGCACCCTTGAACTGGCAAAGGATTTTTGGATTTTTACGTATTTGTGCAATGGGATCAATATGATGGATATTGCCCAGCTTCGGTGGAAGGATATTGATGAAAGGTCAATTCGGTTTATCCGGGAAAAAACCAAGAGGACAAAAAAGGGCGATCCGCTTATTATTACTGCCGCCAGGAATTCTCATATTAATGCGATTCTTGAGAAATGGGGGAGAAAGGATGCTGGTCCGGATGGATTTGCCTTTAATATTATCAAGGCTGGCGATACGTCCAAGATTGCCAGGGCCAAAATTCAGCAGTTCACGAAATTGGTTAATACATGGATGAAGCGGATTGGCGAAGATCTCGGGTTCAGCCTGACCCTAACGACCTATGTGGCCCGGCATTCATTCGCGACTATCCTTCTAAGGAGCGGGGCTCCAATCACTTTCGCTAGTCAGAGCCTGGGACATTCGAATGTGATAACTACGCAGAAATATTTTGCAGGATTTGATTTGGACTCACAAGCTGAATATACGAAAGCGCTGGTAAGTTTTTAAAACCATAAAATCGGGAATTCAAGCCAAATAAATTGATAAATGAAGTGTTCCCGTATCGAATCTGGAATGGTTAATTATTGGTCGCCTCCGTAAAATGTCAGTTGATATATGACAATTCGTCTGAAGCTATTTCCAGTTTAAGAGTAAATGTGGTACTTTTAAGGCACGCGAGTTAACTTATTATCTTTCAATTTCTTGCGTCCGCCAATAGAGTTACTGGGAAGAAAATGCTATTTTCACATGAAATGCACTTGTATTTTAGTATATGAGACGAAAAAAAGATTTTTCGATAGGTGATTTTTCTGTGGTTGACTTGTTTTGCGGCATTGGTGGATTAACTCATGGCTTGGTAACGGAAAATTTTCAAGTTGATGCAGGAATTGATTTCGACCAAACCTGTCAATATGCTTTCGAGGCGAACAACAACACCGTTTTTTTACATAAAGATGTGACGCAACTTAGACCAAGGCAGTTGTCCGCACTTTATGAGAAGAAAAAGCGAAAAATTTTAGTTGGCTGCGCTCCTTGCCAACCCTTTTCAATTTATAATCATAAAAACGGAAAGGATAAGAAAAAACAAAATGCTGATTCGAAGTGGAAACTACTTTACTCATTTGCCGATTTGATTGAGAAAGTAAAACCCGACATAATATCTATGGAAAATGTGCCATTGTTGGTTAAGTTCAATAAGGGCAAGGTATTCAATGACTTCATAACGCGATTGAAGAAGAGCGGATATGAGGTAACCTGGCAAATTGTTAATGCCCAAGATTATGGGGTCCCACAACGAAGGCGTAGATTGATTCTTTTCGGATCAAAATATGGAGAAATAAAATTGATCGACAAGACAATCAAAGATAAGCAATATAAAACCGTTCGAGACGCAATCGGTCATTTGCCACCTGTGGAGGATGGAGTCCCCCATCCCAACGATAATCTTCATAGGGCAAGGAAATTAAGTGATCTAAATAAAAGGCGAATTCAAGCGACGCGTGAAGGCGGTTTTTGGCGGGAATGGGATAAGGACTTGTGGTTAGCTTGCCACACGAATAATTCGGGAGACCCTTTCAGAAGCGTCTATGGCAGAATGAAATGGGATGAAGTGTCTCCAACCATGACAACCTATTGCACCGGATTGAACAATGGAAGGTTTGGACATCCTCAACAGGATAGAGCGATTACTTTAAGAGAAGCCGCTCTTCTACAAAGCTTTCCGGAGAACTATCAATTTGTCGATCCGGAGGTTCCAATCTCCGCCCAAACGCTGGCAAGACATATTGGCAATGCTGTTCCTGTTGGATTAGGTATAGCTATTGCAAAAAGTATTAAAAAACATATCGAAGAAATTGGCTCCAGTAAGTAAAAAGACGCAAACCAATGACCAAAATTTGCGTTGGCGCTTTGACGTCAATACATTTCGATTGCTTGGCCGTGAATTAATCACTGATCGAGTAACGGCGATTTTTGAACTGGTTAAAAATTGTTATGATGCAAACGCCACAAGAGTTACAGTTGAACTGATTGACGTTTCATCCGACAAGAAGGAGAATCGAAAAATAGTTATACGAGACAACGGAACAGGAATGTCATTTGCTGACATTCGGGACAAATGGATGGTAGTGGGGACAAACAGCAAAAGGGTTAGCCAATATTCGGCTCCGCCATTTAACCGAAAACTTTTGGGTGAAAAAGGAGTTGGACGTTTTGCCGTTGATAAGCTGGGGGAGCGTCTGGTGATCCACACTAAGCAGAAAGGTGAAAAAAATTGGCTGGACGTTGGAATTAACTGGGATGAATATGAGGCCAGGTCCACCGCTTCGACGCAAGGGAATCAGTTGAGTTTATTTACAGAGATCGACAATGCTTATGCATATGTACCCGGTGAAATTGAAGACCACGGAACTACCCTTCAAATTTCAAACGTAAATGAGATTTGGACCGACCTTGATGTCATCCGGTTATACAATGAACTGGCAAAACTTTTATCGCCATTTCATCCGGTGAATCCGCCGTTCGACATTTGGTTAAGCTCCAATGAGGTTCCGGCATACTCAAATAAGCAAGTACGGCCTGACCCAATCAGATTCTTCTCTCATTTTCAGGAAATCGGATTCGACTTAGCGACTGGCGAGCAAGAGACTTTACAATTTGAAGCAGATAAGGGTGAGTTTGTAAAGATTCGAATTCCTATAAAGCGTTTCGGCCCTGTAAAATTTAAAATATACTATTTCAACACCCCCGCGAAACGGAGATTTTTGGCAGCGTATAAGGGAGGTGACGAGCGAATTGACGGCGTGAAAATTTATCGGGACGGTGTAATAACAACTCCATTCGCTGAATACAACGCCCATCCTGACCATAAAAAAGATATCCTTGGAATTGATAAAAGACTATGGAGGGATATATTTACCAAAGTTGCCTCGAGAGAAGTAATCGGGATCTTAGATATTACGAAGGAGAACAATCCGGATATCATCGACGCTACTAATAGACAGGACTTTGTCGATAATTTAGCATATCGGGAGCTTAAGGAGTTTATTATACAACAGCTTGATGCGTTCGGGTCGGCTAAGAAATTTGAAACAAATTTAAAACGTTCAATAGTAGAGAGAGAATTAATCCAAGCTGGAGTTGAGGCAAATCAGTTTTCCGCCGAACTTACCAAAGTTGAAAAATTACTTGAGAATCCAAAGCCAGAAGTCAAGAATGTTTTTGATTCTTTAAAGAACCAGGTTACGCAATTAAAAAACGCAATTTCACAGAGCGTAAGCGAGCAGAAGAAGTTTCAAAGGGATGCTGAAAGGAAGGAAAAGATTTTGCGTTCTCTCGTTTCTTTACAGGAATTCGCCTCGATGATTGCGCATGCAGTAAGGACTTCTATCGCGAAGGTAAAGCACCTCGGAGAATTCTTTAAATTGAATTTCCCCAAAAAAGAATTTGAACGCTTTTATCTTTTATACGCGACTCAGATTTATGATGAAATGAATACTCTTTTAAAAGTCACGGATTTCATGCTTAGCTTTGCATCTGCGGATAAGCATTATGAGGACTTTAACGTAAGGGAGTTGTTAAGTGAGTTATTGACGCAATCTTATGAAACGTTGTTTAGAAATGAGCAAATCGATTTTGAAATTGACATAAAGAATGACTTTATACTCACTACGAATAAGCAAGCATTTAAGGATGTGTTTCAAAATCTTGTATCAAATTCTATTAAGGCGCTAAGAAACACCAAGGAAAAGAAAATAAAATGTAGCGGATATCTGGATGCTGAAAGTTTTATAATTTATTTTTCCGACAATGGGGTGGGCATTGACAAAGGCGATGAAGAATGGATTTTCGGATTATTCAATACCAGAACTGCAGATATAGGAGGGGCTGGAATAGGATTATATATAGTTGAAATGCAAATCAAGTCCCTTAATGGAACGATTCAAGTTGTAGAACCCGAATACAAGCCGACAGGCGCCACCTTTAAAATAACTTTACCTTTTAATAGGGAATAAAAAAACGTCAATGAAAATAGTCGTTATTCACGATGACATCTCCGAGACATCTCCTATTATGGTGATGCTTCGGGTCCAATATGGAGACGATAATGTAGTTCTTCATACACATTCGCAGCCTGGGCTTGAATATGTATTGAGCAATTTAGGGCAAAAAATGGTCGTTTTACTTGATAAAAATTTTTATGATGGCAAAGAGAAGTCCGGGATTAAAGTTTTCGAAGAGATAAGAGCTAAAACATCCCTCGTTTCAGTCATACTTACATCTGTTAGTAACATTTCAGATATAGGCGAAGAGAATTTGAAAATATTAATTAACAACGACCTTTTTGCGTTTGAAAGTTTTACTTCGGATTATTCAAAGATCATTGAATTAATCGACAAAGCGGTAGAGGGAATGGACTTGAGGATAGACGCTGTTTTAGAGGAATGGATTGTCAAACAACCAGAAGAAAAAAGGGAAAGGCAGTATATTACAACAAAGGGGGACAAAAGTTACACCCTGAACGAGATTCTGGAAAGTATCAGACAACGAACTGAAATTGGCAGGAGTTTGGAACAAAACATCCTCAAACTTGCAGTTGATCTTCTTACACGAAAAAACATGAAGCTCGATGATTAGTACGATTGTCGCTTATGATGACAATGATTCCGATTTGGGTGATTACTTCGTCGATAGTCATGAGAATATAACTGTCGTTCTTAGAGCAAATGCTCAAATTGTAAACGTTTCTATTCGGGGCTTGGATTGCACCGAAGTATTCGTCAATAGCACGATTACCCCGTTAAATGGTAATAGGTTTATTTTTATTGGCATCTCACACGGAAATGAAGAAGAGTTGGTTTCCCATGAAGTATATGTGAGCGCAAGTAATTTGACATCGTTTTCAAACTCTCTATTCTATTCTTGTGCATGCCTGACAGGGCTTAAGCTAGGTAAAAATTTGATTGGCGCCGGATGCCTTGTTTTTGTCGGATATAATGATACTGTTTTAGTAAATGTAGATTACTTCGAAATATTCTACAACTGCCAAAACCATTGTATAAAGGAATTCTTAAAAGGCAATGAGACAATTGAAGGTTCATTTTCCAAAATGATTGACTATTACAACGAGGAGATTGATAAACTGCTCCCAGGTGATATGGATGACCTTTTGGCTGCCACTTCATTGATAAACAATAGAGATTGCTTAATCTTACTGGGAGACAGAAAATTGAGGTTAAACGACTTTGAAATCGCGTAATGGCGGATGTTTTTACAAAGGGGAAGCGGAGCGAGATAATGCGCTCTGTTAAATCGAGCGAAACGAAACCAGAGATTTTGGTACGCAAATACTTGTTTTCGTTGGGCTTTCGATATAGAAAGAACTATGGATCTTTGCCGGGCAAGCCAGATATTGTTTTACCAAAGTACAGAACGATAATTTTCATTAATGGCTGTTTCTGGCATGGTCACGCAAATTGCGAGGCTGCATCACTCCCGAAATCGAATACCGATTATTGGACAAGCAAAATTTCAAGGAACAGGGAACGGGACATTCGAAAAAGGCGTGAATTGAGAGCTTTAGGTTGGCGAGTATTTGTTCTATGGGAGTGCAATGTTGCAAAAAAGAGATTGCAAAAATTGGTTAGACAAATAGTTGGACCTTCAAACAACCCTGTAAGGTTCCCCACAATTCGCCCCGCGGAGTGTTAGGGCGGAGGTCAATTTCAAATGAATAATCCACAAACTAGAGAAGAGCAATCTAACTTATCGAATTCAAAAAGCTTATTAGCTACTTTTATTAGAATTCAACTATCTATTTTTTTCTGATATAAAATCAGTTGGGTGACGTGCCAGACGCTTCCCGATATATTATTTCTGGGCGATCATTGGTATTTCCACACCTAACTTAAAAAATCGGACATATTCATTGATACTTTTCATCCCCTCAAATCCTAATTTAAGATCCATTCTTCCGCATCCTGGTTCGGGGTAAATAATCAAGCAATCGATCGAAGAAGCTTCAGGGATGTTAAGTTCTTCCGAAACTTTTCTAAGCCGGGCATAGCCGCTCAATTGCCTAATATCACTAGTGTCAAAGCCGTCCTTGTATAACGGCTTATATTTGGCATCAATAACCATTTGCTGACCAGGAACATTCACTATATAGTCTAGCTCACTTTCTTTGGCTTGGAAGTGATACTTAATATTATTGAAATACTTATCTTTTAGTAAGCTTAAAACATATAATTCAAATAACTTACTCATATCAATCCAGAACGGAGGTATTTTTGTTTTCTTATTTTTCTCAATGCCCTGAATATTGTAACCAAACCGTTTTAGAATCGTTCTTGCCAAGTGCAGAGCCTCTATATATTCCTTATAAAATACATTTTTCTTCGTAAATTTGATCTCATTTGGTTCTACTCGACAACTCACATTCGTAAAAGCATGCAAGCAGTAATTTAAAAGAGCGTTAGATTCTACACGGTGGTTGAGTGTTTCATATCTTCGAATAAAGAGTAGTGCCAATTTAAGGAGGCGATTCTCTGGGCAGTCGATTCCAAAATCGTTGTAAGCACAACAAATTCTAAAGGGTTTATTTCTAGTTGTATTTTCTCTAAAAGTCTTTTCAATTAGGACTTTGCCTTTTATTCTGCCATGCAAATTGTCTTCTATCCCATAAAAGGCCTTTTTTAATCCCTTTCGCACGATCAATTGAACTAATCGTAAGAAATGAATAATTAACAACGGGGTAATCAAATCATGTTCCTGCGCAACTTCAATACCCGTACCTTCAAACGAAACTCCATAAAGATCAGAACAGAAATCAAATACAGCGGGATGATTAATACATACATCGAGCATCCTAAAGTAATCGGTTCCGGCATTGCTTTTATCCAGTTTGGGAAGTACGACTATTGCTTTTTTATTTTCAACTATCCAATCAGCTCCGATAAAATATCCGAGAATAGCTTTTCTTTCATGGTCATACCATTCCCTTACTAAGGGGACTTGTCTTTTTTTGGCACAAGCATATTGGACCTCATTTAATTTGAAAACATCGTGCTCGTATCCTATTAGTGGTGTTTCAAACATTGAGTTTTGCGATTTCACTTCTTGCATCTTCAAATAATATCCCGTCCTTTAGGTATTCATTTAAAATTGGCTTTATTTCATAGTTAAGGCGTATCCTTAATTTGTTTATGTCAGTTTCAAGAAAGTAGCTATGTCCTAACATTACATCCTCTGGATGAAATTCAGCAGATAAATATTTGTCAGCTCGGTTAAATTCTAAAGTGTTTTCGTCATAATTTAAGAAAAAAAGCTTTGAGATAGCATCAAATAGGTCAAGCGCTTTAGCATGCCCAACTGCTTTAACAATTGAACGACTTGACATCACATTGACAAATGCAAAACGCCTTCTAATTGCATAGTCAATGTGCCCAATACTTCTGTCAGCTGTGTTCATTGTTCCAATAATATATAAATTCGGCGGGATTGTTATTTGCTTCGAACCATCAGGCAATTCGTACATGCAGTCTACTGACATTCCTCTATATTCTAAGGCATGTATTAGCTCTCCAAGAACGGAGGATAGATTTGCTCGGTTAATTTCATCAATTATTAATACGAAGTTCTTTTCTTCAATTTTAGTTGCTAATTTATCGTAAGATTTTCCTTCGGCGAATTGTTTCAATCCCTTTAATAAATTGAAATAATAAGAATAGCGCTGCTTTGCGCTTCCTGATATAACAGGGAGAGTTCTTATTTCTTTTCTGTTTGAAATATTGGAATCAAACAGGGTCATTAAATCTGAAAAAGCCAGTCTGAATCTATCGTTATTCCACTTGTCGCCAGTATATCTAAATCCTAGGTCATCAATTTCGAAGATGTAGGCAGATTTCGATAATGGATATCTTCCTTCTTTGTCGATTTCCGATTGAACATGATCTTTAAAGTCTTCAAAAATTTCTTCCGCCCATTTCTCCTTGGCTAGGTCCTCCATCTTTTTCTTACTATCTTGAAGATTCTTATTGGCTTGTTCGGCAATATTTGCGAATGCTCTGTTCTCCGCCACGTATTCTACAATAGTGCCATTCGATTTTGCAGAGATCCCTCTAACGAAATCTTCATACGAATATGCTGGGTGAAACTGAACAATTCTGTAAAAATCACTCTTTTCCAATTCTTTCAATTGCTGATTTCGTTCTTCGGAATCTGTCGAAAGCATTTTAGCAAAAATTAAATAAAATGCGAGCTCTTGGGCGAATCTTGTTTTGCCAGTCCCTGGTGGCCCTTGCAAGATTATTTGCTTTTTGAATTTCAATAGTTCAAGAGTTTCCTGCATAACCAAGATTTTACTAGCCAGTACAATTTCGTTAGCTACAATTGAATATAGGTCACTAGCGGAGTCAATTTTTTTCATTATGTCCAGAGCAAAAGCAGTTGTAAGTCCTTTTACCGTTCCCATCTGCCCACCCCCCTCAAGAGTATTTCCTTGAATACCATATATATCAATACCCGCAGACCTGTTTTGAGGCTCCAGGAAATGCCATCTATTGACAGTTGCCCATAAGTTCCATTCAGGCTGCTCGACTTTTATTTTTTTTACCGTCTCTCCGTAAGCAACAAATCGTCGATTGTACTTTAACAAGATTATATCCCCAGCTTTAATGCTATCGTAAACGCCTTTTTGAATTGTATCCTCATGCAAAATAAAAGCAGAGTTATCAATTATTCGATCAAAGTTTTCTTCCAGGTAGTCCTTCCCTGGCTCTCCCACGCTACAAGCATAAAAGTTTCTCATCAGTTGATAATATTGACTATCTAAAACCAGATTCGCACTACGGAATATTATATCTAATTCTACTTATATCCCAGATTTGTTTATTCGTCTTATCGAATTTGGAAAGAAGTATGACCTATTTAAGCTCTTCTACCATCTTGTGAAACTGCGATATGGGAATCTTGAAGTATTTGCATAAGGCGGACAAGGTACTCACACTTAGATTAGCCTTCGCGGTTTCGATACGCCCAATATGGATATTAGTGTCGTTATATACATCCTCTTGGGTAAGATTTTTTGCCTCGCGAAGCTCTTTTATAATTAGAGCAATTTTTTGCAATAATTTAGTATCTCGTATTTGTCCCATTGTCTGTGAAAATGGGAATAAAGTTTTTTTGAATTAATGACGAATATGTCATTATTATTTACTACTTTTGACAACACGCCGGTTGTTCATAACGGTGTGACTATTTGGTGAGAAGCCTCATCAAATACAGTAACATATTGACTTTGCTTTACATTGCTATTTAATAAATAGTAGGTATTCGCTTATAGATCTCGCCACACGAACCTGACAAGTTAAACAGATGCGAGAGACTAAGTGAAGCGCCCAGCCACTATATTGCAATAGGGTTGGGCCCACTTATGCCTTTTGGATCTGGCCATCGTAAGATGGTGGGCCTTGTCAGGGCCCGTGTGACTTAAGGCGGCGGTGGGTTCCAACCCTATTTATCTCCGACTATTTTCCCGCCATTTTATAGGCTATTACCGCTAACCATATTCATTCTTAATTTAAACGGTAATATGTCATGTCACTTTTCTTTGAATATTCCGAATTCTTCAATCGACCAATTCTTTTAACGGAGACAGAAAAACTGAACCCAAGCCTGGTATTTGAGCGAATTTGCACGGACTACAACTTGGCCGAACTCCGGGAGGTATGTGAAAATATATCTTCCGTATGCCTAACCTCTGATTTCCCGCCGTATGACGACGGCAATGAGAGAGCTAACCTGCAGCTTTTTTGCAAAAATGTCATTGCGCTTTTTGAAGCCGTTTTTTGTTTTGTTAAGCCTGAGTTGGCTGGTGAGAAGCAGGTAGTTCTTGGAAATTGACTTTTTGTGTCGTACCGCAAATGTTATGATGTATGAGTTTTCAGGTGGACAAAGCTCAGATTGTTCAGTTTAAGAAAGACAGGGCCCTTCTTCCCTATAATGATTTGGAGGTTGCCGCAAGAATGCGCGTTGACAGGTCAAATTACAGCAAGGCAGTCACTAAAGGGCCCATTACATATACTTTCCTGAAAAAGTTCCATGACGCATTTCGCGAAGAACTGACAATAATTAAGCAAAGAATACAAGCAGGTCGCCCCAATTTCAAAGGAGGCCAGTCGGACGATCTTTTACGTCGGTTTGATGAAATGCTGGCTCAAGTGGATCGTCTGATTTCAGGTCAAGCGCAATTAAAGGAACAGGTCAATTCGCTCGAAAAGGAAATGGACAAGGTGTTAGACAGAATCCCGAGAATCGAAAATTTGATTACTCAGTTAGCCATGTGTATGGCACCGGGGATAATTTAAAATGGCGTGTAATGTCATCAACTATTAAATCATATAAGGAAATTTTAAATGAAGTCCGTAAAAACAACGAACAGGTTATTGCCTCCAATGAGAGGATAATGCAAGGCAACGCGGTTCCTGCAATGAACCAAATATTGAAATTCACTAATCAGATATTATTGAACCATAATAAGCAGATAGAGGAGTATATCAATTCTGGGGCTGTTTCGTCAGAATCGAGGAACTCGCGGGCGGAGAAGGAGGAAGAACCAGAGTGGATGAGGCATTATTCGGTATTGAATGCCTGGCATAGGGCAGACCCTATTCGGACTATAATCGAGTTCGCGAACAGGGATTGCGTATTCAATGACCGAACCAACTTAAGCCTGTTTTTTGATGGGGCCATGCAGAGTCCGGTATTCAATTTTGACGAAGCTGAGGAAAAGGGCGAACGCATCTATTTCTACGATTCACTGCTTAGGCTTGTCGATGCTGCCCATCTTGTCCGGGAAATGTATCTAAAAAACGAGCTGAAATTGCCGAAGCCGAAAGAGGCCCTTATTGGGTAAAATTCCTGTCCGCCAGCCTCCCGATACAGAAGGGCAAAGTAAATCCAACAACCAACTATTTTTAACCGTATCCTTTTTCAATAGAAAGGTAAGGTAGCCGGGTGTTTCTACATCCGGCCTTATTTCATTCATCCCCTTGATGGTCATTGACCGACTTTTGCAGGGCCTGTTTCATTTTTAGCCGCTCCGGTTTGTCGAGAGTCGAATCTAGCATTTCCCATGCATCCCGATAAACTTCAAAATAGTACCTTCTTTGTTGTAACTGGGTCCGGGTGGTTATATACTGTTTGCCTAGTGGGATAAGGAAAATTACCGCCGATATAAAAATTACCCACGGGATCAGCCGGCCGAAAACAACTTTATAGTAACGATCCGGGTTGGATTCCGGAAAGAGGACAAGCCGGATTTGGCGGATAACACTTTTGGGCTGGTTCTCCAAAATCCGGTTCATGGCCTGCATCCCGTCTTTTAAAATAGTTTGTATTGGGCCGGAATCAACTGGCGGGGCAATTACATTTAGCTGGTCAAGCCGCTGTTCGAACTTTTCCACCGTTTGGGTCAGCTGATCCAGATTCTTGTTTTGTTCGTCAGTCAGGTCGTTGGCTTTTTTCTGTTCTTCCAACATGTCCTTCAACACTGTGTCCAAAATTTCAATTTCCATGACTTTTATTTTAAATGATTAATTAAAGACGAGGGCGCTTTTTCTTTTTCTTGCGTCTCCGGATTTCTGCTTCCCACGGATCAAACCCGCCGCCCGCTGATTGCTCTGGCTCGACCTTTAGCATGACCTCCAACGCCCTGACCATGCTTTTAGACATTTCAGAACTTATCGACGAATCCGTTGGAGGGGGTGTTGCTGGTGGTGATGTGCGGCGCATTCCAGATACAACCACCTGTCGGGCCCGACGCTGGATTTCCTGTTTCTGTTGTTGGTCGTCGGGGGCTTCCCGAAGCGGGATTTGGGCATTTCGGGCTAGGACACGTTCTATAGTAGACAGAGAATAGCCAACCTCGCTGCCCTTGATCCGGACCTTTTTGTCGTCTTCGAATGCAATGCCCCGTCCCTTGTCCACCCGGTATCCCTGTTGCCGAATTTTCTGCTCGAATTCTGGCCAGGACCGGGAATCATTTAGCGCCTCCTGAATTTTTTCTTTCAACCGCAATTTCCGCTGGTCGTGGCGCGGTATCTGCCGTTCTTTTTCGGAGAGGAACCGGCGGGGGCTAAG
>Ga0207695_10004080_pt1 | contig 20080 bp, 20 predicted proteins | sample KBSC54metaG_FD_184354 | JGI IMG/M metagenome (GOLD analysis project Ga0207695, IMG submission 184354) | Corn rhizosphere microbial communities from Kellogg Biological Station, Michigan, USA - KBS C5-4 metaG (SPAdes) (version 2) | ecosystem: Host-associated > Plants > Roots > Rhizosphere > Soil...
GGCGCCGAGGACGTGGCGGCGACGCTCCTCCTGCTCCTCCAGCTCGCGCACGCGCTCGGCCCGCTCGTAGGCGATGCCGATCTGGCCGCCGATCTGCTCGATGACGTCGAGCAGGGCCTGGTCGATACCCTCGAGATCGTCGGTGAAGCACTCGACCACGCCGGAGACGGCGCCCTCGCGGACGATGGGGACGAACACCACGCCGGCGAAGCCGAGGCCCTCGAGCAGCTGCTGGCGGCGGAAGCCGGTGCCGGCGATCGGCGTCGCCAGGGCGGTTCCACGCTCCCAGACGCCGCCGAGCACGCCCTGCCCGCGCTCGAACTCGATGGCCTCGGAGTCGACACGGAATGCCTCCCAGTCGACACCCGGTGCCGACCAGCTGCCGACGTAGCGCAGCCGCTGGTCGCGCGGGTCGGCCCGCCAGGCGACGGCAAGGCCGAGGTCGAGCGAGTCGCCCAGGGCGCGCAGCATCGCCCGGGTCGTCTCCTGGAGGGTCGCCGCCGTCGCGAGCGACCGCGCGACCGTCGACTGCATGCGCACGAGCCGCTCTGCCCGCGCCCGCTGGTCGTAGAGCCGGGCCGCCGTGGCCGCAGCGATGCCGCCGGCCGTGAAGGCCGCGGCGGCCCAGACGGCCGCCTCGATCCAGTAGTAGCGCGTGACGGGGGCGAGGGCGCCGATCGCGACGACGACGATCGCGGCCAGGGACACTGCCGCCGTCCCTACCGCGACATCGGTCGCACGCCCGCGCCTGCGCCTGCGCATTGACCCGGTGACAACAGGCATCAATCCACCAGGCTATCTGCGCGGTCGAATCCGTGCAACCCGGCCTCTAACGGGGTGTTGCCGTAGGCTCTGCCCGAGCCCAGCCGCGGAGCTCGTCGAGCGCGGGCCGCAGCTGCTGGCCGCGCTCGGTCAGGGCGTAGGCCGCGCGCCCCGCCGGCTCCCCGGAGCGGCAGACGACGCCGGCGGCGACGAGCTCACGCAGGCGCTCCGCCAGCAGTCGGTCGGAGAGCCCGGGAATGGCCCGGTGGATCTCGCAGAAGCGGGCGGGCCGGGCTGCCAGGACGTCCAGGATCAGGGCTGTCCAGCGCTTGCCGAGCAGGTCGAATGCGGCGCGCAGGTCGGGGCAGCACTCGAGCGGGCGGTCCTCCATCGCACCAGGATACCGAAGGCACGCTACTTACCGACGAAAAGTAAGCACGGTGCTAGGCTGCCGCGCAGTCGTACGTCGTGGGACGATTCTGCTTCACACCATGGGGGGTTGCATGCCGGGTCACATCGAGACAACGCTCTACACGGATCCCGCCTGCCCCTGGGCGTATTCCGAGATCCCCGCCCTGCGCGTGATCGACTGGCGCTACGGCTCGCAGCTCGACTGGCGGCTCGTCATGATCGGCCTGACGGAGAGCGCCCAGCAGTACATCGACCGCGGGTACACCACGCTCAACTCGGCCCGCAGCCATGCCGGCTTCCGCCGCTACGGCATGCCGTTCTCACCCCGGCCAAAGGCGCGCGTCTCGGCGACCGCCCGGGCCTGCCGCGCGATCGAGGCGGCCCGGCTGATCGAGCCGGGCAGCGAGTGGGCCGCGCTGCGGGCGCTCCAGCTGCTCCAGTTCACGACGCCGCTCGTGCTGGACGACGACGAGTCTGTCGCGAGCGTCGTCGCCGCGGCCACCGGCCATGACGCCGACGCCATCCTCTCCGCCCTCGACGCCGCCGAGACGACCGAGGCGTACGACCGCGACCGGGCCGAGGCCCGCAGCGCCGCCGGCAGCGCCGCCGAGCTGCAGGACAAGACCGCGACGACCGACGGCGCCGTGCGCTTCACGGCGTCGTCCGTGACGTTCGCCCGCGACGGCGTGCGCCTCGTGGCCGGCGGGTTCCAGCCGGTCGAGGCCTACGACGTCCTGATCGCGAACCTCGATCCGGCCCTCGATCGGCGCGAGGCGCCGGACGACCCGGCCGAGCTCCTGGCCGAGTACCCCGACGGGCTCACCACCCAGGAGGTGGCCGCGCTGCTCGCCCGCAGCAACGATGCGCCCGACCGGGTCGCGGCCGAGACGGCGCTCCTCGAGCTCGTGTTCGACGGCCGGGCCGAGCGGATCGGCCTCGGCGACTCGGCCCTCTGGCTCGCCCCCGACCGGGCCGAGCGGTTCCACCGCATCCTCGGAGCCGTCGGGACCGCGCGCGTCAACCGAGATCCAATCGGCGTAACCGCATAATCTCAATCGCCCGTCCCCTCGACGACGGCCCTGGACAAGCTGGGAGGGGGCGAGCTCCAGGCCGCCGGAGTCGTGCCCGGCGGCCTGTCCATTAGAGGGCGCCGGCGCTACCAGCGGGCCGCGCCGAGCTCGCGTGAGATCGCCCGGGCGGCGTCGCGGACGCTGCCGATCAGCGCGGCCCTCGGCTGCCGGCGTGTGTAGAGCCGCTCGACCGGGCCGACGATGCCGATCGCGCCGGCGGCCTGCCCCGCGCGGTCGAAGACGGGGCTCGCGATCGAGGCCTCGCCGATGATCGCCTCCTCGCGCTCGGCCGCCCAGCCCTTCTCGCGCACGTCCCCGAGCATCTTGCGCACCGCCGCCGGCGAGACGACCGTCGCGTGGGTGAGACGGGCGACCCCGCCCGCGAGCAGGTCGTCGGCGACGTGGGGGTGGTGGGCCAGGAGCACCTTGCCGAGCGCGGTCGCGTGCAGCGGCAGGTGCGCGCCCACCTCCGGGATCTGGAGGCTGTTGTCCATCCGGAAGACGTGGTGGACGACGATCACGCCCTCGCCGTGGAGCGTGCCGACGCGCACGGCCTCACCGCTGCCGGAGGCGAGCCGGTCCGACCACGCGATCGAGCGCGCCCGCAGCTCGTTCACGTCGAGGTAGCTGTTCGCGAGCTGGAGCAGCGCGGCGCCGAGCTGGTACTTGCCGGTCTCGGGGTCCTGCTCGACCAGCCCCTCGGCCTGGAGCGTGCGCAGGAGCCCGTGGGTCGTCCCCTTCGCCAGGCCCAGCCGCTCGGACAGGTCCGAGACCCCGAGGCGGCGCTGTCCGCTGGCCAGGGCGCGGAGGATCGACGACGCTCGCTCGATGGACTGGATTCCCATTGGCTACGTGCCGCTCTTGCCGAACCCGGTTCGGCAATATAGGATCGACCGTTCTATGAATGGAGACGAGCGGTGATCGGGATTGTATTGGTCTCCCACTCCGCGGCGCTTGTACAGGGGCTTTCCGACCTGGTCGGACAGGTCAGCGGAGAGGACGTTCGCGTCCGTCCGGCGGGCGGCTCCGGCGACGGGGGGCTGGGCACCGATCCCGACCGGATCGCCGCCGCGATCCGGGACGCGGACACCGGCTCGGGCGTCGTGGTGCTCGTCGACATCGGCAGCGCCATTCTCAGCGTGAAGGCGATCCTGGCCGGTGGTGACGTCGCCGGGATCGACGTCCGCCTGGCGGACGCGCCGCTCGTCGAGGGCGCCGTGGCCGCCTCCGTGCTGGCGGCGACCGGGGCCGACCTGGCGGCGGTGCTCGCCGCCGCGGAGGAGGCCCGCGATGTCGGAAAGCTCTGAGCTGCGCCGCACCGTGACGCTGCCCGCCGGCGTGCCGCTGCACGCCCGCCCGGCCGGGAACCTGGTGCGGGCGGCGGCCACGCTCGACGCGGCCGTCGTGCTGAACGCGAACGGCCGCACCGCGAACGCGAGCAGCATCCTGCAGGTGCTCGCGCTCGGCGCCGAGGGCGGGGCGGACGTCGAGGTCGTGACCTCCGGCCCGGGGGCGTCAGAGGCGCTCGACGCCATCGCCGGGCTCCTCGAGACCCTCGAGTAGCGCCCCGTCGACCGCGGCCCGGGCGGCGGCGCCGACCTCGTCCGCCGTGCGGGCGGCCAGCGCGTCGACGAGCGCGGCCTTCGCCCGCTGGGTGGTGAGGCTGCGGACGTAGCGGCGCGTCTGCGCGATCCGGGCGGGCGACACGCTCAGCTCGTCCACCCCGAGGGCGACCAGGAGCGGCAGCAGCTCGGGGTCGCCGGCGGCCTCCCCGCAGACGTCGACCAGGATCCCGGCCGAGTGGGCCGCGGCGATCGTGCGCGCGATCAGGCGCAGCACGGCCGGGTGGTGGGCGACGGCGGGGAACGCGCCCGGGTGCAGGCGGTCGGCGGCGAGCGCGTACTGGGTGAGGTCGTTCGTGCCGATCGAGAGGAAGTCGCACGCCTCGGCCAGCCGCCGGGCCATCAGGGCGGCGGCCGGCACCTCGATCATGGCGCCGACCATCGGGTCGGGCGCTCCCGGGGCGACCGCGTCGCGGGCGTCGTTCGCGATCGCCCGCACGGCCTCGATCTCGGCGGGGTCGGTCACCATCGGCACGAGCACCCGCAGCACCGCATCGCCGCTGACGCGGAAGAGCGCCCGCAGCTGCGGCGCGACGCCGTCGGCGGACGCGAGCGCGAGCCGGATCCCGCGCGGCCCGAGCGCGCCGCCCGTCGCGTCGGCCAGGAACGGCGGGGTCTTGTCGCCGCCGAAGTCGAGCGTTCGCACGGTGGCGATGCGATGTCCGAGCTGGTCGAGCATCGGCCGCAGCGCCTCGACGTGCTCGTCCTCGGCCGGCCACGCCGCCGCCTCGAGGAAGGCGAGCTCGCTGCGCAGCAAGCCGATCCCCTCGGCGCCGGCCTCGAGGGCCGCCCGCACCTCCGCCTCGGTGCCCGCGTTCGCGAGCAGGCGGATGGTGCGCCCGTCGGCCGTGCGGGCCGGCTGGCGCCGCTCGCGGCGGTCACGCTCGGCCCGCTCGGCCACCCGGGCGGCCCGGTCGCGCAGGCGCGTGCGGGTGTCGTCGTCGGGCCGCAGCCACACCGTGCCCCGGTCGGCATCGACGCCGATCTCGTCGCCCGCCCCCGCGCCGAGCACTTCGGGGCCGGCGCCGGTCACGAGGGGGATCCCCAGCGACCGGGCCACGATCGCGGCGTGCGCGGTCGTGCCGCCGCCGGCGAGGACGATCGCCGCCAGGTTGCCGCTCCACGCCGCCACCTCGCCGGGGCCGAGGTCGTCCGCGATCACGACCACGCCCGCCGGCGGCTCGCTCGAGCGGCCGGTGCTGAGCTCGCCCGCGCGGCGCGCGATCGCGTGCAGGTCGGCCGCGCGGGCGGCGAGCATCGGGTCGTCGAGATCGGCCAGCGCCTGGGCGTGCGGCTCGATCGCGCGGGCGATGGCCTCGGGCGCGCCGGCGCCGGCGAGCGCCTCGCGCTCGGCCGCCTCGAGCAGCGTCGGGTCCTGCGCCATCAGCTGGTTGGCCTCGACGATCTCGGCGTCGCCGCCGTGGCCCTCGCCGCGCAGCGCCTCCGCCAGCCGGCCCAGCTCGTCGCCGGCGAGCTCGAGCCCGCGCCGGGCCGCGGCCGCCTCGGCGTCCGGCGGCCCGCCGCCGCCCTGGCCGGCGAGGTCACCCGATCTGGTCCAGGCGGGGCCCACCGCGGCACCCGGCGAGGCCGGCGTGCCGCGCACGACCCGGGGGGTCACGATTCCTCCGCCACCGTGCGTTCGAGGGCAGCCAGGATGAGGGCGGTCGAGGTGGCGCCGGGGTCCTGATGGCCGACCGAGCGCTCGCCGAGGTACGAGGCGCGGCCCTTGCGGGCCTGCATCGGGATCGTCGCGCGCATCCCTTCCTCGGCCGCCGCGCGGGCGTCGGCGACCGCCTCGGGCAGCGGCGTGCCGGCGTCGACCCGCTCGCGCAGCCTCGCCACCGCCGGCCCCAGGGCGTCGACGATCGTCTTGTCGCCCGGCTCGGCCGCGCCCAGCTCGACGATCCCGTTCAGGGCGGCGTCGAGCGCCGACACGAGGTCGGGCGCCTCGAACGTCACGGCGTCGCCGAGCGCACGGCCCGCCCGGCGCATGCCCGAGCCCCACAGCGGGCCGCTGGCGCCGCCGACCGTCGAAACCAGCGTCGAGCCCGCCTGGATGAGGGCGCGGCCCGGCGTCGTACCGTCCGCGAGCCCGTCCAGCTTGGCCTCGACGGCGGTGAACCCGCGCGTCATGTTGGCACCGTGATCCGCGTCGCCGATGGCCGCGTCGAGCTGCGTCAGGTAGTCGCGCTGCTCCGAGATCGACTCGGCGCACGCATGCATCCAGCGGGTCACGGTCTCGGTGTTCACGTCGCCCTCCCTCGAGCCTCGAAGTGCTACGCGCCCCAGCGCAGCGCAGCCGTCTTCACGGGAGCATCCCACAGACCGGCGAGCTCGTCGTCGAGCCGCAGAAGGGTGATCGAGCAGCCCGCCATCTCGAGGCTCGTGATGTAGTTGCCGACCAGGCTGCGGCCGACCTCGATGCCGCGGGCGCCAAGGCGCTTGGTGACCTCGTTGAAGAGCAGGTAGAGCTCGATCAGCGGTGTGCCGCCGAGGCCGTTCACGAACGCGAGCACCGACTCGCCCTTCGCCAGGCCGAGGTCGGAGACGATCGCCTCGAGCATCTCCTCCGCGATCTCGGCCGCCGGCTTCATCTTCTCGCGCCGCCGGCCCGGCTCGCCGTGGATGCCGACGCCCACCTCGATCTCGTCGGGGCCGAGGTCGAAGATGGGCGTGCCGGAGCTCGGAGTGGCGCAGGACGTGAGGGCGACGCCGAACGACCGGCCCTGCTCGTTCACCTTGCGGCAGATGCCGGCCACCTCGGCCAGCGACCCGCCGGCCTCGGCCTTCGCGCCCGCGATCTTCTCTGCCAGAACGGTCGCGCCCGTCCCCCGCCGGCCGGCGGTGTACAGGCTGTCCTGCACCGCGACGTCGTCGTCGAGGACGATCGACTGCACCTCGATGCCGTCGTCCTCCGCCAGCTCGGCGGCCATCTTGAAGTTGAGGACGTCGCCCGTGTAGTTCTTGACGATGTGCAGCACCCCGGCGCCGCCGTCGACGGCCTTGGTCGCGGCCGCCATCTGGTCGGGCACCGGCGAGGTGAAGATCGCGCCGGCGCACGCCGCGTCGAGCATGCCGCTGCCGACGAACCCGCCGTGGAGGGGCTCGTGGCCCGACCCGCCGCCCGACACCAGCCCGACCTTGCCCGGCACCGGCGCGTCGGCGCGGATCACGAGCTGGTTCTCCAGGTCGACGCGGACGAGTCCGGCGTGCGCGGCCGCGATGCCCGCGAGCGCCTCCGGCACCACCGTATCGGGGTCGTTGATGAACTTCTTGACGACTGCGGCGTGCGTGCTCATTGCCGGGGCCCTCCCTGGTCTCTTGGAACCTTGCCGTCGATCCGTGTGGTTCGACAATGCCGAACGACTTTCAGGACAATAACGCGTGGGCGGCGCTCGTGTCAAGCGGGGCGATCGGCGCGGATCCCGGCGCCGTTCACCATGCCCTGATCGACGTACCAGGCCAGCGTCCGGCGCACCATGTCGTCGAACGAGCGGTACTCGAGGCCGAGCTCGCGCGCGGCCCGCGAGCCGTCGTAGGCGTGGCCGTGCAGGAGCGTCGCGACCATCTCGCGGCACAGCCGCGGCCGCCGTCCCCGCACCCGCGCGGCGGTCGCGACCACGTCGCCCGCGGCCAGTGCGAGGGGCCGGGGCAGGTTCAGCGCCCGCCGCTCGATCCCGGTCACCCGGGCCAGCGTCGCCACCGCTTCCTCCGTCGTGACGGTGACCCCCGCCAACAGGTAGCGGCGGCCGGCCACGCCGCGGGCCTCGGCCAGCAGGTGGCCCTCGCTGCAGTCGTCGGCGTCGACCAGACTGAAGCGTGAGCGCACGAGCGTGCGCAGCTTCCCGTTGGCGTAGTCGAGGATCAGCCGGGCGGTGCCGCCCGTGCGGCCCGGCCCCTGCACCGACGCAGGGTTCACGCATACGAGCTCGACCTCGTGCCGGGCGGCCTCGCGCATCGCCGCGACCTCGGCGTCGTGCTTGGAGCGCTCGTACTCCGACAGGAACCAGCCGCGGTGGGGCGTGTCCTCGGTGGCGACGACGCCGGCTTCCTCGCCGATCACCGCCGCCGACGACGTGTACACGATCCGGCGCGCGCCCGCGCGCGCGCATGCGCCGATCACGTTCGCGGTGCCGGTCACGTTCGCCGCCCGCATCGGCCCCGGGTCGCGCATGCAGAAGCCGTTCACGCCGGCGGCGTGGTAGATGACCTCGCACCCGCGCGCGGCCTCTGCGACCGTCTCGGGGGCCAGCACGTCGCCGGATACGACCTCCGCGCCGAGCGCCTGCAGGGCCGTGGCGGCCTCGGGCCGGCGCGAGAGCGCGCGTACCTCGCGGCCGTCCGCGAGCAGGCGGCGGGCGATGCCGCCGCCGACGAAACCGGTCGCGCCGGTGACGAGGACGCGGCTCACGGCTCGGACGCCGCGCCCGTGAACGAGCCCGAGAAGCGGACGAGGTACTCGACGGCCGAGGCGACCGTGATCAGCGCGGCGATCAGCATCGCCACCTCGTCGAGGCGCCACGAGCCGATGTCGGCCGCCGGATGGACGATCGCGAGCAGGATGGCGACGAACTGCGTGTTCGTCTTCAGCTTCCCCCAGATGGACGGCTTCATCACGACGCCGTCGGCGGCGACCAGGCCGCGCAGGCCCATGATCAGGAGCTCGCGGCCGATGATGATCGTCGCGACCCAGGCCGACGCCCGGCCGACCGACACGAGCGCGACGAGCGTGCCCGACGTGAGCAGCTTGTCGGCGGTCGTGTCGAGGAACGACCCGAGCGTCGTCTCCATCCGCCAGCGCCGGGCCAGGTACCCGTCCAGCGTGTCGGTCACTGCGGCGAGGGCGAAGAGCGCGCCGGCGGCGTAGTCCCAGCGGCGGCCGTTGTCCGCCAGCACGATGGCCATGACGACCGGCACCGCCAGCACGCGCATCGACGAGAGCGCCGTGAGCAGCCCTTCCGAGCGCCTGATCACGTCCCTCCCGAACGCGGGCCCCGCCCACGGCGGCGGTCCCGACGGTGGTCGGCGGTGGGGGGCACCGAGGAACCATAACCGAGCGGCCGAGGCGTCTTGGAAGCGCCCCGCGAAAGGCCGCAATTCGCGCTCCCCATGCGGGTTTGCAGGCGGAGGGCGGGGAGGTTGACAACCGGGTGTGGGTCGACTAGCGTGACCTCGGCCACAGTTCGATGATGCCGAATCACGTTCACGTCTAGGGGCCTGGCGGGCTGACGGGCCCGTCCCGAGGATCGGGAGGGAGGTCGCATGTTCGTTTTCGTGTCGGCGGCAGACCGAGAGGAAGGTTCGCCGTGACGCTTCTGACCTTCAGCCCGGGCTCCGTCTTCTTCCCGGAGCTGGTCGGTACTGCACTGCTGGTCCTGATGGGCTGCGGCGTCGTCGCCGGCGTGCTGCTTGCGCACTCGAAGGCCCAGAACGCGGGCTGGGTCGTGATCACGTTCGGGTGGGGCCTCGGCGTGATGATCGGCGCGGGCTCGGTGGCCGACTACGGCGGCGCCAGCCTGAACCCCGCGGTGACGCTCGGCATCTGGGCGAACGCCGGCTTCAGCTCCTCGTTCGGGGACAAGATCCCAACCTACATCGCCGGCGAGTTCTGCGGCGCGTTCCTGGGCGCGTTCCTCGTGTACCTGGCCTACTACCTGCACTGGAGGGACACCGAGGACCCGGGCCTCAAGCTGGCCGTGTTCTCGACCGGCCCGGCCGTCCGCAACTACGCCTGGAACCTCGTCACCGAGATCATCGGGACGTTCGTCCTGGTCTTCGGCATCTTCTCCGTCACGGGCAACACGGGCATCGCGCAGAGCGGCACCGCCATCCTGTTCGTCGCGCTGATCGTCGTCGGGATCGGCATGTCGCTGGGCGGGCCGACGGGGTACGCGATCAACCCGGCGCGCGACCTCGGCCCGCGCATCATCCACGCGCTCGTGCCGATCCCCGGTAAGGGCGCGTCCGACTGGGCATACTCATGGGTACCCGTGGTCGGCCCGCTGATCGGCGGCCTGCTGGGCGGCATGGCTCACCACGCGTTGTTCCCGATCTCCTAGGAGGCGAGGCCGATGTCGAAGTACGTTGCGGCGATCGATCAGGGCACCACCAGCACCCGGTGCATGGTGTTCGACCACGCCGGCAAGGTGATCTCGATCGATCAGAAGGAGCACGAGCAGATCTTCCCGCAGCCCGGCTGGGTCGAGCATTCGCCGACGGAGATCTGGGACAGTACGCAGGAGGTGGTGAAGGGCGCGCTCGAGAAGGGCAGCCTCTCGGCCTCCGACGTGGCCGCGGTCGGCATCACCAACCAGCGCGAGACGACCGTGGTCTGGAACAAGAAGACCGGGGAGCCCGTCCACAACGCGATCGTGTGGCAGGACACGCGCACCGACCGCATCTGCGACGAGCTCGCCCGCGACGGCGGCCAGGACCGGTTCCGCGACAAGACCGGCCTGCCGCTTGCGACCTACTTCTCCGGCCCGAAGATCAAGTGGATGATCGACAACGTGTCCGGCGTGCGCGAGGCCGCGGAGAGCGGCGACCTCGCCTTCGGCAACATCGACAGCTGGGTCATCTGGAACCTGACCGGCGGGACGGACGGGGGCGTGCACGTCACCGATCCGACCAACGCGTCGCGGACGATGCTGATGAACCTCGCGACGCTCGACTGGGACGACGAGATCCTGGACACGATGGGCGTGCCGCGGGCGATGCTGCCCGAGATCCAGTCGTCGAGCATGGAGTACGCGAAGGCGAAGGGCGGGCTCGACGGGATCCCTGTCGCCGGCATCCTCGGTGACCAGCAGGCGGCCGTGTTCGGCCAGACGTGCTTCTCGGTCGGCGAGGCCAAGAACACCTACGGCACCGGCAACTTCCTGCTCCTGAACACGGGCACCGAGCCGGTGCAGTCGAAGAACGGGCTCCTGACGACGGTCGGCTACAAGATCGGCGAGCAGGACGCCGTCTACTGCCTGGAGGGCGCCATCGCCGTCACCGGGTCGCTGGTGCAGTGGCTGCGGGACAACATCGGGCTGTTCCAGAGCGCCCCCGAGATCGAGGACCTGGCGAAGACCGTCGAGGACAACGGCGGCGCCTACTTCGTGCCGGCGTTCTCGGGCCTGTTCGCGCCGTACTGGCGCAGCGACGCCCGCGGCGCCATCGTCGGCCTCACCCGCTACGTGAACAAGGGCCACCTGGCCCGGGCGGTGCTCGAGGCGACGGCGTTCCAGACCAAGGAGGTCGTCGACGCGATGAACGCCGACTCCGGCGTCGAGCTCGAGTCGCTCAAGGTCGACGGCGGCATGGTGCAGAACGACCTCCTGATGCAGTTCCAGGCGGACATCCTGGACGTGCCGGTGATCCGGCCGACGGTCGCCGAGACGACGTCGCTCGGCGCGGCGTACGCCGCCGGCCTGGCGGTCGGCTTCTGGGGCGAGATCGAGGACCTGCGCGCCAACTGGGGCAAGGACCACGAGTGGACGCCGAGGATGGACGCCGGCCGGCGCGACCGCGAGTACCGCATGTGGAAGAAGGCGGTGACGCGTACGTTCGACTGGGTCGAGTCCGAGGAGCACGCCCATGCCTGATCGCAAGGAGGGCGGCGATCGCCACGGTGACTTCGCCAGGGGCGAGGAGGAGCTGCCGCCGCCCGAGCACGAGGGCGACTTCGCCGAGGGACAGGAGTCCGAGCACCCCGACCACCTCCGCCGCGGCAGCTTCGCCGAGGGTCAGGAGCAGGACGAGCACGACGACGAGCGCGAGGGCAGCTTCGCCGAGGGCCAGGAGGAGGACGAGTAGCTCCATATGGGTCGCGCGGAGCGCGAACGGAGGGGCCGGCCGAGGGAGGCCGGCCCGTCCGTCGCCCACGCCGCCACCGCGTATGGTTCGCCTGTGATCGAAACGCAGGTGCTGGTCGTCGGCGGTGGTGCGACCGGTGTCGGGGTCGCCCGCGACGCCGCGCTACGCGGGCTGCGCGTCGTCCTCGTCGAGCGGCACGACCTGGCCGAGGGCACGACGGGCCGTTTCCACGGGCTGCTCCACTCCGGCGGCCGCTACGTGGTGAAGGATCCCCGCTCGGCCAGGGAGTGCATGGACGAGACCCGCATCCTGCGCCGGATCGCCGCGCACTGCATCGAGGACACCGGCGGCCTCTTCGTGTGCACGCCCGGCGACGACGAGGAGTACGCCGACGGCTTCGTGGCCGCGTGCGCCGAGGCGGGGATCGAGGCGGAGGAGATCGGCGCGGCCGAGGCGCTGCGGCGGGAGCCACGGCTTCATCCCGGCCTCACCCGCGCCTTCACCGTGCCCGACGCCGCCGTCGACACGTGGCGGCTGGTGGGGGCGTGCGCCGACGACGTCGAGCGCCGCGGCGGGACGGTGCTGCGCCGCCACGAGGTCGTCTCGCTGATCGTCGAGGGCGACGCCGTGCGCGGCGCCCGCGTGCGCGACGCCCGCAGCGGCGACGAGGCGGAGGTGCGGGCCGAGATCACCGTGAGCGCGACCGGCGCCTGGGCCGGCAAGCTCGCGGCCATGGCCGGCTGCGACGTGCACGTGCGGGGCGGCCGCGGCATCATGGTGGCGCTGAACCACCGGCTCGCGCACGCGGTCGTGAACCGCTGCCGCATGCCCTCCGACAGCGACATCCTCGTCCCTGCGCACACCGTCTCCGTGCTCGGCACCACCGACGTCTCCACCGACGATCCGGACGACACCGCGGTGCCGGCGGACGAGGTGCGCCAGATGCTCGCCGAGGGGAGCGAGATGGTGCCGCACATACGCGATGCGCGGGTGCTGCGGGCCTGGGCCGGGATCCGGCCGCTCTACAGCGAGGGCGATGCCGGCGCGGCGACGCGCGACCTGACCCGCGACCTGACCCTGCTCGACCACCGCGAGCGGGAGGGCGTCGGCGGGTTCCTCACCATCACCGGCGGCAAGCTGACGACGTTCCGGCTGATGGCCGAGGTGACGGTCGACGCGGTCTGCGAGCACCTCGGCGTCGCCGCGCCGTGCACGACGGCGGACGAGCTCCTGCCCGGCTCGGAAGACGGCCACCTGCTGACGGTGGGGGAGCGTCTGGCCGAGCGGGAGCGAGACCTCCACGACGAGCAGATCGTGTGCGAGTGCGAGCTCGTCACCCGGGGGATGCTGCTCGCCGCCGCCGCCACCCGTCCCGTGGCGAGCCTGGACGATCTGCGCCGGGCCACGCGCCTCGGCATGGGCCCATGCCAGGGCGGCTTCTGCATCCCGCGGGCGGCGGGGCTGCTGGCCGCCGCCGGGGTCATGGACGCGCCGGCGGTGAACGCGGCGGTGCGCGCGTTCGTCGAGGAGCGGTGGAAGGGCGGCTGGCCGATCCTCGAGGGCCGCCAGGCCCGCCAGATGCGCCTCGACGACTGGATCTTCCACGGAGCTCTCGACATCGACCACCTCCCGGCATGAGCAACGCTCGCCTCCGGCTCGCGTTCGTGGGGGAAACCATGTTTCCCCCACGCGGCCCCCTTCTTCTGAGAGTGTGGGGAACCTCCCGGTTCCCCACACCCTTCCCCGCTCATGCGTCGACCGGGGTCGACGCATGAGCCGGGTGCTGGTCGTCGGCGCGGGCCTCTCCGGCCTCGCGTGCGCCCTGCGCCTCGCGGACGCCGGCGCGCCGGTGACCGTGATCGCCGCGGGCACCGGCTCGCTCCAGCTCGGCGGCGCGACCATCGACCTGCTCGGCTACGCGCCGGCGCTCGTGCAGCAGCCGCTGGACGCGCTGGCCGGGCTCCCGGCCGACCACCCGTACTCGGTGCTCGGCCGCGAGCGGGTCGTCGCGGCCACGGGGTGGCTGGCGGAGCGGCTCCCGGCGCTGCGGCTGCGCGGCGACGGCGGCACGAACATGCTCCTGGCGACGGCACTCGGGGCCGTGCGCCCGACGGCGGTCGCGCCCGCCGCCGTGGCCGCCGGCGACCTGCGGCCGGGCGGCCGGGTCGTCTTCGCGAACGTGCGGCCCCTGCGCGATTTCTTCCCGGCGCTCATCGCGGCGAACGTGGCCGCGTCGTCCGAGGTACGCGTCGAGACGCGCGCGGCCGAGGCCGACGTCGATGTGCGCGGCGACGCGGACGCCTCGCCGATCGCCCTTGCCCGGGCGCTCGAGCTCCCGGATCAGCGCGCGCGGATCACCGCCGCGCTGCGCGCCGCGATCGGCGACGCGGGCGGGGCCCGGGTGGGCCTGCCGGCTGCGCTCGGCGTCGACGGCCACACCGATGTGGCGGAGGCCGTCTCGGACGCGCTCGGCGCGGAGGTGTTCGAGGTGCCGACCGCGCCGCCGTCAGTACCCGGGATCCGGCTCTACCGGGCCCTGCTGGCGGAGCTGCGGAACCTCCATGTGCGCCTGATCGTGGGCTCCACCGTCGTGGCCGGCGTTCGTGCCGGCGACCGGATCGAGTCGCTCGACGTGCAGGTCTCCGGCCGCATTCGCAGCTTCGCGGCGGACGCCGTCGTGCTCGCGACCGGCGGCCTCGCGACGGGCGGGCTCGAGGCCGACCGCGACGGCCTGCGCGAGCCCGTGCTCGGGCTCCCCGTCGCCGGCGACCCGGGCGCCCACCGCTACGACGCCGACACGTTTCGCGAGCACGCGGTCGACCGCGCCGGCATCCGCGTCGACGCCCGCATGCGCCCGCTCGGAGACGGCGCCGTCGTCCACCCGAACGTCCATGCCGTGGGCGCGCTGGTCTACGGGGCGGTGCCGTGGCGCGAGCTCTCCGGCAACGGGCTCGCGCTCGCGACCGGGCTCGCCGCGGCCGACGCGATCCTCGAGGAGCGGGCCGCATGAGCGTCGACATCCGCGGATCGCTCGACAACTGCGTGAAGTGCACGATCTGCGAGACGTTCTGCCCCGTCGCCGAGGCGACGCCGCTCTTCCCCGGCCCCAAGTACGCCGGGCCGCAGAGCGAGCGCTATCGCGAGCCGGGCACGAGCGTCGACGCGTCGCTCGACTACTGCTCCGGCTGCGGGATTTGCACCCAGGTGTGCCCGCAGGGCGTCGACATCGCCGAGATCAACGCGCGCGCCCGGGCGCAGATGCGGACGGAGCGGGGGATGCCGCTGCGCGACCGGCTGATCGCTCGGCCGACGCTGGTCGGCCGCCTGGCCCAGCCGGTGGCGCCGGTCGCGAACGCGGTCATGCGCACCGGGCTCGCCCGCCGCGCGGCCGAGTCGGCGCTCGGCATCCACCGCGATGCGGCCCTGCCCTCGTTCTCGGTCCGGACGCTCCAATCGCGCGCCCGCCGGCGCCGCCGGCCGGGCGGCGCGACCCGCACGGTCGTCTACTTCCACGGCTGTGCCGCCAACTACAACGAGCCGGACGTCGGCATGATGGCGATCGAGGTCCTGGAGCACAACGGCTTCGAGGTGATCGTCCCGCCCCAGGGCTGCTGCGGCCTGCCGCTCCAGTCGAACGGCAACTTCCGTCCCGCCCGCTCGTACACCCGCGAGCTCGTGTCCCGGCTGGCCCCGCTCGCCCGCGACGGGCACATGATCGTCGCCAACTCCACCAGCTGCGGCCTGATGCTGAAGCGCGAGGCGCGCGAGATCCTCGGCATCGACGATCCCGACCTGGCGCTCGTCGGCGAGCGCATGTTCGACATCTGCGAGCTCCTGCGCGACCTGGACGACGCCGGCGAGCTGCGCACCGACTTCCACCCGCTGCCGATGCGCGTCCCCTACCACCAGCCCTGCCAGGGCCGCGGCCACGGGTTCGGCAAGCCGGCGCTCGACCTGCTGCGGCTGATCCCCGAGCTCGAGGTGATCGAGACCGACCGCGAGTGCTGCGGCGTCGCCGGCACCTATGGCCTCAAGAAGGAGAAGTACGAGATCGCGATGCGGGTCGGCGCGAGCCTCTTCGCCGACATCGCCGAGGCCCGCGCGGACTGCACCGCGTGCGACTCGGAGACGTGCCGCTGGCACATCGCCAAGGCCACCGGCGTCCCCGCCGTCCACCCGCTGGAGCTGCTCCACCGGGCGTACCGCCTTTAGCGTGGGGAACCATGGTTCCCCCACGGGCGCCCGAGGGCGCAGGCAAGAGATCGGTTCGATGAGATCTTCTAGCCCGGGGGTGGTGGCGCCTCGCGGGCGCGCGGCGTGCGCCAGTCCCACGGCCGCCGGGAGAAGCCGAAGCGGTTCTCGGTGCCGCGCAGCAGCCGGCCGACGTTTTTGCGGTGGAAGACGATCACCGCGCTGCAGGCGACCGTCAGGAACACGAGCACCGGCGGCGGCGCGCCGAACACGAAGGCGAGCAGCGGCATCGCGATGCAGCTCGAGAGCGAGGCGATGCTCGAGTAGCGGGTGGCGACGAAGAGCGTCCCCCAGATCAGGGCGACGCAGAGCGCGGCCAGCGGTGCGACGGCGAGGGCCGCCCCGAGGCCGGTCGCGACCGACTTGCCGCCCTGGGCGAAGCCGAGGAAGAGCGGCCGGTAGTGCCCGACCATCGCGGCCGCGCCGGCGACGACGGCGCCGAGGGAGCCGGCCACGGCCAGGCCGACCAGGGCGGCGGCGGTGCCCTTGGAGATGTCCAGCAGCGCGACGGCGATCCCCCAGCGCGTGCCCGCGACCCGGGCCACGTTGGCCGCGCCGACGTTCCCGCTCCCGTGCTGGCGCACGTCGATGCCCTTCGACCAGCGGGGTAGCCAGTAGCCCCACGGAATGCTGCCGAGGAGGTAGCCGACGGCGATGAGGAGGACGAGAATCACGAGCGGACCATGCGTGCGCTCAAGGGAGCGTGGCCGATGTTACCTGCCGGGTCGGGGAGCGTGCACGAAGGGGGCCGGGGGTATCCTCCCGGCGATGGCCCCGCGCGACCGCCCGCCGTTCCGCGCCGACCACGTCGGCAGCCTGTTGCGGCCGCCGCGGCTGATGCGGGCCCGGGCCGACCATGCCGAGGGCCGGATCGACGCCGGCGCGCTTCGCGCCGTGGAGGACGACGCCATCCGCGAGGCGGTGGTGATGCAGCGCGACGCCGGCCTTCGCAGCGCGACCGACGGCGAGTTCCGGCGGGCGTCGTGGCACATGGACTTCATCTATCGACTCGGAGGCGTGTCGCAGGTCGAGGGCGAGCGCATCCACGTGAAGTTCCGAAACGAGGAGGGCGAGTACGACTTCTCTCCTCCGGCGATGCGCGTCGACGGCCCGGTGCGCATCGAGCAGACGATCTTCGGCGACGCCTTCGCCTTTCTGCGCGACGCCGCCGCTGACGCGACGCCGAAGCTCACGATCCCGTCGCCGAGCATGGTGCACTACCGCGGGGGCAACTCGGCGATCGACCGGACGGTGTACCCGCAGATCGAGTCGTTCTGGGACGACCTCACCGCCGCATACGCCGACGAGGTGCGCCGCCTGCACGAGCTCGGCTGCACGTACCTCCAGCTCGACGACACGAGCCTCGCGTACGTGAACGACCCCGCCCAGCGCGAGCACATCAGGTCGATCGGCGGCGACCCCGAGCACCTGCACGAGCAATACATCGCGAACATCAACCGGGCGCTCGCCGGCCGGCCCGAAGGGCTGACCGTTACGACACACATGTGCCGCGGGAACGCGCAGTCGATGTGGGCGGCGGAGGGCGGCTACGAGTTCGTCGCCGAGGCGCTCTTCAACGATCTCGAGGTGGACGGCTTCTTCCTCGAGTACGACGACGCCCGCTCGGGCGGCTTCGAGCCGTTGCGCTTCGTCCCACCCGGGAAGTGCGTCGTGCTCGGCCTGGTGACGACGAAGCGCCCGCAGCTCGAAGACAAGGATCTGCTCAAGCGCCGGATCGAGGAGGCGTCGCGCCACGTCGACGTCGACCAGCTGTGCCTCTCACCGCAGTGCGGCTTCTCCTCGACGGTCGAGGGCAACCGGCTGACGATCGCCGAGCAGCGGCAGAAGCTCGAGCTGGTGGTCGAGACCGCCGCCGAAGTGTGGGGCTGAAACAGCCCGTCCGAACGTTGACCGTTGTTCGAGATGGAGCAGTGTTGGGGACAGTCCCCTTAACAATCGCGACAGGCGACGTGGGATCGCAATGTGGCGGCATCGATTGTTAAGGGGACTGTCCCCGGCTCCGGGCAGGACGACGGTCCGGCGTACCAAATACCCCGAAATGGGGATGGAACCCCCCCTCGTCCTACGTAGGATGCGTTTCCAGTGTGGGGTGGAAATCGGGCTCCTCGAGCCCCCCGGAAGGGGGGCCGTCGGTGACGACCTCGCGTACGCGCACGGGAGTGGGAGGCAGGCAGGCGAGCCTACCGGCCCCGGCCGCGCAGGCGAGGGCCGTCGTCGCTGCGCCGGCCGGCGTCGCCGCCGTGGCCGGCTCGGCCGCGGATGCGATCGTCACCACCGATCTCGGCGGGGCGATCACCGGCTGGAACGCCGGCGCGGAGCGTCTCTACGGCTACACCGAGGACGAGGCGCTGGGGCGCACGCTCGGCCTGGTCGAGCCGCCCGCCCGCCGGCAGCGCTTCGGCGAGCTCGTGCGCGCCGTGATGGGCTGCAGCCGCGCGCTCGGGGTCGAGGTCGTGCGGTGGCGCAAGGACGGGAGCCGGGTGGAAATGTGGCTCACGCGGGTGGACGTGCGCGACGAGGCCGGCCAGATCGTCGGCCTGACCGAGATCGGCCGTGACGTCACCCACCGCTGCCGCGAGGCCCGCCGGGCCGCCCGGGCGCTGCGCGAGAGCGAGCGGCTGCGGCGCGAGGTGGTCGCCAGCATGCTCCAGGCCGAGGAGGTCGAGCGCAGCCGTATCGCGACCGAGCTCCACGATGACACCGTCCAGGTGATGATCGCCTCGCTGATGGCGATGGACCGGGTCGCGCTCGTCGCCGGCCGGGTCGGAGCGCCCCAGCTCCAGTCGGCGGTGTCGGTCGCCCGGGCGACGCTCGAGGAGGCGACGGACCGCACCCGGCGGCTGATGTTCGAGCTGCGCCCGGCCGTGCTGATGCGCGACGGCCTGGTCGCCGCCGTGCGGGTGCTGGCGCAGCAGGTCGCGCGCGAGACCGGCGCGAGCGCACGCGTGCGCGGCGCCATGGGCCGCTACGACCATGCGCTCGAGGAGCTCGTCTACCGGTCGGTGCAGGAGGCGCTCGCGAACGTGCGCAAGCACGCGCGCGCCAGCTCGATCACCGTGACGCTTCGCGAGCGGGCGGGCGCGATCGGCGCGGAGGTGTGCGACGACGGGCTCGGGTTCGACGTCGTCGACGCCCGCACCCGCCGGGGCGCGGCCCTGCACCTCGGCCTCGACGCCCTTCAGGAGCGCGTTCGCGCCGCCGGCGGCACCGCGTCGATCACGTCGTCCCCCGGCCGGGGCACCTGCGTCCGCTTCACCGTGCCACTCTCGGCGGGGTCGCGCGACGCGGCCGCCGCCCGCGAGGCCGCCATGCTCGAGCGCTGACTCAGACCTCGAGACGTCACATCGGGGCGATACGTCACGATCGTGGTGACATTTGGCCACACAGCACGCGCGGTCGTGGCGTATCACGGCCTGTGACAGTGGTCTTGCGATGGTGTCATGTAAGGTTCTTCGAAACCCCAAGGAGGTTTCGACAGCATGCCCCGTAAAGCAACCATCGGCCCCGCCGTCTACGAGCGTGTGAACCAGCTCGTGGCGGAGGGGAAGACCCGCACCGAAGCGTTTACGCAGATCGCTCAGGAGCGCTCGAGCCGACCCGGCACGATCGCGGCCAACTACTACCGCACCGCCCGCTCGCAGGGCGCGTCGAACGGCCGCCGCCGCTCCACGCGCACCCGGCGTTCGACCGCCGCGAAGCCTCGCGCCGCCGCCGCCGCGGCACCCCGCGCGGCGTCACGCGCCCAGGACGGCGACATCGGCGTGCTGGCGAACCAGATCAGCGATCTCGTTCAGCAGCTCGTCCGCCAGGTGCAGGAGCGCGACCAGCGGATCCGCGAGCTCCTCGCCTGACACCCTGCTTCGCGACGGCCGGCCGGTTGCAACAGCGCGACGGGCCGGCCGTAAACGCGGATCGTCAGGTGGCGTTGATCGGTTCGCAGCCGCCCAGGACCCACGGGGCGTGGAATCAATCATCTAGTGCTCCGTCCCGAAAGTCTCTCGCGCTCGGGCGGCTGCAAATCGTCGCCTGGCTGTGTCCTCGGTCGCCCCGATATCGTCAATATCGGGGCTCCCTGCGTCCTTGCCATGCTCGATTTTCGCTCGCCCGATCATCAAGGAACCTCCGGAACGGAGCACTAGCTGC
>Ga0207695_10004082_pt1 | contig 20068 bp, 18 predicted proteins | sample KBSC54metaG_FD_184354 | JGI IMG/M metagenome (GOLD analysis project Ga0207695, IMG submission 184354) | Corn rhizosphere microbial communities from Kellogg Biological Station, Michigan, USA - KBS C5-4 metaG (SPAdes) (version 2) | ecosystem: Host-associated > Plants > Roots > Rhizosphere > Soil...
GCGGGGGCACGAACACGCCGTTCGCGCCCACGATCCCTTCCATGATGACGGCGGCGACGGTGTCGGCCCCTTCGCGGGCCAGCACCGCCTCCAGGTCGTCGGCGCACTCGTGGTGGCAGGTGGTCGCTCCCTGCCCACCGGACAGCGGTAGCAGTAGGGATCGACGGTGCGCACCACGCCGGGCAGGCCGGGCTCGAACGGCTCGCGCCGGGGATCGCCGGACAGCGACAGCATGGCCAGCGTCGCGCCGTGGTAGCTGCGCGTGCGGGCCACCACCTTCTTCCGGCCCGTCACCATGCGCGCCATCTTGACGGCGTTCTCGTTCGCCTCGGCGCCCGACAGGCAGATGAAGCTGCGCTCCAGGCCGGCGGGCGTCACCTCGGCCAGCAGCTCGCCGGCCCGCACCTTGTCGGGGAAGACCGACGACGGATAGGCCAGCAGCCCCCGGCCCGCCGCCTCGGCCAGCGCCGCCTTCATGCGCGGGTGGCCGTGACCCAGGTTGGCGTTCCAGGTCATGCTGCCGAAGTCCAGCCAGTCGGCGCCGTCGGCCGTGGTGAAGCGCGCGCCCACGCCGCCCACGATCTCGAACGGCGGGGTGGGCCGGTTCTGCGCCGACCAGGTGCTGAACACGCGCGCCCGCTGGCGCTGGTCCAGCCTGATGGACGCTGCTGACTTCGCGGCGTCGCTCACGGCGTCGGCGCCACGCGATCGTGGAACGCGTCCTCGCACGCGGCGATGAACACGTCGGCGATGGTGTCGGCCTGCGCCCGCGTCAGGATCAGGGGCGGCGAGATCCGGATCGCCTTCGTCCCGCACTCCAGCACCAGCAGGCCCCGGCGGAAGCACAGGTTGGCGACCACGTCGGCGCGCTCGGGCGTGTCGAACTCGACGCCGATCATCAGGCCCAGACCGCGCACCTCGATGACCCCGACCGGCGCGCCGGGGCTGCCGGGGGCGACCAGCCCGCGCTGCCCGCCGCGCAGGCCGGTGCGCAGCCGCGCCAGCAGGTGCTCACCTTGCGCGGCCGCGTTGTCGGTCAGCGAATGTTCCAGCAGGTCCAGGGTGGCCAGCGCGGCGGCGCAGCAGACGGGATTTCCGCCGCAGGTCGAGCCGTGGCTGCCCGGCGGCCAGGTCATCAGCGCCTTGCGCGCCATCATCGCGCCCAGCGGCATGCCCGAGGCGAGGCCCTTCGCCAGCACCACGATGTCCGGGGTCACGCCGAAGTGCTCGGCGGCGAACACCTTGCCCGTGCGCCCCATGCCCGACTGCACCTCGTCGAACACCAGCAGGATGCCGTGGGCGTCGCACAGCCGCCGCAGCGCCGGCAGGAAGTCGGGTGGGGGGACCAGATAGCCGCCTTCGCCCAGCACCGGCTCGACGACGATGGCGGCCACGTCCTCGGGCGCGACCAGCCCGGCGAACAGGTCGCGCTCCACGCTGGCGGCGTCGCCCCAGGTGGCATGGAACGTCCCAGGCACCAGCGGGCCGAAGTGCTTGCGGTACTTGCTCTTGCTGGCGGTCAGCGACAGCGAGCCGTAGGTGCGCCCGTGGAAGCCGCCCCGGAAGGCCACGATCGCGGTTCGCCCGGTGTGGTGGCGCGCCAGCTTCAGCGCGGCCTCGACCGCCTCTGTTCCCGAGTTGGAGAGAAAGGTCTGCCAGGTCAGCGGCGGCGCGTGGGGCTCCGACAGCCGGGCGGCCAGGGCGTTCAGCCGCTCGCAGACGGCGGCGTAGACCGGATAGTGAAAGTCCGTGCCGCAGATGTGGATCAGGTTCTGCGCCTGCGCCGCGATCGCCGCCGCCACCGCCGGATGGCAGTGGCCCGTGGACGCCGTGGCCACGCCGGCCTGCGCGTCCAGGTAGACGTTCCCGTCGACGTCCTCGACCATGCAGCCGGCGGCGCGCGCGACGTACAGCGGATAGCAGAAGATCAGCGACGGCGAGACGAAGCGCGTGTCGTGGGCGATGCGCTCCTTGGCGCGGGGGCCCGGCGGCTCGACGACGATCCGGATCCCCTGTTCGGCCAGCGGCCGCCCGGCGTCGGTCGCCGCCGGGGGCACCAGCGACACCGTCACGACGACACCGTCCGGCTCTGCTCGCGCAGGTAGAGCGGCAGCGTGTAGTGCCCGCCGATGTTCTTCCCCGTCGAGCCGCTGCCCTTCCAGCCGCCGAACGGCTGCACGCCGGGCCACGCGCCGGTGGTGGCGCCCGCCGCCCGGTTCACGTACACCACGCCGGCCTCGATGCGATCCAGGAACGCGTCGATCTCGGCCTGCTTCTGCGTGAAGATCCCCGCCGTCAGGCCGAAGCGCGTGTCGTTCGCCTCGTGCAGCGCCTCGTCCAGGCTCTCCACCCGCTGCACGGCCAGGATGGGGACGAACAGCTCGTCGCGCATCAACTGGTGGTCGCGCGCCAGTCCGTCCAGGATGGCTGGCCGCACGAAGTAGCCGTGGGCGCGCGCGCCGTCGGCCAGGACCTCGCCGCCGCTGCGGACCTTGCCGCCGGCGATGCCGACGTATCGCTTGAAGTCCTCGAAGCTGGCCTTCGTTGCCACCGGGCCCAGGAACGTCTGCCGCTGCAGCGGATCGCCTATCACCGTCTCGCCCAGCTTCCTGTCCAGGCGCTCCAGCAGCTCGTCGGCCACCGCCTTGTGCACGTACAGGCGCGAGCAGGCGGAGCACTTGTGCCCGTTCATGCCGAAGGCCGACCGGTACACCCCCAGCGCGGCCCGCTCGAGATCGGCCGAATCCATCACGATGGCCGGGTTTTTCCCGCCCATCTCGACGATGCAGGGCTTCGGATACTCGGTCGAGAAGCGCTGGTAGATGTCCTTGAACCCGACGTCGAACGACCCCGTGAACGTGACGCCGCGGACCTCGGGGTGATGCACCAGGTTGTTGCCCACCTCGCGCCCGCTGCCGGTCAGGCAGTTCACCGTCCCGGGGGGCAGCCCCGCCTCGGTGAAGATCTCGGCCAGCAGGATCCCGGACAGCGGCGTCTCGGACGACGGCTTCATGACCACCGTGTTGCCGGTCAGCAGCGCGGCCGCCACGGGCGCGCCCATCAGCGCATAGGGAAAATTCCAGGGCGCGATGACGGTCCAGACGCCGTACGGCCGCAGCACGCTGGTGTTCTCGTCGGTGGGCACCAGCTGGCCCATCTTGCGCACGAAGCCGTCGTTCGCCCGCATCTGCGCGTTGTAGTACGTGATCAGATCGGCGGTCTCCTCGATCTCGCCCAGCGCCTCGATGCGGTTCTTGCCCATCTCGAACATCATCCAGGCCGCCAGCTCGTAGCGCCGGCGGCGGATGATCTCGGCGGCCTTCTCCAGCAGGGCGGCGCGGCGGGGCCAGGGGGTGTGGCTCCAGGCGGGAAAGGCGGCCTTGGCCGCCGCCACCGCGCTCTGCACGTGGTCGGCGTTCCCCCGCGCGACCCGCGCCACCACCACGCGCGTGTCGCTGGGGCTCAGGCTCTCGTCCGTCACGCCGGTCAACCGGCGCTCGCCGCCGATGTGCAGCGGCCAGGTGCGGCCCAGTTGCCCGCGCACCATCTCGACGGCCTCGTCCAGCGAGGCGTTCATGACGGGATCGTCAGCCGATAGACTGACGTAAGTGACCTTGCCAGCCGGCGCGCTCTCCATGGCCTCTTTAGAATAGTACGTCCGCGCGCGGCGCGCACCGGGCGGTCTTCCGAAGATGGTCGTTCCGTGCTGATATCGACGGGTGGCCGCCCCCCAAATTCGCAAGGTCCTGATCGCCAACCGTGGCGAGATCGCGTGTCGGGTCATTCGCGCTTGCCGCGAGCTGGACATCAAGACGGTGGCCGTCTTCTCCGACGCCGACCGGGAGGCCGTGCACCTCCGGATGGCCGACGAGGCGGTGGCGCTGGGCCCGCCGCCCGCGCGCGAGAGCTACCTGGTCGTCGACAAGCTGCTGGCCGCCATCCGGGCCACGAAGGCCGACGCCGTTCACCCGGGCTACGGCTTCCTGTCCGAGAACGCCGACTTCGCAGAGGCGGTGGCGGCGGCGGGCGCGACCTTCATCGGGCCCCCCCCCTCGGCGATCCGCGCGATGGGCGGCAAGACGTCCGCCCGCGCCCTGATGCAGGCGGCCGGCGTGCCGGTCGTGCCGGGAGACAACGGCAAGGACGGGCGGGGCTTCGCCGACGCCGCCGAGGCGAAGGCGGCCGCGGCCCGCATCGGCTACCCGGTGCTGTTGAAGGCGGCGGCCGGCGGGGGAGGGCGCGGCATGCGCCTGGTGGCCTCCGAGGACAAGCTGGAGGCGGCGCTGGACAGCGCCCGCCGCGAGGCGAAGGCCGCCTTCGCCGACGACGCCGTCTACCTGGAGAAGGCCATCGTGCGGCCGCGCCACATCGAGGTGCAGGTCTTCGGCGACAGCCAGGGCAACGTCGTGCACCTGCACGAGCGCGACTGCTCGATCCAGCGCCGCAACCAGAAGGTCATCGAGGAGGCGTCATCCCCCGTCATCGACGACGAGCTGCGCCGCCGCATGGGCGAGGTGGCGGTGCGGGCGGCCCGCTCGGTGGGCTACGTGGGCGCCGGAACGATCGAGATGCTGTTCGACAGCGCCGCGCGCAGCTTCTACTTCCTGGAGATGAACACGCGCCTGCAGGTCGAGCATCCGGTCACCGAGCTGATCACCGGCGTCGATCTGGTGCGCTGGCAGCTGGCGGTGGCCGCGGGCGCGCCGCTGCCCATGACCCAGGAGGAGATCCCGCGGCGGGGCGCCGCCGTCGAGTGCCGCGTCTACGCCGAGGACGCCGTGAAGTTCCTGCCCTCGCCAGGAACGATCACGTCGTTGCGCGTACCCGCGGGGCCCGGTATCCGCGACGACTCGGGCGTGGTCGCCGGCAGCGTCATCTCCGTGCACTACGATCCGATGATCTCGAAGCTGTGCGCGTACGGCGCCACGCGCGTCGAGGCGATCGAGCGTATGCGGCGCGCGCTGGCCGAGTACCACGTGGGGGGGATCCGCACCAACCTGGCCTTCCACCGGCGGGTGATGCGCCATCCGGCGTTTCTGGCGGGGGACTACGACACCGGCTTCATCGAACGCCACAAGGCCGAGCTGATGCCCCCCGCGCTGGACGAGGCATCGGAGGCGTTCGCGGCCATCGGCGCCGCGCTGGCCGCGCGCGAGGCCGCGCCCGCTGCCACGCAGGCGCTGGACACGTCCGGCGTGCAACCGTCGGCGTGGCGCCGCGCCCCCACCTCCTGACCGGCGCAGGGCGCCCCGAACCCGACGGACGAGCGCGACTCAGTATGTGGCGGTCCAGTGCACCCTGAACTGGCAGGGATAGGAGGCGTTGGTACACCGGACGACGAGATCGTAGTTGCCGGCAGGCAGGTTGTCGTCGCCGCTGCTGACCGAGTTCGCGTCCAGGACGGCGCCGTAGGCGTAGTTGAAGTTGCAGGCGTACGCATCGTCGATGACGCCGACGTCCATGTAGTCGGTGTTGTCGATGTCCGTGATGGTGAAATCGGTCGACGCGCCGGAAGGTAACCCGTACGGCCCCTCCACGGGCGCGCACTGACCGGCGTAGACCTCGAGCGGATCGTTCTGCGCCAGCACGGTGGTGACGGCGCCGGGGCGACCGGTGCTGCGACCGCCGCCGCCTCCGCAGCCGGCCAGCAACGCGGCGGCCGTAGAGAAAGAGAACACGAGTGTCATGAGCTTCACGGTGGGCTCCTTGTTTTTTGAGCGTGGCGACATGGATGTGCCACGCGCCGGTACGGATCGCTACTTCGTCGCCAGCAGCTCGGCGGAGATGATCTCTGGAGGCTTCGCCAGCAGCTCGTCGGCCCGCTGCATTAGCGCCGCGGCGATGCGTCCCTCGAGGTGCGCCTTGCGGCCCGCCTCGTCGGGGAATGTGTCGAAGATCGCGAACGATGACGGGCCGAGGCGCACCGCGAACCAGTGGATGGTCTGGGGCTCGGCCTGCGCCAGGGGAAGCGCGCTGGCCAGGAACTCGGCCACGATGTTCTCCTTGCCGGGCCTGGCCTCCAGGCGGGCGAGGATCGCGACCTTCGGGGCTTGGGCAGACGTGCTCATGAGGACCTCCTGAGGCGGAAAAAGGCGGATGGCTGACAGGGCTACGGCGCCGGATTGGCGCCCCCCAACTTAGTAAGGCGTGCGGGGGCGCGAGGCCAGGTGGGCCCGTGTCAGCGCGACTGGACGGGGAGCCGTCCTCCGCCCGGACGCGCCCCGCGGCGTCAATGTCGCGGGCGATCATCGCGCTCCAGCGCGTCGTCTTCGACCACGTCGGCGGTGTTCACCGCGTTCCCGCCGAAGCGCTTCGCGATGCGATCCAGGGCGTCGTTCAGGCGCGCCGCGCGAGAGGGCGGCGGCGCGAACAGCCCCAGCTGATCGGAGGCAGGGGACAGGTCCTGCGCCGAGACGCCCGTCAGGCGGATGCGCTGGCTGGTGCTCACGCGGGAGAGCAGCTCGCGCGCGGCGTGATACAGCGTCTGGCCATCGTCCGTCGGCTCGGGTAGCGTCGTGCGCCGGGTCAGCAGCGTGAAGTCCGCCAGCTTCACCTTCAGCTGCACGACGCGCGTCTTCACGCCGGCGCGGCGCAGGCGCCGGCCCACGCGCGTGGCGTGGGCGTGGATGTGCGGGATGACCTCGCTCGGTTCGCGATCCTCGTCGAAGGTGTCCTCGGCGCCGATGCTCTTCGCCGCGCGATCGGCGATGACGGGGCGGGGATCGACGCCCTGGCTCAGCTCCCACCAGTGGCGGATGCCCGGGAATTGCCGCTCCAGATTGTCGGGGTCGCGCGCCGCCAGGTCCCCGATCGTGTGCAGCCCGTGGCGTTTCAACGCCGCCTCGGTCTTCTGGCCCACGCCCCACAGCCTGCCGATGGGCAGCGGCGCCAGGAAGGCCTTCGTGTCCTCCTCGCGCACCTCGCACTGGCCGTTCGGCTTGGCCGCGTCCGAGGCGATCTTGGCCACGAACTTCACGGCGGCGACCCCCGCCGAGGCGGGCAAGCGCGTCTCCTTGGCGATCTCGGCCCGGATTGCGCGCGCGATCGTCGGCGCGTCGCCGAACAGGCTGCGCGAGGCCGTCACGTCCAGGAACGCCTCGTCGAGCGACAGCGGCTCCACCTCGGGCGTGTACCGCGAGAAGATGCCGAACACCTCCTCGCTGGCGGCCACGTAGGCCGAGAAGCGGGGCGGAACGACCAGCGCGCCCGGCGCCCGCCGGACCGCCTGGGACATGGGCATGGCGCTGCGCACGCCGAACGGCCGCACCTCGTACGACGCGGCCAGCACCACGCCGCGCGTGGGGTGGCCGCCCACGATCACGGGCTTACCCGCCAGCGCAGGATCGTCCCGTTGCTCGACCGACGCATAGAACGCGTCCATGTCGACGTGGATGATGGCGCGGGGCATGGCCTCCGACCCTGAACAGTAGCGCAGGTGGATCCCGCGTGACGTCGAAATTGACAACCCCGCAACGCGGGGGATAACCTGGCGGAATCGAAGGAGAACTCATGGCGATCGTTCCCGTACAGGGCCCTGCGACCAGCGAGGTTGGCGGAGCTCAGGTGACCACCTTGCTCGGTCGGGGCAGCGAGTTCGAAGGCAAGTTGTCGTTCGAGGGGACGGTGCGGGTGGACGGGAAGCTGTCGGGCGAGATCTTCACCGAGGACGTCCTGATCATCGGCGAGGGGGCCGAGGTGCGGGCGGAGATCAATGTCGGCGCCGTGATCATCGAGGGGATGGTGCAGGGGAACATCCACGCCAAGCGGTCGGTGGAGATCCACACCCCCGGCCGGGTGCGCGGGAACATCACGACGCCGTCCCTGTTCATCGAGAAGGGCGTGATGTTCGACGGCACCTGCCAGATGGAGCCGAACGCCCCCGCGCTGGGCCGCGCGCCGAACCTGGCCGTCGCCAAGCCGAAGGCGGCGCCAGCGGCGGCCGAGCGCAAGGCCGCGAATGGCGAAGAGAAAGCCTGAGCCGGATCGGTCCGCGAGCGGGCTGAACGCCCGCGACGCGACTTGACGGAAGCCTCCAGGTTTGATAGCGGACGCGCGGGTTTTCAACGCATGTCTGTTCTGACACTTCTCGCTGATTCCGCGCCGGCGCCCGAGGTCCATTCGCCGCAGCTGATCGACGTCGACGGCACCGTCTTCGTCCAGCTGGGCCTGTTCCTCCTGCTGGCGGTCGTGCTGACCAAGTTGTTGTGGAAGCCTTACCTGCGGGTGCGCGCCGAGCGCGTGTCGCGCGTGGACGGCTACCGCAAGGACGCCGTGCAGATGGAGGCGGACGCCGCCGCCCGTCTGGAGCGGGCCGAGGCCCAGCTGGCCGAGGCCCGGCGCGTGGGCAGCGGCGATCGCGTGGCCGCCCGCGCCGAGGCGCAGGCCCGCGAGCAGACGCTGCTGGCCGAGGCGCACGCCGAGGCGCAGCGGGCGCTCGCGGTGATGCGCGCGCACCCGCCTGGACAGCGTGGTCACGACCGAGCGCGCGCGCATCACCGCGAGCGCCCGCGACCTGGGCGCCCAGGCTGCCCGCCGCATCCTGGGCCGGGAAGTGTCACCATGAAGAGGACCCTGAGACTGTCGTTCTTCGGCCTGGCCATGGGGCTGTTCTTGCTGCTGGCCGTCCCCGCGGCGCGCGCCGAGGAGGAGATCCACGGTGGCGTGGGCACGGCGCGGACCGACACCGCCGCCGAGCACGTCGAAGAAGAGCACGGCGAGCACGAAGAGGGCCCCCCCTCCATCGATCCCAAGAAGCTGGGCCTGCAGATCCTGAACTTCGGCGTCCTGGTCTTCATCCTGGTGAAGTTCGGGGGCGGCGCCATGAACAAGATGTTGCGCGGCCGCCACGAGCAGCTGAAGGCCGACCTGGCCTCCGCCGCCGAGTTGCGCGCCGCCGCCGAGGCGAAGCTGAAGAAGCAGGAGGCGCGGCTGGCCTCGCTGGAGCACGAGATCGCCGACATGCGCCGCAGCCTGAAGGCCGAGGCCGAGGCGGAGAAGGTCCGCCTGATCGCCGCCGCCGAGGAGCGCGCCGCCCGCATCAAGGCCGAGACGGCGTTCCTGATCGAGCAGCAGGTGCGCGACGCCGACCAGCGCCTGCGCCGCGAGTCGGCCGACGCCGCCTTGAAGATCGCCGAGGAGATCCTGAAACGGTCGATCGGGGCGGCCGATCAGCAGAAGCTGGTCGACACGTTCGTCGGTGACGTCGAACGCGCCCCCGCCGCGAGGAGCATCTGATGGCCGCCCTGGGAGGTTCCGTCGCGCGCCGTTACGCCAAGGCGCTGTTCGAGATCGGCGTCGCCGAGGGGAACTACGAGAAGCTCGGGCAGGAGCTCGAGGATCTGGCCCGCGCCTACGAGGGCTCGTCCGATCTGCGGCTGGCCCTCGAGAACCCCGTGGTGAAGCCCAGCGAGAAGACGGCCATCCTGAAGGCGGTGCTGCCTCGCGTGGCGCCGTCCCCGTCGGTGGAGCGCTTCGCGCAGCTGCTGCTCGAGCGTGGCCGCATCACGATTCTGCGCGGGGCGGCCCGGGCTTACCGCGAGCTGGCCGACGCCCGCGCCGGGCAGGTCCGCGCCACCGTCACCTCGGCCACGCCGCTGGGCCCGGCCGAGCTGGACCGGGTGCGCCGCGCCCTGGAGGCGCGCACCAGCCGCAAGGTCCTCATTCAAACCGCCGTCGATCCCGCGCTGATCGGAGGCGTGGTTGCCCGCGTGGGCGACCTGGTGCTGGACGGCAGCGTTCGCACCCAGCTGGAAGAAATGCGTCACCGTTTGCTCAACTAGTCCCCGTCAATCAAAAAAGAAAACCACCATGGAAATTCGCGCCGAAGAAATCAGCCAGATCATCCGCCGAGAGATTGAGGGCTTCGATCAGAAGGTGTCCGTCACGGAGACCGGGACCGTGCTCGAGGCCGGCGACGGCATCGCCCGCGTCTACGGGCTCGAGAAGGCGATGGCCGGCGAGCTGCTGGACTTCGGCAAGGACGTCGTGGGCCTGGTGCTGAACCTGGAAGAGGACAACGTCGGCGTCGCGCTGCTGGGCAACTTCGAGGCGGTCCGCGAAGGCGACGTCGTCAAGCGCACCGGCCGCATCGCCGAGGTCCCCGTGGGCGACGCCCTGGTGGGCCGCGTGGTGAACGCGCTGGGACAGCCGGTCGACGGCAAGGGCCCCATCGCCACCAAGGAGCGCCGCAAGATCGAGGTGAAGGCGCCCGGAATCATCGCCCGCAAGTCGGTGCACGAGCCGATGCAGACGGGCATCAAGGCCATCGACTCGATGATCCCGATCGGCCGCGGCCAGCGCGAGCTGATCATCGGCGACCGCCAGACCGGCAAGACCGCGGTCGCCGTCGACGCCATCATCAATCAGAAGGGCCAGAACATGTACTGCTTCTACGTGGCCATCGGCCAGAAGCAGTCCACCGTGGCCGCCGTCGTCGAGAAGCTGCGCGAGCAGGGCGCCCTGGCCTACACGACCATCGTGGTCGCCACCGCCTCGGAGCCGGCGCCGCTGCAGTTCCTGGCGCCCTACACCGGCGTCACCATGGCCGAGTACTACCGCGACAGCGGCCGTCACGCGCTGATCGTTTACGACGATCTCTCCAAGCAGGCCGTCGCCTACCGCCAGCTGTCGCTGCTGCTGCGCCGCCCCCCGGGCCGCGAGGCGTTCCCCGGCGACGTGTTCTACCTGCACTCCCGCCTGCTGGAGCGCGCCGCCAAGGTGTCCGACAAGGAGGGCGCCGGCTCGCTGACCGCGCTGCCCATCATCGAGACGCAGGCCGGCGACGTGTCGGCGTACATCCCCACGAACGTCATCTCCATCACCGACGGCCAGATCTTCCTGGAGAGCGATCTGTTCTACTCGGGCCAGCGTCCGGCCGTGAACGCCGGCATCTCGGTCAGCCGCGTCGGCGGCGCCGCGCAGATCGCCGCCATGAAGAAGGTGGCCGGCAAGCTGCGGCTCGAGCTGGCGCAGTACCGCGAGCTGGCGGCCTTCGCCCAGTTCGGCTCGGACCTGGACAAGGCGACCCAGCAGCAGCTGGCCCGCGGCGCCCGCATGACGGAGCTGCTGAAGCAGGGGCAGTACCAGCCGCTGCCGGTCGAGCGCCAGGTGCTGATCCTGTTCGCCGTCACGAACGGCTTCGCCGACACGCTGCCCATCGAGTCGCTGGGCCGCTACGAGCGCGAGCTGTTCGCCTTCGTCGACAACCGCCACGGCGAGCTGTGGACCGAGCTGCGCACCAAGGGCACCGACGGCAAGGCCTGGGACGGCCTGGTCACCCGCATGAAGGCGGTGCTGGGCGAGTTCGGCAACACGTTCGCCGCCGACGTGAAGGGGTAAGGCCACTTGCCGTCCCTGAAGTTCATTCGCACGCGGATCGCGTCGGTCAAGTCGACGCAGAAGATCACGCGCGCCATGAAACTGGTGTCCGCCGCCCGCCTGCGCCGCGCCCAGGACGCCATCGTGGCGGCCCGGCCCTACGCGAACGCGCTGGCGACCGCGGTGGCCGAGCTGGTGTCGCGCGCCGGCGCCGACGCCCACCCGCTGATGTACGTCCGCCCGGCGGAGCGGGTGGCGGTCATCATGCTGACGTCGGACCGTGGCCTGGCCGGTGGCTTCAACGCCAACGTGTTTCGCACGCTGACGCGCTTTCAGGGGGAGGGCCAACCGGGTGCCGGCAAGGAGACGTCGCTGTTCGTCGTGGGCCGCAAGGGCCGCGACTACTACCGCCGGCGCAAGGCCTCCATCCGCCATGACTGGCCCAGCCCCACCGGCGACACGGCCGCCAACCTGGCCAAGGAGCTGGCGCGCCAGGCGGTCGACGCCTTCGAGAGCGGCGCCGTCGACGCCGTCTACCTGGCCTTCAACGAGTTCAAGTCGGCCATCGCCCAGCGCACGCTGATCGAGCAGCTGATCCCCGTGCCGGCGCCGCCCCCCACGCCCGAGTCGGCCGGCAACATCGACTTCGTCTACGAGCCGAGCCGGGGTGACGTGATCTCGACGCTGATCCCGCTTTTCATCGAGTCGCAGATCTACCGGGCGCTGCTCGAGTCGGTGGCCTCGGAGTTCGGGGCCCGCATGACGGCGATGGACAGCGCGACCACCAACGCGCGCGACATGATCGGATCGCTGACGCTGCAGTACAACCGGGCCCGCCAGGCCGCCATCACCAAGGAGTTGATGGAGATCGTCGGCGGGGCCGAGGCGCTCAAGGGTTGAAGACTCAAGCAAAGAGCAAGAAGAGAGAATAGAAGAGATATGCAAACGCAAAATCAAGGTCGAGTCCTGCAGGTCATCGGTCCCGTCGTCGACGTCGAGTTCGAGGGGAGCCTGCCCGAGATCAACACCGCGCTGCGCATCAGCAACCCGGCCATCAGCGACAAGCCCGGCAACCTGACCGTCGAGGTCGCCCAGCACCTGGGCGAGCACGGCGTCCGCTGCGTCGCCATGGACACCACCGACGGTCTGGTGCGCGGGATGCCGGTGGAGAACACCGGCTCGCCCATCCAGATGCCGGTGGGCCGCGAGGTCCTGGGCCGCATCCTGAACGTCGTGGGTGAGCCCGTGGACGAGCGGGGCCCGGTGAGCGTGAAGCAGCGCATGCCGATCCACCGTCCGGCGCCGACCTTCGTCGACCAGTCGGTGAAGATCGAGATGTTCGAGACGGGCATCAAGGTCATCGACCTGCTGGCCCCGTACCGCCGCGGTGGAAAGATCGGCCTGTTCGGCGGCGCCGGCGTCGGCAAGACGGTCACCATGCTCGAGCTCATCAACAACGTCGCCAAGAAGCACGGTGGCTTCTCCGTGTTCGGCGGCGTGGGCGAGCGCACCCGCGAGGGCCGCGACCTATACAACGAGATGAGCGAGTCGAAGCTGTCCACCGGCGAGTCCGTGCTCTCGAAGACGGCGCTGGTGTACGGGCAGATGAACGAGCCCCCGGGCGCCCGCCAGCGCGTGGCGCTGTCGGCCTTGACCGTGGCGGAGTACTTCCGCGACGTCGAGGGCCAGGACGTGCTGCTGTTCATCGACAACATCTTCCGCTTCACCCAGGCGGGCTCGGAAGTGTCCGCGCTGCTGGGCCGCATCCCGTCGGCCGTCGGTTACCAGCCGACGCTGGCCACGGAGATGGGCACGCTGCAGGAGCGCATCACCTCGACCAGCAAGGGGTCGATCACCTCGGTGCAGGCCATCTACGTGCCGGCCGACGATCTGACCGACCCGGCGCCGGCGACGGCGTTCGCCCACCTGGATGCCACCACCGTCCTCTCGCGCCGCATCTCCGAGCTGGGGATCTACCCGGCCGTCGATCCGCTGGACTCGACGTCGACGATTCTGTCGGCCGACGTCGTCGGCGCCGAGCACTATCAGGTGGCGCGCGCCGTCCAGAAGGTGCTGCAGAAGTACAAGGAGCTGCAGGACATCATCGCCATCCTGGGCATGGACGAGCTGTCCGAGGACGACAAGATCGCGGTGGCCCGCGCCCGCAAGATCGAGAAGTTCCTGTCGCAGCCGTTCTTCGTGGCCGAGACGTTCACCGGCACCCCCGGCAAGTACGTCGAGATCAAGGACACCATCCAGGGCTTCAAGGAGATCGTCGAGGGCAAGTGCGACGATCTGCCCGAACAGGCCTTCTACATGCAGGGCGGCCTGGACGACGTGCGCGCGCGCGCCGCCCAGCTGGCCAAGCAGAACGCCTGAGCGGACAGGACATGCGACTCTCCGTCACCACCCCGCGCGGCGCCGTCGTCGACACCGAGGTCGACGAGCTGACCGCGCCGGGGCAACTGGGCGAGTTCGGCGTGCTGCCCGGACACGTCCCGCTGATGTCGGCGTTGAAGCCGGGCGTGCTGACCTACTGGACACAGCAGAAGGCCGCCACCCTGGCCGTGGGCGAGGGCTTCTTGCAGGTGGCGCCGGTCGCGGCCGGCAACACCAACACCGACCGGGTGCTGGTGCTGGTCGATCGCGCCACCAACGCGTCCTCCGTCGATCGCGCCGCGGCCGCCACCGAGCTGGCCCGGCTGGAGAGGGAGCTGGCCGGGTGGAAGCAGGACCTGGACGGCTCGTACAAGGCGCTCCTCGTGCAGCGGGACTGGGCCCAGGCCCAGCTGGACGCGGCCGCGAAGCTGAACCCGTCCTGAGCGAGACCCAGGACGTGGCGGGCGAGCCGGCGGAGGACAGCGAGCCCGCAGGCCCCCCGCGGTCGGCGGCGGTTCGGCGCGGCGGCCATCGCTTCTTCGTCACCGCCGCGCGCGGCACCGAGGGGCCCCTGCGCCGCGAGATCGCGGCGTTGCGGATCGCGGGCGCGCGCGGTGACACCGGCGGCGTCTGGTTCGAGGGCCCGCTGGAGATGGGCTTCGCCGTCTGCCTGCACGCGCGCGTGGCCATGCGCGTGCTGGTCACGGTGGGGGAGTTCCAGGCCGACAGCGCGGACGCCCTGTACGCGGGCGTGCGGGCGCTCGACTGGAGCCCGTGGCTGAACGCGCGCACCACGCTGGCGGTGAACGCGGACGTCAGCGATCAGCCCAACCTGCACCACACCGGATTCGCCGCGCTGAAGGTGAAGGACGCCATCGTGGACGCCCTGCGGGACAAGCTGGGCACGCGGCCCAACGTGAACCCGCGCGATCCCGACGTGGCCGTGCGGCTGCACATGCGGGGGACGGAGGCGCGCGTCTTTCTGGACCTGGCGGGCGAGCCGTTGCACCGGCGTGGCTACCGCGTGGCCATGACGGACGCGCCCCTGAAAGAGAACCTGGCCGCCGCGGTGCTGGCCCTGGGCCGGGTGGACCCGGACCGCCCCTTCGTCGATCCCATGGCCGGCTCGGGCACGCTGGCCATCGAGCAGGCGCTGGCGGCCCGGCGCCTGGCGCCGGGGCTGAGGCGCCGCTTCGGCTTCGAGCGCTGGCCGTCGTTCGCGGGGGAGGCGCCGCGCCGGGCCTGGGAGCGCCTGCGGGAGCAGGCCCGCGCCGAGGAGCTGCCCGCGGCGCCCGAGCCCATCGTGTGCGCCGATCGGTTTCGCGACGCCATCGAGGCCGCGCGCCAGAACGCTGCCGCAGCCGGCGTCGAGAAGGATCTGACGTTCGAGGTGGCGGAGGCCCGCGACGCGGCGCCGCGCTGGCCCCACGGCAACCTGGTGATGAACCCGCCGTATGGCGAACGCCTGATGGGCGCGCCGGCAGCGCCGCCGCCAGCGGCGCCGCGCGGCCCGCACGAGCGAAGCTGGACGAACCGCTTCAGCCAGCCGCCGCCCGATCCGACGTCGAAGGCGTTCATGAACTCGCCCGCCGGTCAGGAGCACGTGCAGGGCCTGAAGCTGGCTGGCCTCTACCGCGGCCTGGGCCAGATGTTCGAGCGGTTTGCCGGGTGGGGCGTGGTGGTGCTCTCGGGCAGCCCGGTGTGGGCGCGCGAGGTCCGTCGCAAGGCCGTCATCTCGCACCGCCTCTTCAACGGCCCGCTCGAGGTCCGCTTGTTGCGCTACGAAGTCTAGAGAATCCCCTCGGCCGAGACGCAGACGCCGGTCGCCTCCCCGGAGCGCGCGCACCGCTCGCGCGCATGGCAATCGCGGTCGGCCAGGCAACGCCCGGCGGTGACCTGGCACTGGCCCGGCAACGCGCGCCCCCGGCCGTAGGTCGTCCCGACACAGGTCAGGCCTTCCGGGCAGGAATAGAGGCAGCGGTCCCCCGCGGTGTGCGGATCGATCCGTTGCGAGGCGCAACCACCCCCGAGCAGGGCCGCCAATCCCAGGACCGACCAGACCGCCGCGTTCGCCATCCGGGCAATGTTGTCAGAGCGTGCGCGCGGCAGCACGCGGGGACTGCCATACGGGCGTGCGACCCGTCTAGACTCGCACGTCGAGGCATATATGAGCGACGAGAGGGCGAAGAGAGTGAAGACGAAGACGGCGAAGGCCGCGCGACGGGGGGCGCCCAAAAAGGCGGACGCGCTGGTGAAGCAACTGCGCGCGTTCGGCCTGGCCTATCCCGGGGCGCACACGAAGAGCCCCTGGCCGGGGCACATGGATCTCGCCGTGAAGGACAAGACGTTCGCCTACCTCAGCGTCGAGGGCGAGCCGCTGAAGATCTCTTGCAAGCTGCCCCGGTCGAGCGAGCTGGCGCTGCAGTTGCCCTTCGCCACGCCGACACCCTACGGCCTGGGCAAGGCGGGCTGGGTCACGGCGCAGTTCGAGGCCGGCGACACGCCGCCGGTGGAGCTGCTGCAGGCCTGGATCGACGAGAGCTACCGCGCCCAGGCGCCCAAGAAGCTGGTGGCCGCGCTGGATGGGCGCTCCCCGGCGGACGAGGGGTTACCGGTCGCGAAGGCGAAGACGTCGCCCGGAGGTGCGCGGCCAACGAAGGCGAAGACGTCGCTCAGAAGCGCCCGGCCGGCGCGAGCGAGAGCGCGGTCGTCGACATGACGGCGAACGTGCACTGCGCCCCCACGCATAGCGCGGAATGGGCTCCGCAGATTCCGGGCGTCGCTGTGCAGGGGGGCGCGGGGCTGCACGCGGGCATCTGCGTGGCCAGGGCCGCCTCGTAGTCGTCGTAGCTGGTCACGGAGATGGCGGTGTTGGGGCACCCGCCGCCGCAACATCCCACCGTCCCCTGGTAGACCGCCACGCAGTCCCCGTCGGCCACGCAGGCGCGGCTGTACTTCGACGTGTCGATCGCGTGCTCGCCCCCGCCGCCACCACAGCCGGCAATCAGCAACACGCAAACGATCAGCCGTCCAGCCAACATCGTTCAATCGTTGGGGACGGCGGCGCGGTCGTCAAGGCTGGCCCCCTTCGTCGCGCGCCCTGGCCGCGGGGCGGCCCCCGGTGACAGCTCGCGCAGCGCCCGCACGGCGTCCAGGCGCACGCCGGACTTGTCGGCGCGCAGCCGCTGCGCGCCGTAGATGCTGCGGTGGCCGCTCAGCACGTAGGCGAAGACGCACACGATGACCACGTGGGGGAAGGCGCCCGCTCCCAGCAGCTCCAGCGCCATGATCGACAGGGCCAGGGGCGTGTTCGAGGCGGCCGCGAACGTCGCGGCCATGCCGGCCCCCGCCGCCAGCCCGAGCGGGAGCCCCAGCGCGCGGCCGAGCGTGTTCCCCAGCGCGGCCCCCACGAAGAAGAGGGGCGTGACCTCGCCGCCCAGGTAGCCCGCCCCCAGCGTGACGGCGGTGAACAGCAGCTTCCAGGCGAAGGCGGCCGGTGACAGCGTCGGGTCGCCGAACGCGCGCACGATCGTCGGGACGCCCAGTCCCAGATAGTCGCTGCTGCCGCACACCCACCACAGGGCCAGCACCACCAGCCCGCCCAGGAACATGCGCACGGGCAGGCGCGGCAGCCGCTTCTCCCCCTGGCGCCTGAGGAAGTGAGTCAGCTCGATGAACGCGAACGTCGTCACGGCCACGCCGGCCGCGAAGAGGATCCACTTGCCGAACAGCAGCGGGTCCAGGGCCACCCGCGGCGCCACCGGGTAGTCGGTGTGGTGGATCCCCAGCGCGCGCGTCGTGAAGTCGCCGAGCAGCGAGGCCACCAGCGCCGGCACCAGCGCCCCGTACTCGACGTGCCCCAGCACCACGAACTCGAGCCCGAAGATCGCGCCTGCGATGGGCGTGCCGAACACCGAGCCGAAGCCGCCCGCCACACCGGCCGCCAGCAGCTGCCGCCGCACCCGCGAGGTCAGGCGCACCCGGTGTGACAGCCAGTCGGTCAGGCTGGCGCCCATCTGCACGGCGGTCCCCTCGCGGCCGGCGCTGCCCCCGAACAGATGCGTCAGCACGGTGCCGGCCAGCACCATGGGGGCCATCCGCAACGGCAGCTCGGGGCCGTCGTCGTGGATGGTGTCGATGACCAGGTTGTTGCCTCCCTTGATGGGCTGGCCGAACCGCTCGTACAGCCAGCCGATGGCCAGGCCGGCCAGGGGCAGGGTGTAGACCACGCTCTCGTGCGACGTGCGGAACCGCGTTGCCCGCTCCAGCAGCCACAGGAACAGGGCCGAGGCCGCGCCGCACAGCAGGCCGACGGCGGCGCCCAGCAAGGTCCACTGTCCCAGCGCCTGCAGCCGGCCGCCCCGGGGCCCCAGCAACCGGCCGGGGTGGCGGGTCAGGCCGTCGTCTCGCTTGTCCTGCTGGTCAGTCACGTGGCTCTCCTGGCTGGGCGCCGGGGGGGCTCACGGGAAGCTCCTACGGCGCCGATTTCGTGGTCGGCTGCGTCGTAGGAGTCATTGGCGGACTCGCTCGAGGTGAACGGCCGCGGTTGTCGGCGGACTCCACCGCCATCGGGAAGGGAGCCTCAAGCGTTTTCCAGCCCGGCGCCGCTGTCAAGGAAAATGGCCCCCCGGGCGCCCGCCCTGGACGAATGACCTTCCGTCAGGGAAAGTGTCCCGCCATGGGCAGCCAGGGATACCGCAGCCGCACGTCGACGCAGGGCCGTAACATGGCCGGGGCCCGCTCGCTGTGGCGCGCCACCGGCATGACCGACGCCGACTTCGAGAAGCCGATCGTCGCCATCGCCAACAGCTTCACGCAGTTCGTTCCGGGGCACGTCCATCTGCACGACGTCGGCCAGCGGGTGAAGGGGGTGGTGGACGCCGCCGGCGGCTGGGGCGTCGAGTTCAACACCATCGCCATCGACGACGGCATCGCCATGGGCCACGGCGGGATGCTGTACTCGCTGCCCAGCCGAGATCTGATCGCCGACAGCGTCGAGTACATGGTGAACGCGCACTGCGCGGACGCGCTGGTCTGCATCTCCAACTGCGACAAGATCACGCCCGGCATGCTGATGGCCGCCATGCGCCTCAACATCCCGACCATCTTCGTCTCGGGCGGCCCCATGGAGGCCGGCAAGCTGGTCGGCACGCACGACCGCGACGGGAAACCCATCGTCAGGAAGCTGGATCTCATCGATTCCATGATCGCGTCCAGCGACGCCAAGGTCAGCGACGCCGAGCTGGGCGAGATGGAGCGGTCGGCCTGCCCGACGTGTGGTTCGTGCTCGGGCATGTTCACGGCGAACAGCATGAACTGCCTGAACGAGGCGCTGGGCCTGGCGCTGCCGGGCAACGGCACGCTGCTGGCCACGCACGCCCGCCGCTGGGAGCTGTTCCAGGCCGCTGGCCAGCGCATCGTCGAGCTGGCGAAGGCCCACTACGTGGGCGGCGACCCCGCGGTCCTGCCCCGCGCCATCGCCACCCGCGAGGCGTTCGAGAACGCGATGACGCTGGACATCGCCATGGGCGGCTCGACGAACACCGTGCTGCACATCCTGGCCATCGCGCACGAGGCGGGGGTGTCCTTCACGATGGCGGACATCGATCGGCTGTCGCGGGCGGTGCCGAACATCTGCAAGGTCGCCCCGTCGTCGCACTATCACGTCGAGGACGTGCACCGCGCCGGCGGCATCTTCACCATCCTGGGCGAGCTGGACAAGGCGGGCCTGATCCACCGCGGGGCGAAGACGGTGCACGCGCCGTCCATGGGCGCGGCCATCGACGCCCACGACATGCGGCGGCCCACCGCCTCGGCCGAGGCGCGCCAGCGCGCCCTGGCGGCCCCCGGCGGCGTGCCGACGAAGGTCGCCTTCTCGCAGGACAAGTACTTCAAGGACGCGGACGACGACGCCGCGCGCGGCTGCGTGCGCGACGTGGCCCACGCCTACAGCAAGGACGGCGGCCTGGCCGTGCTGTACGGCAACATCGCGGAGGACGGCTGCATCGTGAAGACGGCCGGCGTCGAGGAGTCGATCTGGAAGTTCGAGGGGCGGGCGCGCCTCTTTCACTCCCAGGATGCCGCCTGCGACGCGATCATGGCGGACCAGATCGTGGCGGGCGACGTGGTGGTGATCGTGTACGAGGGCCCGAAGGGCGGGCCCGGCATGCAAGAGATGCTGTACCCGACCTCGTTCCTGAAGGGCAAGGGGCTGGGCAAGGCCTGCGCGCTGATCACCGACGGCCGCTTCTCGGGCGGGACGTCCGGCCTCAGCATCGGGCACGTCTCGCCCGAGGCGGGCGAGGGCGGGGCCATCGCGCTGATCGAGGAGGGCGATCGGATCCGCATCGACATCCCCGCGCGCCGGATCGAC
>Ga0207695_10004085_pt1 | contig 20052 bp, 21 predicted proteins | sample KBSC54metaG_FD_184354 | JGI IMG/M metagenome (GOLD analysis project Ga0207695, IMG submission 184354) | Corn rhizosphere microbial communities from Kellogg Biological Station, Michigan, USA - KBS C5-4 metaG (SPAdes) (version 2) | ecosystem: Host-associated > Plants > Roots > Rhizosphere > Soil...
GGTCCCCCGCCAGATCCCGAGGCCGGCCGCCAGCACAAGCAGGAAAATGTAGATTTCCACTCGCATGCCGGCGTCCGTCCCCGCGATTGTTCTCAGGCCACCGACCGGAGGCCGGGGTCGACGCTCTTGAGGCTGGCGCTGGTCGACGGGCAGTCGCCGACGTCTCCCATCGCATAGGCTTCGAGGCCGACCGCCACCCGGTCCCGCGCAAGCGCGGCATGGGCTTCGCCGATCCCGGCACGGGCGTCGATCAGCTCCTGGACGACGCTCGAAAGGGCGGCGAGGCTCGTCTGGCCGACAGTGACCGGGACACGCACCTGCTCGCGGCCGGCGGCGATCGCCGTGATAAGCCGGCTCGTGCTCGCGATCGCAGCTTCGATGTCGGCTTCCGCGGGGCCGAGCGCCTCGGCAATCCGGCGGGCCGCGGTCAAACGTTCGTTCAGCATTTCGGGACCTCCTTGAGGAGCCCCATCAGCGTCCAACCAGGCTGCGGATACCTTCGGCGCAAGCGACGAGGATCAGCAGCGCGACGATCGATCCGAGCGACACTGCCGCAATCGTGAGCAGGGTCTGTCTCGGGCTGAGCGGCTGGTCGAGTAACTGGGCTCCGTTGACTTCACCGAAACGGCGGGACGGCCCCGAGCCGCCACCCCCTTCGGCGGTCCCGTCATCACCGGCGCGCCTTAAGGATTTAAGGTCCGAAGGACCGGAGTGCGGACTTTCCGTACCCGTAAGGCTCGCCGCATAGAGCCGCGCCGCCTCCGCGGTCGTCGCCACCCCGAACTTTTCGCGCGCGATCCGGAAATGCTTTTCGACGGCGTGCGAGCTGATCCCGAGGTCGCGGGCGACCTCCTTGGCCGACTTGAGCTCGAGGGCGCCCCGCAGGCACTGCTCCTGCCGGAGGCTGAGCTTGGGCCTTCTCGGTGCATCCGTTCGATGGGGCATCAGGCCTGCTGCTTGTGGCACCTTGTATTCATTTCGTTTCAAGCCCGCCCTCCAAGCGCCCGCAAATCGGCAAACGGTTGGAGCAGGTCCGGCGCGACAGGCCGAATACGCGTTCCACTATTAATGCTCAAACGGCGCTGGTTAACAAGGGAGTGAGTGAGAGGTCGCCAGGGTTCCGGTTCAATTCCGCCTTCACGTGCCGCGGCACCAGGGCTTGATCGGGGGCAGTTGCTCACCGACACTTGCACCGAGCCGAATCGCCGTGAGTTGGAGCGAGTATGAAGTATGCCGGCTTTGTCCGCGTTGAGGATGCGAGCGGCGCGCGATTCCGCGTCTTTGAATATCGCCTTCGGCGGCTGCTTCGCGAGGTGAGCGTGTTTCTCCTCGATACGGGCGAGCCCCTCAGCGAGATCGGTCCGGGTGTCTATGTCGTGGCCAGTACGGGCGAGACCTTGTGCGTTCTTGAAGACGATCCGTTGGAGGGGCCGGACGCCAACACGTCCTGGCTCGATCCTATTTTGCCGTAAGAGCTAAAACCGGCCGTCTGGCCTGCGGCCCTGCCGAACCGCCCGGTTCGGCAACCGGCCGGCCTTTTGGCCGGAGCATTCGATATATTGGTGATCCGGTCGCTGCGCCTGGGCGCAGCGGCGCCGTTTGCCGGCCCCTGCGGCGGGGTGGGCGTCGCTTCCCTCTGGGCCAGCCGCGGCGGCCCGCAATCCCGGCTTGTCGCCGGGATCCTCCTCTTGTCGTTCCGGCCCTTTGGGGTGCTGGCCGCCTCGATCGGCTGGCCTTTTGGGTTCGCTCCTTGCCGCCCACCCCGCCTTTGGCGGGGCCGGGTGCGGTGTTTTGAAAAAAGGAGAAGGACCCATGGAACTCAAGCATATCCATATCGCCAATTTGACCGTTTCCGCCGCCAACATGCGCGGGAAGGGCAAGGCGGACATCGCCAACATCCTGCCGTCGGTCAGGGCGCGGGGCATATTGGTGCCGCTGATTGTCAGGACAAACGGCAGTCCCGAAACCTTCGAGATCGTCGCGGGGAAGCGCCGCTATCATGCCGCGCTTGCCGTCGCGGAGGAAAATGGCGGCGAAAGCGAGCCTCTGCCCTGCGCGGTCATGGACGATGCCGACGACGCGGCGGCGCTCGAAGCGTCGCTGATCGAGAATGTCGCCCGGCTCGATCCCGACGAAGTCACCCGCTGGGAGACGTTCACCCGGCTTGTCAAAGAGGGAAGGTCGCCGGAGGACATTGCGCTGACCTTCGGTCTCACCGAGCTTCAGGTGAAGCGGACGCTTGCGCTCGGCAATTTGCTCCCGCGCATCCGCAACCTCTACCGCAACGAAGAGGTGGACGCGGTGACCGTCCGGCACCTGACCCTCGCGAGCAAGGCCCAGCAGAAGGAATGGGTGGCGATGCTCGACGATCCCAACGCCTATTGCCCGACCGGATCGCAGTTGAAGGCGTGGCTGTTCGGCGGTGCGTCCATCCCGGCGAGCGCGGCGATCTTCGACCTCGCGACCTACGAAGGCGAACTGGTCACCGACCTGTTTGGCGAGGACAGCTACTTCGCGTCAGTCGAAGCCTTCTGGGCGGCGCAGAACGCTGCTGTCGAGGCAAAGGCCGACGCCTACCGCGAGGCGGGGTGGAGCGAGGTGATCGTGCTGGAACCCGGCTCCTACTTCCACAGCTGGGAGCACGAGAAGAGGCCGAAGAAGCAGGGCGGCAAGGTGCTCATCGCCGTCAGCCATCGCGGCGATGTCACGTTCCACGAAGGCTATGTCTCGCGCCGGGAAGCGCAGCGGCAGGAACAGGGAACCGGCGAAAAGCCGAAGCGCCCGGAACTCACCGCGCCTCTGTTGAACTATATCGATCTCCACCGCCATGCCGCCGTTCGGTGCAAGCTGGCGAGCGAACCGATGGTCGCTCTTCGGGTCCTGCTTGCCCATGCGATCATGGGTTCGGGGTTGTGGACTGTGCGTGTCGAACCGCAGCGGGCGCTGAACGACGGCATCGCCGAAAGCGTCGAGACGAGCCAATCCGAAGCGGCCTTCGACCTTTTCCGGCGCGACATTCTCGATCGTCTGGGCTTCGATCCCGAGGCACAGACCGTGGTTCGCGGCTATGACGGGACGAGCGGCATCTCCGGTCTGTTCGCGAAGCTTCTTGCCTGTTCCGACGAGACGATCCTCGATGCGCTGGTGGTGGTGATGGCCGAGACGCTGGAAGCCGGAACTCCGCTGATCGAGCTTCTGGGGCGGCACCTCAAGATCGACATGGCCGACAGCTGGTCTGCCGACCGGGCGCTTCTCGACCTCATCAAGGACCGCGAGGTCCTGGATGCGATGGTCGCCGAACTGGCGGGCGGGGAGGCGGCTGCGGCCAATGCCAGGGCGACCGGCAAGGTGAAGCGGCAGATCGTCGCCGACTGCCTCAACGGCATCAACGGCAGGGCCAAGGTCGAAAACTTCGTGCCCAGATGGATGGCGTTCCCGCCGGGAGCGTACACACAGCGCGGCGGCGTCGCGACCGTCAGCCGGGCGGCGGTTGTCGAGCAGCTGCTGACCCCTCCCGGAGATGAAGAGGTCGGCTGTGAAGCGGCGGGCGGGCTGCAGGGCGACAGCCAAATTGCCGAAGCGGGCGGGAGTGAAGCCGCTTCCGAACCTCAGCCGATGGCTGAAGCGGCCTGAACTGGCGGCGGGCGGCGCATCCGCGCCGCCCGCCTTTTCCTCATCGAAGAAAGACAGGAATCATGTCCGATTCCGGCCACGAGGCGCGCCGCCGCTTGCAGGATGCGCTCGCAAACCTGCCCTGGATTCAGCGCGAGGTCTTCAGGCTGCACGCCGTCGATGGCTACTCCTATGCCGAGATCGCATTCCTCATGCGCACCAATGTGCGGGCCGTCGAACGGCAGATGGCGAGAGCGATTTATAAGCTCGCAAAGCAGATGGAAGGTCGTCCGCTCAGCTGGTGGGAGCGATGGTTCTGATGAGAAGGATGCGGCTGGCGAAAGGGGGGTATCGGGTTTCGCCAGCCGCATTGTCGACAACTGCTGATTATGGGTAAGGTTCATCTGGAATGCGCACCGACCTCGATCACCTGCCGGCTTCCAAGCAGCGCGAGCTCGAGCGTGTTGTGCAGATCCTGTTCGAGGAATTCGGGGAAGCGACGGCGCTTGCGACCCAGGAGTGGAAGAAGAAGGGCCGCATCCTCAAGATCATCCTCTACGGCTCCTATGCACGTGGGAACTGGGTCGACGAGCCGCACACCGCCAAGGGCTACCAGTCCGACTTCGATCTCCTGATCATCGTCAACGACAAGCGCCTGACCGACCGGGTCACCTATTGGGCCAAGGCCGAGGAGCGGTTGAACCGAGAGCTCGCGATCACGAAAACGCTCAGGACTCCGGTCAATTTCATCGTCCATACGCTGCACGAAGTGAACGACGGTCTCGCCCATGGCCGTTTCTTCTTCATGGACGTCGCAAGAGACGGGATCGCGCTTTACCAGAGCGAGGACAGCGAGCTTGCCGAACCCAAGCCCAAGACGCCGTCACAGGCGCTGGCGATGGCACGGGAGTATTTTGAGGAATGGCTGCCGACAGCCATGCAGCGCTTCGAGTTAGCCAAGATTGCAGCTGAAAAAGGGTTCTTCAAACCTGCTGCATTCGACCTGCATCAAACGACGGAATATCTCTACCATTGCGTGCTTCTGGTCTGCACCTTCTACACACCGCACGTGCACAACCTCGGCTTCCTCCGTACCCAGGCCGAGCGTCTCGACCGGCGGCTGACGTTCGTCTGGCCGATGGACAGCCGCAAGGAGCGGGCGATGTTCGAAAAGCTGAAGGACGCCTACGTCAAGGCGCGCTACTCCAAGCACTACCGCATCTCTGCTGAGGAACTCGCCTGGCTGGGCGCTTGCGTCGAGGAACTCGGACGCGTGGTCCAGGCCATCTGCGAGGAGCGTCTCCAAATGCTTGAACGAGCCGCCGTAGCCTGATCACGACCGGCGTTCGGCATCTCATTCCTTGCCTGCACCCACGGGACTTCGGCTCTTCAAACACGCCGATCTATGGCCGGTTCGAGCGCCTAAAACCCTTGGCTTGAGCTTATTTCCCCGCCGCTAACGCGGCTCCTCGCGGCCGCTTCGCTTCAAATAAGCCCGTCGCTTCAGGTCCTCCGCTATCGCTTCGGCCTGGCGGTTCAGGCGCTCTTTGCCCCGTCCATTGCCGATGCGTGTCGATCCTGAAAATCCCTTCGGGCGACAATCAAGAGGAATAGACAAATGCCTGCAATCGGAACCGTGACAAAGCTTGGCGACGGAAGCTTCAAGGGCCAATTGAAGACGCTGAGCATCAAGGCCGACGTCCTGATCGAGCCCAACCACAGCAAATCGACCGACGCCCAGCCCGATTACCGGGTCTTCTCCGGCGAGGTCGAGATCGGCGCCGGCTGGACCCGCCGCTCCGAGGCTTCCGGACGCGATTACGTTTCGCTGTCCCTTGCCGCTCCGGAGTTCGGCCCGCGGCGGATCTACGCCAACCTCGGCCGAGCCGCCGGCCAAGACGACAGCACCTTCGCCGTCATCTGGAACCCGGCGGACTGAGAGCTTCGGCACCGATCCAGCCCTCGCGCGAACTCTTCGCGCGGGGGCTTACTCGCTCGGTTGCTGAGGAGTGTTGGGTCTGACTACCACCAACATTGCAGACGACATCACCCAGTCTTTCGAGCGCTCCTGGTTCACGCACTCACCGCGAAGGGCCAATTTGCGGTCTCTGATATCCTCTTCCAGTCGCCCCATCGCTTCGAAAAGATCTCGAACGAGCCGATCAAGATACACATCTCGATTGCAGTGCAGCAGCCGAATGCGGCGGGAATCCCCCCTTGGAATTGCGTTCACGGGCCCCCCGTGTAGCCACTGGCTGCCCTTAAGATCGCTCCCGACGACCGCCAGAAACCATTGGCCGGTAGGCCTAGGTCCCCGGTGCTGATGCCAGGCGAGCGCTCCCCACAATTGGCCGCGCTCACCCACTACGCGATCGACATCGTTGAGCTGGTGTTGCCACTCGTCGCGAAGCTCCATTGCGACGCGCATTCGCTCCATGAAAACGCGTCTCCAGGAGGAATTCGGCAGTCCTGGAAGATGGTGGATCAAGTCCGCGATTCGATGTGCTGCGTCGATTATCGACCACGCATCGAGGGCCGCTTCTGCTAGATCTGAAGAGGTGATTTCGCCTTCATTGCTATCGATATAGCTGAGCTTTTCCCAAAGCCGGTCCAGCGCGATTCCTGCCATATCCGCAGAGTGCCGGATGCCATCGAGCAGCATGATTTGCCGCTCCGAAATCGGCATCGGCGGGGCCTTCAGCGGCGAGTCTGATGCAATTCTGTAGCCCATCGTAACCCCACAGTTTTCACGGTGCGTGAGTAGGAGAATTGGTGGGCGATTTGGAGTGAGGTCGAAAGGAGGCCGTAGGGCAAGATAAAAGCTGTGCCTCCAGGTCGGCACAGAATTGGCGTCTGCACGTCCTTTTCTGTGGAGGCATGCCACGGTTGAAACTGCGTGTTTGCCTCCAACTGAGAGACTCGAACTGCAGAATTTGCGGAGTTCCGCCGCTCTTCCCGGAGACACTGCTGGAGGCCCTTGAAGAGCCCGCTCCTGCGTCCCTCATCAGTGCTTTCGCTGCCGAGGTGTCGCGATGGCCGATGACGATTTCGAGCTGTGGCTGGGCCGGATGCCGAACGATCGTCCGTTCCACCACGGTGTCCTCAAATCGGCGAACCTTGCCGGGGGTCTGAAACGGCTCGGCAGGCAAGCGCGCAAGTTCGACGGCAGCCGCATCGGCCGCGGCTCTGGGATCGGCAGGGTGCTCGGCGCATCTAACCGCCATTCCGGCGAGCGCAGCCGACGTGCAGTCGTGAAGGCGCGAATCGTGCGCTTGGCCGGGAAGGGCGCGCAGACTGCGGTTGCGCACCTGCGCTATCTGCAACGCGACGGCACGACCCGCGAGGGCCAACGCGGCTCCCTCTACTCGGCCGATCTCGATGCAGCTGACGGCAAGGCATTCCTGGAACGTGGCACCGAGGACCGGCACCAGTTCCGCTTCATCGTCGCCGCGGAGGACGGCGCGGAATATCAGGACCTGAAGCCGCTCATCCGCCGGCTGATGACCCAGGCGGAAAAGGATCTGGGAACCAAGCTCGACTGGGTGGCTGTCGATCATTTCAACACCGGGCATCCGCACAGCCACATCCTGGTCCGGGGGAGCGACGATGAGGGCAAGGACCTGATCATCGCTCGCGAGTACATCACCAATGGCCTAAGGCAGCGCACGGTCGATCTGGTCAATCTGGACCTCGGCCCGCGCACCGAAGTCGAGATCATGCGCGCCAACCTGCGCGAGATCGACCAGGAGCGGTTCACCGGCATCGACCGGCGCCTGTTGCGCGCCGTTGACGCGGACCGCCTGGTGTCGCCGAACCATCGCGACGGCGTCGAGCAAAGCCTGCGTGCCGGCCGGCTAGCAACTCTTGGCAGAATGGGACTTGCCGATGAGGAGCAGCGGGGCCGCTGGCGCCTCGCCGAGACCCTTGAGCCGACGCTTCGCGCCATGGGCCGCAGAGGCGACATCATCGCTACGCTTGATCGGGAGGTCCGCTCGCGGTCGCTAGCCACCTCCCCGATGGACTACGCCGTGTATGACCCGGTCGACGGGCAAGCGCAGCCCCTCGTCGGCCAGGTCCTGACGCGCGGCCTGTCCGATGAGGACACGGACCGCGAGTATCTGATCGTCGACGCGATCGACGGCCGGACTCATTATGTCGAAATCGGCGAAAGTGGCGCCGACATGTCGATCCGCGAAGGCGCTATTGTCCGCATCAGCCCAACGCCGGTTGAGGCCCGAGACGTCGACCGCACCGTGGCGGAGATCGCCCGCCGCCACGGCGGTCGCTACAGTGACGAGATTCATTTGCTTCATGACCCGGCCGCCGGCGAGCGGTTTGTCCAGGCCCACGTGCGCCGCCTTGAGGCTCTGCGCCGCGGCAAGGCAGGGGTTGAGCGCGAGGCGGACGGCAGCTGGAAGATCGCCCCGGACCATGTCGAACGGGCCCAACAATACGAGCGCGCCCGTGCGGCTCGTGAGCCTGTTCGCGTGGATATCCTCTCGACTCTTCGACTGGTCGAAATGCCGAACCACAACGGCATCACTTGGCTCGACGAAGATGCGAGCCTGTCGCAGCCCGGCTGCCTGGGGGGACGGTTCGGCGCGAAGGTCGCTGGGGCATTTCAGCAGCGGCAGCAGTGGCTCGTCGAGCAAGGGCTCGCAGAGCAATCCGACATGCTCGAAAGGCTGCGGGCGCGCGAACTGCAGCGAATTGCGCGTCAGCTCTCGCGCGAACTCGGTCTCGGATACTCCGAGGCAGCGGCGGGTGATCCGATCGTGGGCATCTATCGCCGCCCTGTTCAGGTCGGATCGGCACGGATGGCGCTGATCGAGAACTCACATGAATTCACGCTCGTGCCCTGGCGGCCAGTCTTGGAGCACCGGATCGGTCGGGAGGTGTCCGGCATGATGCGTGGCCGCGACGTATCTTGGACATTCGGGCGCGAGCGCTCTGGCCCGGAGATCGGCTGAGCCGGGAGTCATCGAAAACCTACCTCCCTGCGCTCAAGAGCGCCTGCCGATTATGATCGCTTTGCTTCACAGTCTTGGGCGATGAAGACGTTCAAAGAGCGGCACCAGTTCTATCTTCCGGACGATCTGTCCGAGAAGCTCGAGGCAATGGCGAAGGAGCCAGGCTCGTCTAAGACTGCCATCCTAACCGAGGCGTTGCGCGCATGGTTCGAGCGGCGGGCCGCGAATGAACTGGACGAGAGGTTCGGCATTCGGCTCGACCGGATCAGCCAAGGAAACGAGCGGCTGGAGAGAAAGCTCGAATTTGTCGTCGAGGCGCTGGGCACCTTCGTGCAGCACCAGCTGACGCTGTCCGCGCACCAGCCGCCGTTCGACCAGGAAACCGGCCAGCTTGGCCTCAAGCGATATCGGGCATTCGTCGAGATGGTGGGACGGCGATTGGCTCGGCCGGACCAGTCATCGATTGCGATCGCGATGTCGAAGGAAGGCGAGGACGCGAATGGCCGCGAACCTTCCTGAGGACGCGGTCTTCAGCAGGCCCCTGACGGTGCGAATTCGCGAAGCTTGCCGGCTCACCGGCATTGGCCGGTCGAAGCTTTATGAGCTGATTGCTGCCGGCGAGATCGATGTCATCAAAGTTGGGACCATCACGCTCGTGCCGGTGTCGTCGCTGACCAAATTTCTAAGTAAGAACAGCTGATACCGCACTCATTCGGATTTCGCGTTCTCGGCCAAGGGGCAGTCCCGAATTCTGCCGCAACATGTCTTTCCGAGATTACGACAGGCTTCCCAAAAATCGTCGAGCGCCAGTCGCCTCGCCCTTTCGAGAAGGATCAACCGGTCTACTTTTCTTCGCCGGGGACACTGAGTCCACGAGAAGGACTTCCCGCTCTTTCGTTGGCACCCGCAGGGGCACGGCAGCCCAGAAGGTTTGCGAACACCGTTCCCACTAACACGAGCCATATCTGGGTCGGCGAGCCAACCGCCGTCTCCACCGAGAACACGAGCATATTCCTCGCCAAGGCCGAGACCTTCGGCGAGCAGTCGAGCTTCCCGCTGGTATTTCCCCGCATCCCCATGGGCTAGCCCGGAGTGGAGCGGCCAAACGCGCGTTTTGATTGCCGCGGAGAGGAGCTTCAGGTGGACTTCAAGGTCCGCCCACCACTGCCGGGCGTGCGCATCGTCGACGATCGCTAGCTCATCAAGACCGAGGCAGAATGTCCGGTCCGCGTTCAGATGCAGCTCGGGACACCATTCAGGAAGCCGAGAGACTTCTGTTTCCTTCACCGCCACCGCCCCGCCGCGCGCCGTGATGCTCAGGCTCAATGTCCCGCGCTGCCATACCGTCTGTTCAAGGCTGACGAAGCCCGTGATGTCGCTTGGCCGGCGGCTCGGAAATGCAAACCAGCTGGGAACCGATCTCCAAAGAAAATCTAGCGCCGTCGTGTCATCGGGCATGGGGTTCTGCTGGAACCGGGCTAGTCCGTACAATGGCGGGCGCAGTCATTGCCGCAGCGAACGCAGCCGCAGTGAAGAAGTCGAGACCAGTCAGTACTCCCGCCCTGCCAAATGCATTCCGAATGGCTGCAGGCGCCTTCGCCAGGGCATTTGGGCCCAGCGCCGTCTCATTTTCACGGCAATCCTGCTGGACACGCTCCGACACGGTGACCGCCTTGCTTGAAGCACAGCGCACACTCCTTTCGCCGCGGATTCCGAGCCGTGTCACCGGCGTGACGCCATGTTCGATTCCAATGTTGATGCCGAGATCGGCAATACCCGGCAGAAGTCGCTGGCAAAGTTCGAACGACGACCGAATGCCACCGGCACATTTCACGGCTTGGCGGATCGTGTCCATGTCGTTCGTAGCACCTTGGCTGCCTTCGGCGAGAACACCATGGACGCAATCGCCGATGAAACGGATCTTGCGGCCACCGAAATCGCGCAGGACCGCAGCCATCTCGCCACGCAAAACGTGCAGGTTTGAGACGACCTGAGCGACGGCTTTCGCCGCAATCCCATCATGGACATATTGAGTGAAGCCCGAGAGATCTGCGAATAAGGACGAGGATTCTTGCCTTGCCGTCCGGGACGGAGCCAGCTCGGCAAAGTCGATTGTCCGAAGGGGCAGCGGGTGCCGGAAGAAGGTAAAGTTCGCCGGGCTGCCCGCCTTGGCGAGCTCATTGGTGCGGAAGCTCGCAAAAGCTTCATCGACCGGGGTCTTGCTTCCGAACGCGGCGTGCAGCGGACCACCGCGTCGAACATACGATGACTCATTGAGAAGCAGGCCGCCGGTCGTGGTCAATACGCTTGCAGCGAGCACAACGCGCGCCCGGTCGCCGAGGGCGACCCCTTCTTCATCGCCGTCGGCCAGCTTCGCCGCCAGATTGGCAGCGTCGCCGATGAACAGGGGCTCGGGCTCGTTCCGCTTGCCGCCATTGATAGCAAGCGCCTGGCCGCTTTCGACGCCGACGCGAATCCGCGAACCGAACCGGTTCTGGTGGGCGGCGGAGGCTTCGCCGACGAGTTCGCGCATGGCGGCTGCGAGCGACAGGGCGATCCTGATCCGTTCCGCTTCGTTGTGGGCCCCGACGGGCTCTAGAACGACAGCGTGGACGCGACCGCCATGATGATCGACGCGTTGGGCGCCATGAGCATCAATCAGGCGGTCCAGGCCGGAATAGTGAAGGTGAAGGAACTCAAGCAGGATCCGCGAGCCGCCCTCGGTCTCCCGGCCGACATCTTCGAGAAAGCGATCATAGTCGATGAGGTTCGCATAGACGTGGGCTCCGTGAGTGAGGACAACCGCGTCATAGGGTAGCTCGGCGATCGGCTGGCTCTGGCGAACACCGGATAACTTCTCCGCCAATTCACGGCGGGGCCGATAGTTCAGCTCGAAGTCTTCGACGCGGATGCCGCCGACCGGAACCGTACTCAATAAATGAGCAATCCGTTCACGCGACCTTTGTTCACTCCAACTCATGACTCCAGTCCTTCTCCTAGCGGTCGGTGCGGACGCCGTTTTCCTCGATCACGGTCCTAATTTCGAAGCAGGCCGGGCCGAGCAGCTGCGACAAATCCTTAAGATCGCCGTCGTCGTATTGAATCGGCGTCAGGCCCTTGAAGTCGGTCGGCAGTTTCACGTCGCTTTTGCGCGGGACGAGAAGCATGCTGCGCCTCCGGCCAAGGCGGCCGAGCGACATTCCCAGTTCGACGAGGACATTGTCCCGCGGCTGTGTCACCGTTTCCTTACGGACCGTCACGATGTCTTCCGGGCTCGCGATCGCAATCGAAAAGTCCGATTCGTCGAGCACCTCCTGCAGGGCCTCGATCGGATATTGCGATGCCTTGAACACCTGGTCGCTCCAGATCTTGAAATCGGCCTCGTCGTGCTGGAAGTGGAACTGGATTGCCTGGGCGATCCGCAGCGCCTCGACCGCGCAGATGATGAAGACCTTGGGGCGCTCGTTACATGGCCGGATGGTCGCGTTGCGCTCTTCGAGGCGCTCGGCGATGTCGGCGGCAACGCGTTTCCAGATTGCCGGATGGTCGACGGCAATCGCGTTGAACTTGTCGGCCTCGACCTTGAGCAGCACCGTGTGCGCCTTGGCTTTGATCGTTGCGGTACGCGGGATGCCCGGATGGATGGCCGACAATTCGCCGACGGTTCGGCCGGCGGCGCGGCTGCCGAGCGTTCGCCCGTTGACCGAAAATTCGACGCTGCCGGCCAGGATGAAATACAGCTCGTCCGCGCTCGAGGATTGCTCGATGATCGTGTCGCCGTCTTGCGGGAAAAGGAGTTCACCGGCGTTGAGCAGCGCATGCGCGACCGCATCGCTACCCTCGACGATGCGCTGGGCTTTCAATTGATCGAGAGCCAGGCGCTCGCCTTTCTCACCGCCGTAGCGACTTTGCATCTAACTTGCCTTCCCGTGATCGATAGGATCTCACGATCTCTTGTGTTTCGAGCCGCGAAATGCGATTCTGCTGTCCGATCAAGCAACACGAGTAACTCGTGGATGGTCGATCAAAACCGCCGAATCACTCGGTTCGGAGAGCTTTTGTTGTCTTTCCAGACAACAGATATGGCGAAGGAGTTGAAATGTCAATGTGGCAGGTCCGGTGAGCACCGCGCTGGGCGCGCTCTTGCGTCGGTTGCGCGACGCGCGTGGGCTGAACTTTCGCGAGGTGGCGCAGCTCGCCAGTGTCGACCATGCCTACATCCAGCGGCTCGAAACGGGAGCCAAGACGTCCCCTTCGGATGAAGTCCTGACGCGCCTGATCAAAGCCTTAAAGGCGTCCAAGCGCGAAGCGCTGATGCTGCCCTTCTTGACGCGCTATCCCGATACGCCCCCAGCGTTGGTCGAGTTCGTCGAGGATGACGAGAGCATCTCGTTCGAGGAATTCCGTGGCCTCGCAACGCTCGCCCATCGCGGCACCGGCCGACCCGATTATGCGGTCCAGCTGGCGCGCTTGCGCGCATTCTGGGACGATGACGATGGATGAGCTGACGGCCGTCCTTAGAGCGCGAAGCCTCGTCAATCGGGTTGGACCCTCGTCCATTCCGGTCGACCTGGACCTGTACGCTCTTGCTGCCGAAGCCAAGATCAAGGTCGCCAAGGATCTCGGCGACGATGAGGACGGGTTTTCTATGATGATGCCGAATGGGAAGTTCGGCATCTGCGTCAATGGCAACCAAAGCGCCGAGCGTCAGCGTTTTACGATCTGCCACGAACTCGCGCATATCATTCTAGAGCTGCCATCAGAACATGGCGGAGGGCCGTCGTGGAGCTACTCAAGGAGACCGCCGAACGAAATCCTGTGCGATGTCTTCGCGGCGGAGCTGTTGTTACCGTACAAGCTCTGTAAGCCGCGCGTCGATGACGCTGAGTATTCGCTCCCCTCAGTCTCCCTGATCGCCCACCGCTTCCAGGCATCCCTCCTTGCAACGGGTTCTCGTTTCGCGGCGCTTTCCCGGCTGCCTTGTGCCTTTGTGCTCTGCGAGGGCGGCAAGGTGCGGTACGCGTCGCGTTCTACCTCACTGCGGGACGCACGAGGTTGGATTAATCTCGGCATGTCGATTCCGGATGAGTCGATCGCCTGCGCATGTCGGAATGGACGAACCGAATGCGGTCCGGAAGAGGTCGACGTTGAGGTTTGGTTTCCCGACTGGGAACGGGAAGGAACGTTGTTCGAGGATGCGCGTCACTTGCCGGCGTACGACCAGACAATTTCGCTCTTGTGGTTTGAGGATGAGGAGGATCTGCGCCCACGAATGGAGACTCGAGAGTCAAGGGAGGAGGATCTCCACGGGCTCTTCGAACTCGACGGCATCTTGCCATGGCCAGGGAAGAACAAGCGTCGGCGCTAAGCCCTGGAGGGGGCGACCCTGCCCCGGCGCAACGCTTGGCTGGACAACAGGTATATCAAGGTCATCACAATCCATCGTTGTCGGGATATTTCGTAGGGAGACCATATCTCTACGCGGCAGGTGATAATCCGCCTTCGTCCCCAAGCGTCTGAATCTAACGTCTGCATGGGTGCAAAGTTGTCATTAAGACGTCGCTTCAAGGAGCCATCCGCAGCTGCCAAGGCGTTCGGTGCGAACGCAGTTCCGCCGCGAGCCTAAGGCGTCCACCAGTAGCTCGAGCGGTAGCAGGTCTCGACCACGCCCGCGAAGGTCTGGCTGCGTTTTTCCCACATATCCACGCCCTTACTGTACTTCGCTTCTTCAGCCAGGCGGCTGTACACGTCCGCGGAGATGAAAGTGCAGTAGGGGTATTCTCGGTTGTCCGATAGCTTCGCCGCGAAGCTCGGAGGACGGCCAATCCAGATTAGGTCGTTGTTGTTTCTTACTCCAGCACGGACCGCTCTACTCGTTCCAACGTCAACCCCACATGCTTGACGAATTTTCACGTCATTGTTCTTGACGGAATTGAATCGCTTATGGGCTTCGGGTTCGATGAGGTGGCGTGTCGCCCATTGGATCTTGAGTGCAGATTTGACTGCGTTCGTTCGCTTACTGTCGCCAATGAAAACGCCCATCACGCGGTCGCCGTCGAAGCTGCGAATCTCGCCATTATGCGCCCGGATAATCCTCACCGCGCAGTCCAAGTAGGCACGGATGATTTTCGCGGTAGTATCCCACGGACAGACTTTCGCGATCATCCCTGACCCCGCCAGATCAGCATAGACGAAACAGGCGTCGAGCTTCACCGCTCCATTCGAGAGCGCCACGTCCTCAGACGTTGGTATCTTTTGACCGTCTCGCTCTTCGAATGTCTTTCCGAGTATCCCGTTGACTGCGTTAGTTAGATCATCCTTTAGGGCCATTCACTTTCATCCGTTCACAAACGGCACGCGGGAGTGTTGGATCGCCGTCATAATCAAGAAAATCGCAAACGGAAGTAGCGTCGCCAACGTGATCCGAACTGCGGTAGCAACGGCTTTGTACTTCTCGCACAGGATATGCGAATTGCGCCAAACCTGACCGAGCATGTCGGCGCGATACTGAGCGTCCGTCACCGCCTCATATTCTGCAATGTAGTTGGCCTCTGCGCGATCACTGACGGTCGAGAAGTAAATCAAGCTGCCCTGTCCGCCATTCAGAGCGGGGAAGTTTGCTCGATACAAGAAGAAGTACGACGCAATCAGGCCCACAACCATCAAGACGCCGGGAACGCTCACGTACCATTGCTTGAGGTCCCCTGCCTCGACGTTCACAGCGCTTATGGTGAGGATCGCAGAGTTGACGGTGAACAGACCGGCGATTTTGGTATCCACTCGTGGGAAGAAGCCGAGCACTCGCGTTAGCTGTGCCTCAATGACAGTTTGGTCCTTCATGCTTATGCCCTCCCGTCGAATTCCTAGCTTAGGCGCGGCCGTTGACAAGCGCTGTAGCGGGCCGCCGCGCCGTTTGATGCGTGTTCACTCTGCTTGTTTACCGTGCACATAATGCAGACATCGCAGCAGAGATTAAGCGTCGATTTTCTCCACGCAGCCGTCATCGGCACGACGGACTTGGTGAAGCCGCCACTGCAACAGGTTCTTGTGATCACAAGTCAGGCAGGTCACGCTCGCCAATCCGTCGATTGATATGCGTCGCAACCACCGCAACGGAATGTAGTGGTCCTTGCCGCACCCGACGCATTTCAGGCTTCTGCCTTCGGGTTCGAAGACGAACTCGTCGCCCTGCTTTCGGACAAGGTAGCTCCAATCGCAGTTGGGATTGAAGCAGTAAACTGTCTGACCTTCCTTCAGCAGCTTGGCGCGACGTTTGTTCTTCTCCCGGCATTCGCACTCGAATGAGACGGTCTCGCCCAGACCAGAAAACACCATCGTGCTCTTTGACAGCCGCTGCAACTCAGCGACAACCTCCTCGACCTTCGCCTTGATCTTCTCGCGGTCGCCGTAGTCGGGAATATGGTCATCCCTATGTTCCGGCAGTTTGACGTGCAGGGCCAGCCTGCCCAGCGCGTTCCACATCTTGACGATCTGCTTCACGTCGAAGCCAATCTCCGTGCCGACTTCCACGTATTCGTCGTCCTCGGGCTTCACCCCTGAGCTTGCCGAACTGCCGATTTGAAGGGTCAGTGTCTGCGTGACGTGAGCATCCACGTCGGCGATTAGCTGGTTCATGACTCCGCCCGGCTGCCACTTCTTCAGCTGCTCGTGCGAGATGTAGTCGTGCCTTTGACGCAGCCGGTCGTAGCAGACCTTTTCGAGAGCAAGTCGTGTTTCAAGAGCCGCGTAGGTTACACTTTGGTGCGTATCTTCATCGAGCAGCTTTCTGATGCGTTCGATTATCCGTTTGAGACCTAACATCAACAAATCCTCAAGGCATTCGAGCAGCAAATAGCATACGACCGCTTCGTCATGCCCCAAGCGTGGCAAGCGTGAAAAATGGTTCCGTTCCATGCGCAGTGACTGGCGGCGCAACCGCCGACGCAGCGCAATGCTAGGCGCCTCCGAATGCCAGCAATGGATCCGCGTTTCCCATCGGGTCAATGAGGTCTCGACAGCGGCTGAATATTCGACCAGAATCCACCACTGTCCGGTGACTTCCAGCTCCTGATGTGGGGAAGAATGTTGGGAAGCGGCCGGGTTGCGGAATAAAACGTAGGAAGTTCAGTATCCTACGTGGAAGGTGATAATCCCTCCGTCGCCTTCTAATTCTCGTCTACGATGGGCAAAGCAGACACTCAGTAACTCACCGTGGTGGTCGGAGTCGCATCCTCCCCGAGCGGATCGCTGGCTGAAATTGATCTTATTTGCCGCCTGAACAGACTCCAACTTCTTGATAGCAAAAACAGATTTTATATCCGAAAATCTCTGTTGACGCAGATTGATAATATCATAAGCTGGGACTTCTGGGGGTTCAGTAAAGCAACGGTCTGCTCGGTCCGTTGCGGGTTTCCCGCAACGTGATCGCTTGATTTGCGAACTCGCTCTTTTGAAGCGAGGTCGAGCATGCGCAGATTTCTGGCTTTGATCATTCTGCTTGCTGTCGGTACCGCTGCCTACGCGGCCGAGACCATCACCTACACCTATGATTCGCGAGGGCGGATCATCCAGGTCAGCCACTCCGGCACGGTGAACAACAACGTCGTCACCACCTACACCTACGACAAGGCGAATAATCGCAGCCAGGTGACCACCACCGGCGCATCGCACTGACGAACAGCGCGGGCTCGCCTCTCCATACAAAAACAGAATGAGAAGGATGCTGATGTCGGCCAGACAGATCGGTGCGTTAATCCTCGCTGCTTTGGCTCTTGTCGCCAGCCCAGCCTACGCCGGCACCACCTATTACACTTACGACAGTCAGGGCCGACTGACGCAGAAGTGCGATGCACGGCCCGGTAACGGAGAGCTGACGAAATACAGCCTCGATCACGCCGGCAATCGAACCAACTACACCAACAGCAGGACTGACCTTAGCCTTCCCGCGGGACAGGTACTCTACTCCCCAAGCGGCAATACCGCGTTCGTGATGCAGACCGATTCCAACCTCGTTATCTACAGTGTCACATCCTCGGGTTGGGTCCCGCTCTGGGCGACCAACACCGTCGGGTCCGGGGCGAGCCACGCCGAATTTCAAAGCGACGGCAACCTCGTGCTCTACACCCCGCAAGGGACGCCCGTTTGGTCGAGCGGCACATACAGCAACCCATGCGCCAGCATCGCCGTCACCGATGCTGGCAAGGCAACAATCACGAACAGCAGCAGCGGGACCATCGTCTGGTCGGCGCCCTAGCGCGCCACCTCACGACATCGACATCAAATCTTCGGGGGCAAGCAGACCATGGTTAGACTGACGAAGAAGACTCTCGCGATTGGCGCGTTTCTGGCCACGACCGGCATGACGTCTCCGGCGTTTGCGCAATTTGTCGCGCAGATTCCGGCCCCGCCGATGATTCAGACCGTCGACGGCAACGGCGTCGACCTTTCCCGCGGCAGCCTCGTCTTGCCCCCAGTTTCGGTTTCCATCGGCTCCGGGGGGTCGAGCCTGGGATACTCGCGAGTGATCACGGACACGTCGCGCTGGGATTCGACCAGAGGATCGGTGACCTCTTGGAGCGGGGGAGTGACGGTCACGATTGGCACATCGTCCGAGGACTTCACAGGATCGGGCTCGACCTACACGCCCAAAATCCCGAACGGCTCGACCCTGACCTACAACGCCGGCAACTACACCTATACGGCTCGCGACGGCACCGTCGCGACCTTCAGCTCACCCAATGTCGTAAGCGACGAGGGTACGACCCTCATCACCAGCCTCACCAGGCCGAACGGCGAAACCCTCACCTACACGCGCACAACAGCGAACGTTCAGGTGCAGCTGATTTGCCCGCCCTATGGGGGCCAATGCACCCCGGTCTACAAGACCTTCTCGCGCCTTCAATCGATCCGCAGCAATCTGGGTTACCTGCTTCACGTCAAATATGCCGCCGACACCGCCGCCGCCGTCGGTGACCTCAACAACTGGTTCCTCAGGACGAAGATCACCCTGGTCAATCTTGGCACCGACTATTGCGACCCCACCGCGACTAGCTGCACGCCGAGCAACCCTGCACAAAGTCTGTCGATCAGCGGCAACACCTACACCGACACGGCCGGCCGTAGCACTTCAGTGACCTATGACTCCTCGGGCAGGCTGGCGACGATGCTTCTGCCTGGCCACGGTAGCGCCGACATCACTGTCGCCTATGATGGGAACAGCCGGGTTCAGTCGATTACGAAGGCCGGTGTTACAACGACTTATTCCTACTCGGACGACACGACCAACAATGTGCGGACTACGACGGTCACCGACGCGCTCAGCCATCAATGGATCTACAAGTTCGATCTCACCAATCTGCTGGTAAAGTCGAAGACGGATCCGCTGAACCATACGACGAGCGAGACCTACAACGGATCGCTGGAAGTTCAGACGGTCACCGCGCCCGAAGGCAATTACAGCAGCTATGTCTATGACGGCCGTGGCAACGTCACCAGCGTCACCAATGTCGCGAAGGCGGGATCGGGCCTCCCCAATATCGTTACCTCCGCCGTCTATCCTTCGACCTGTTCAAATCCGAAGACGTGCAACCAGCCGACCAGCACGACAGATGGGCGAGGCTACACCACCACCTACACCTATGATCCCAACAGCGGCGGGGTGGCGACGGTAACGTCTCCGGCCGCACCCAACGGTATCCAGCCGCAGACCCGGTACACCTATGCACCCCTCCAGGCCTTTTATAAGCAATCGAGCGGCGGCTCGCCCGCAGCCTCCGGCCAGAACGTCTATATGCTGACGGGCACTTCCGCGTGCCAGACGCAATCGAGCTGCACCGGAACGGCGGACGAGACCAAGACAACCGTCTCTTATGGTCCGCAGTCGGCCGGGACCGCGAACAACCTTTTGCCGGTCTCGATCACTTCCGGCGATGGAACGGGAGCGCTCGCTGCTACGATCGCGGTTACTTATGATAACCTCGGCAATCCCACCTATGTCGACGGCCCACTTCCCGGCAGCGCCGACACTACGGTTTACCGGTACGACGCGGACCGTGAGCTTATCGGAACGACCTCGCCTAATCCCGGCAATGGGCAGCCGGACCGCACAACCCGGATCACCTACAATCCCGATGGGCAGGTGGCGAAGAAGGAGGTCGGTATCGTCGCCGACCAGAGTGACACCGCATGGGCCAACTTCTCCCCGCTGCAGACGATCGATATTGGCTTCGACAGCAATCACCGCCCGATCACCAGCAAGCTCTCCGCCGGCGGCACGGCCTATGCGTTGACCCAGACCAGCTATGATGGTGACGGGAGGTCTCAGTGCACCGCTGTCAGGATGAACACCGCGGTTTACGGGTCCCTGCCGTCCGATGCCTGCACTTTGTCCACTCAGGGAAGCTTTGGGCCGGACCAGATCACAAAGACTGTCTATGACAATGCAGGCCAGGTGACCCAGGTCCAAGAGCGT
>Ga0207695_10004091_pt1 | contig 20044 bp, 14 predicted proteins | sample KBSC54metaG_FD_184354 | JGI IMG/M metagenome (GOLD analysis project Ga0207695, IMG submission 184354) | Corn rhizosphere microbial communities from Kellogg Biological Station, Michigan, USA - KBS C5-4 metaG (SPAdes) (version 2) | ecosystem: Host-associated > Plants > Roots > Rhizosphere > Soil...
CGAAAGCGGTTACAACCTGGTCGCCAGCGCCGCCGAATTCCAGCCCGACGCCTACATGCTCAAGCCGCTGACCGCGTCCAAGCTGGCTGACCGCATCGACCGCCTGCTGGAAAAGCAGAACGCGCTGCTGCCGATCAATGAAAAGCTCAAGCGCAAGGACCAGGCCGGCGCCATCGTCGAATGCGACAACGTATTGAAGGTCGCGCCCAAGTGGATCGTCGACATCCTCAAGACCAAAGGCAGCCTGCTGATCGAATTGCGCCGCATCGAGGAAGCGCGCGCCGTCTACGCGCAGGCGCTGGAAATGCGCGACGACCTGGTGTGGGCCAAGGTCGGCATGGCGCGCTGCAATATCGTGGCTGGCCAATACGACGACGCCAAGGTGCTGGTGCAAGCCGTGCTGGCGCAAAATTCGCAATACATTGAAGCCTACGACCTGCTGGCGCAAATTGAAGACGCGCAAGGCAATCAGCAAGAGGCGCTGGACGCCCTCGCGCGCTCGTCCGAAATCATCCCGTCGGCGCGCCGCAGCCGACTGGTCGGCGACGCCGCCTATCGCGTCGGCGACCTGGACCAGGCCAAGGAAGCATTCGGCAAGGTGCTCAAGCACACCAAGGGTTCACTGACGGCCCAGCCTAGCGATTTGCTGACGCTGGCTCAGGTGCATGTCGATACCGGCGATGCCGATGGGGCGCTGGCGCTGCTGGCGAATGCGCCCAAGCGCTACGCCGAATCGAAGATGTTCACCTCGACCCAATCGGCCGTGGCTGCGCAGGCCCACGTCCAGCTGGGCGACATGATTTCCGCCGAGATGGCGTTCGAAGCGGCACGCACCGCGGCCGAAGGTGCACCGTCCGAAATGGCGACGCTGGCGCTGGCCAAGGCGGCGTTCTCGGTCGGTCGCGACGAGGAAGGCGCTCAGCTGATTTCGCAGGCCGTGAAATCCGACCACGAGAACAAGACGCTGCTGGCGCTGGCGCGCAAGGTGCTGACCGATTGCGGCAAGGAAAGCATGACCGACGAACTGGTCGACGGCGCCGTCAAGCAATGCATGGGCATCATCGCGGAAGCCAACACCCTGATGCGCAGCGCCAAACCGGACGAATCGCTGGCCAAACTGGAAGAAGCGTTGCACAGCATGCCTGAGAACACTGGCGTCTTGATGGCTGCCGCCCAGCTGCATCTGCTGTGGATGAGCCAGCGTGGCATCAACCAGGACTACGTCAAGCGCGTCAACCGCTACCTCAATACGCTGGACCGCCTGATCCCAGGCAACGACCGCGTCAGCAAGATGCATAAATTCCTGCGCGACGCGGTCGCCAAAGCCGCGCAAAAGAGCTGATCCATGGACGCAAAACTGGCCGCCATCATTGTTCACGACATCAAAAATTCGCTCGGCGTACTGGAGGGTGAATTGCGCGTGCTTGCCGCCGAGTCACCCGACGAACGCGCCGGCCACGCACACCTGACCTGTCTCACGCTGCAGGAAAAGCTGATCGGCTTCCTGACGCTGTATAAGGCATCCTCGCAAGGACTGACGGCGCAGATCGAAGCGCTGTCGCCGCAGGATTTCCTGGAAGGTCTGCTGCGCCATCTGACCATCAGTCAATCCGGCCTTGAAGTTTCGATCAACAGTGAAGGCATGCCGCTGGTTGCCTTCTTCGATGAAAACCTGGTCGGACTGGCGCTCGAAGCGGCATTGCAGAACGCCACCCGTTTCGCCCGCTCACGCATTGAACTGGCCTGCCGCAAGGATGGCAGCGGCGTGCTCTTCAGTATTCGCGACGACGGGCCGGGCATCGGCACGCATGAAGTCAAACCATCCACCGGTCTTGGCATGGATCTGTGCAAGGCCATCGCCGCCGCCCACCAAAAGGGCGACAAAAAAGGCGAAGCATTGCTGGGCAATCATCCCGACGGTGGCGCCCAGTTCGAGCTGCATTTACCCTGACCTTGCCTCCACATTGCCTTGATCCTCTCCGTGAGCGGCATGCGTTGAGCGCATAAGCAAGCGCGAAAAAAATCGTTCTTTTCCCCGGACTTCGTCCGTAGAGTCATCCCGACAGGGACAGGCTTGCCTCGTTTGCAACGAGGCGGCCTGACAGACTCGAACAAGAAAAGGACATCATGCAACGCCGCCACTTCCTCCAACTGAGCGCCGCCAGCGCAACAACCTTCGGCGCTGCAGCACTCGGCCTGCCGTTGATCGGCCATGCCGCCGACGCGCCCAAGACCATCCGCCTGGACTATGCAACTTATTCTCCGCCCAGCCTGGTGCTGAAGAAATTCGGCTGGCTGGAAGAAGACCTGAAGCCATCCGGCGGCTCGGTAAAATGGGTGCTGAGCCAAGGCAGCAATCGCGCGCTCGAATACCTCAACAGCGACAGCGTCGACTTCGGCAGCACGGCCGGCCTGGCCGCCCTGCTGGCGCGCGCCAACGGCAATCCGGCCAAGGCCGTGTATGTGTTTTCGCGTCCGGAATGGACGGCGCTGGCAGTGCAAAAGGATTCCCCGATCAAATCGGTGAAGGAACTCAAGGGCAAGAAAATCGCCGCCACCAAGGGCACCGATCCTTATCTGTTCCTGCTGCGCGCGCTGCATGAAAACGGTCTCTCCAAGAGCGACGTCGAAATCCTCCACTTGCAACATCCCGACGGTCGCGTCGCGCTGGAACAAAAACGCGTCGACGCCTGGGCCGGACTCGATCCGCATCTGGCGGCCAGCGAGCTGGAAGCCGGCTCGAAGCTGATTTATCGCAACGTCAATTTCAACACCTACGGCTTCCTCAACGTCAGCGACAGCTTCGCCGCCCGATATCCGGAAGAGGTCAAGCGCGTGATCCGGGCCTACGAGCGTGCGCGCCTGTGGATCATCAAGAACCCGGACGAGACCGCCAAACTGATCGCCGAAGAAGCCAAGCTGTCGCTGCCGGTGGCGCAACTGCAACTCAAGCGCAACGATTTTTCCAATCCGCAGATCGGCAAGGAACATGTCGACGCGCTGCGCGCCGCCGCGCCTATCCTGCTCGATGAGGAATTGGTCAAAAACGGTACCGACCTCTCCAGAACCATCACCGCGCTGATCGATCCTGCGTACTCGCAGGGCCTGATCCGCCAGGCATGAGGCCATGAAAGAATCGCACTCGCTGCTGTCGCTGGAGGCGCACCAGGCGGACTTCGTGCATCAGGACGATAACCGCAACCGGATTGCGCACGCCGCACAACAACGCCAACGCAAAGCCGTCAAGTGGCCATGGGGAGCCTTGCTGCCCGTGGCTTTTCTGGGCGCATTGGAAATCGGCTCGGCGCTGGACCTGGTCCCTTCGCGCCTGCTGCCGCCGCCCAGCGAGATTGCGCAGACCATTTACGCCTTGGCCAAACGCGACCTGTTTGCCCACATCGCCGTCAGCGTGGCGCGCGTGGCTGCGGGTTTCGCCATCGGCGCGCTGCTGGCGGTCGCCTTCGGTGTTCTGGTCGGCATGCATCGTCGCGCCGAATCGCTGCTGGAACCATCATTCCAGGCGCTGCGTGCAATTCCCAGCCTGGCATGGATTCCCTTGCTGCTACTGTGGCTGGGCATCGACGAGACGCCCAAGATTGTCCTGATCGCCATCGGCGCTTTCTTCCCGGTCTACATCAATCTGGTGGCCGGCATCCACAACGTCGATCGCAAACTGCTCGAAGTCGGCGAAATCCATGGTCTTTCATCACGCGACCTGATTCGTCGCATCCTGCTGCCGGCGGCCTTGCCGAATCTGTTCACGGGATTGCGCACCGGACTCAGCCTGTCGTGGATGTTCCTGGTCGCAGCCGAACTGATCGCCGCCACCAAAGGCGTCGGCTACCTGCTATCCGACGGCCGCGAGAGCAGCCGTCCCGACATCGTGCTGGCCGCGATTATCATCCTGGCTGCGCTGGGCAAACTTTCCGACAGCCTGCTCAAGCACATCGAGACGCGCAGATTGCGCTGGCGCGACGTGCTGGCATCGCGGCCTGACTGACCCGACTGATCATTCTTCGACTCCACTTGCCCCATCATGACAACGCAATTACAACGCCGCCGCCTGCTCCAGGCCATCGCCACACTGACATCTGCCGCCGCTGCCGGCAGCCTTGCCCTGCCCGCTTTCGCGCAAGCCGGCAAGCCGATATTGGCGCGCATCGGCTATCAAAAATCCTCCACGCTGCTGACCGTCCTCAAGGCCAACGGCACGCTCGAAAAACTGCTGGCGCCGCTCAACGTCAAGATCAGCTGGCATGAATTTTCCAGCGGCCTGCCGCTGCTGGAGGCGCTCAACGTCGGCGGCGTCGACCTCAGCGCCGATGTGGCCGACACGGTACCGGTGTTCGCCCAGGCGGCCGGGGCAAAACTCACCTACGTGGCGCAGGAGGCGCCGTCGCCATCAGCGCAGGCAATCGTCGTGCGCGCCGATTCGCCGATCCGGACCGTGGCTGATCTCAAGCGCAAGAAGATTGCCGTGACCAAGGCGGCCGGCGTGCATTACCTGTTGATTGCGACGCTGGAAAAAGCCGGTTTGAAATTCAGCGACATCGATGCCGCCTACCTGACTCCTGCCGACGGCCGTGCCGCATTCGAACGCGGCAGCGTGGACGCCTGGGTGACCTGGGATCCGTTCCTCGCAGGCGTGCAAAAACAGACGCAGGTGCGCATCTTGTCCGACGGCCGCAATGTGGCCGACTACCAGCGCTATTACCTGGCATCGACGCCGTTCGCCGAGGCGCATCCGGACGTGCTGGCGATCGTGTTTGATGAATTGAAAAAGACGGGATTGTGGGTGCGCCAGAATCCGAAGGAAGCGGCTGCGTTCCTGGCGCCGATCTGGGGCCTGGATGCACCGACCATCGAATTGGCCAACAGTCGCCGCAGCTATGACGTGCGCGCGGTCGTAGTCAATGCGCTTGGTGAACAGCAACGCATCACTGATGCCTTCTTCGCTGCGGGCTTGCTCCCGAAGAAGGTCAACGCTACCGATGTATCGATCTGGAAGCCGGCGTAAGTCCGCCGCTCAGATCGGCATAGACCAGCATAAACATGGACTGGCTCGACGCAACGACAGCGACACTGGCGATCATCGCCGTGCCGCTGGCTTTGCGTTACTCCTTGCGTACCAATAAAGATTCAGACGCCGAGACGGCGGCCTGCGATTGCGCAGCAACCGCGGAGACCAAAGCGGCCGAGCCAGTCAACCATCAAGACTTTCCTCAGGAAGAAGAGCCGACGCAAGAGCGGCAACCCGATTCTCCTTCTGTGTCCCGACGATAAGTTTTCACTCTTAAACCAGGCTGGCGCGCACGCTGATGTCGGCCTTCAATACCTTCGACACCGGACAGCCCTTCTTGGCCGCATCGACCGCTTCGTCAAACTTGGCCTGATCCGGATTCTCCAGCTTTGCCTTGACATCCAGCACGATGGTCGTGATGGAGAAACCGTCTTCCACCTTTTCCAGCGTCAGCGTGGCATTGGTGTCGATGCGTTCGACGCCCAGACCGGCCTTGCCGAGACGGCTGGACAAGTCCATGGAAAAGCAACCGGCATGCGCGGCGGCAATCAGTTCTTCGGGATTGGTGCCGACGCCGTTTTCAAAGCGCGTGGAAAACGAATATTGTGTCGCGTCCAGCGTCTTGCTCTCGGTGGTCAATGCACCCTTGCCGTCTCTCAGGCTGCCGTTCCAGACGGCGGAAGCTTGTCGTTGCATGGTGTTCTCCTGTGGACTAAAAGATCATGATGCGACGGCGACCGCAACGGCGACATAGGACAAGCGCGCAAGCGGGCGTAGGAGTTGACGCCATCGGCAGTGACACCCCTATCGCAGGCAAAAAAAAGCCGCTCCGGAGAGCGGCTTTTCGTTCCGATCAAACTGCGATCAGGACAGTTGCTGAATGCCTGCCAATACCCAGCCGCCGTTGCCGGAGACGGGCTTGGACAGGTTCCAGATTTCGTTGAACTGGGTAGGCGAGGCGTTCTGGTCTTCCTTGATGAAGCCGAAGAATTTCACGCTTGCCAGATAGTCGTGGCCGACTGTCTCGACGCCCAGCATGTCCGCATCCAGCGACACCACGTCAGTGTGGTTGGCCGATGCGCCGCGCTCGGTCAGTTGCATCTTCAGTTCACCGAACATTTCCGGTGTCGTGAATTCGCGGATGTCATTGGCGTCGCCCTTGTCCCAGGCTGCTTGCAGACGGATGAAGTAAGTCTTGGCATTGCGCACAAAACCGACCGTATCGAAGTCCGCAGGAACGCCGTAAGACGATGGCTCAAACGCCGCGCCACCGGCGCCGCCGACAGCAGCAGCGCCGCTGCCGAAAGTGTTGCCTTGCAGCGCCTTCGGTTGCTCGGCTTCCAGTTGCGAGCCAATGGCCGGCGTCTGGTTGCTGAAGTCGCCCTGATTGGCGGCGTAGGCCGGACGCTCATTGCTGTTGCCGTTGGCTTCCGATTTGCGGCGGAACATGCGGTAGATGAACATGGCGGCGAAAGCCAGCAGGGCGACCATCAGAATGGTGCTGATCATGCTGGCCATGGCGCCGCCAAGGCCGAAGTGCGACAACAGTGCGCCGAGGCCGAGACCCAGCAAAGCGCCGCCGAGGATGCCCTTCCATGGGCTAGGTTTCGGCGCCGCTGCTGCAGGAGCTGCGGCGGGCGCAGCCGGCTTGGCCGCTGCGGCCTGGTTCTGCTGCATAGGGCTTTGCGCCTGGCGGCTGGCGCCCGACGACTGCTTGCCGATCGAACCGCCGCCGCCGAGGCGCTTGGCCTCAACGCTGGTGACGCCGATCGCGAGGGTCATCGCAGCCACTATCAGCGCGACAAATACTTTTTTCATGCTATCTCCTGAGATGGAATGTGATGCGAAGGCGGTCGCATCGGCCGTAAAACAATAGGAACTGGTTGTGGCGTGTAGCGGTTTAAGTCGGCTGCAGCAGATGGCAAGGTCGCAACGCAGGACAATGCAAGATGCGCGCAATCAGCTATCGCCGCACAAGGGACGAAAACCGGTGTTTGCCGCGAACGGCAAAGGGAGACTTAAACGCGCGGCGGACGGCCGGCGAGAGGGAGGAAAGGCGGTTGGCGCGCATCGTCGCTGCGTAACGCAGGCGCGAGTGTGGCCGAGTCTGAAACAAAGGCCATGGCAGGGTTGAGCACGGTTTCGTCGCCCACGCCTGCGTGGCTGGAAAAATCTTCGGTGTCGGCATACGACAGATCGTCGTCGCCGTCGGCGGAGTCGGCCAGCGCCTGCTGCCGGGCTACGGCATCGTCGGCATTGACGTCGCCACCTGCTGCTGCGGCAAGCTCCAATGCCTGGCGCAATTGTTCTTGTTGCTGTACTTGCTGTTCAAGCGCGACCGAGTCGATAGCCGTCTTGTACGTGAGCATCCCTGCAAAGACTTGCACGGGCAGCAAACAGATCAGCAAAATGGCAAACAGACGCTTCATCGCAGTTTTAAGACAATCAACTCGAAAATTATACCAAGAGTAAGCTCAAATGCGGGCGTTAGACTGATTTATCAAGGGCTTACAGAAAAATAATGCCCCTTTGCGCCAGCGCAAGAGCAGGCCTGATTATGCATTGCAATAGGCCTAGATTTAGTAGAATATGCAGAAAAATATAGCAATACTCCTAAATATAACTCGAGACAATGGCCGCCACCTGCGCGGATCACTACCATGCGTATCCTGCTTGCAGAAGATGACAGTGTTCTGGCCGACGGTTTGACGCGCTCGCTGCGCCATTCCGGTTATGCCGCCGATTGCGTCAAGAACGGCATCGAAGCCGACTCCGCGCTGTCGACCCAGGATTTCGACCTGCTGATCCTCGATCTCGGCCTGCCCAAGATGTCCGGCCTGGAAGTCCTGCGCCGCCTGCGCGCGCGCAACTCCCGCTTGCCGGTATTGATCCTCACCGCAGCCGACTCGGTCGAGCAGCGCGTACAAGGCCTCGATCTGGGCGCCGACGATTACATGGCCAAGCCGTTTGCCCTCTCCGAACTGGAAGCGCGCGTGCGCGCCCTGACCCGCCGCGGCGCCGGCGGCGGCCCGACCGTCATCCGGCACGGCTCGCTCAGCTACGACCAGGTCGGCCGGATCGCTTACATCGGCGAGCAAATGCTTGATCTTTCGGCACGCGAACTGGGACTGCTCGAAGTATTATTGCAGCGTACCGGACGGCTGGTTTCCAAGGAACAGCTGGTGGATCATCTATGCGAATGGGGCGAGGAAGTCAGCAATAATGCGATCGAAGTCTATGTCCACCGCTTGCGCAAGAAAATCGAAGTCGGCGGCATCCGCATCGCCACTGTGCGCGGCCTCGGCTATTGCCTGGAAAAATTGCCCGAGTCCATCGCGAGCGCCGGCGTTGCCAGCAACGCCTGAGCACGCCGCTTCGCCAACCTCCAACTCACCTCGCGCAGGCCTGAGCCATGCCTGACGCACGCCACATCGATCCGCAACCCGTAGTTACCCCTGTCAAGGGCAAGCGCCGCGCCGTCATCGCAACGCAACCGGAAGAACGCATCCAGCGCTCGCTGTTCGGTGAAATCCTCGACTGGATGCTGGCGCCGCTGCTGCTGCTGTGGCCGATGAGCATCGCCATCACCTACCTGATCGCGCAATCGATCGCCAACCAGCCGTTCGACCGCGCACTTGAAGACAGCGTCACCGTGCTGGCCCAGCAAGTCTCCGAAGTCAACGGCAAGACCGTGGCGCGGCTGCCGGTCTCGGCGCGCGACCTGCTGCGCGCCGACGACATCGACAACATCTATTTCCAGATCACCGGCCCGCGCGGTGAATTCGTCGAAGGCGATCGCGACATGCCGCAGCCTCCGCTCGACGAAGACAAGACCATCGGTTCAGTGCAGTTCCGCAATGACATCCTGCATGGCAACGATGTGCGCATCGCTTATACGCAAGTCGACCTGCGCCGCACCTCGGAACAGCGTGCCGCATCATCGAAAGAGCCGCGCCTGGCGACCGTGCAGGTCGGCGAAACACTGGAGAAACGCGCCCAGCTCGCCAACGAAATCATCAAGGGCGTGATCTTGCCGCAGTTCGTGATCCTGCCGGTCGCGCTGGCGCTGGTGTGGTTTGCGTTGTCGCGCGGCTTGTCGCCGCTGTCGGAATTGCAGCAGCGCATCCGCGCGCGCCGTCCCGACGATCTCAGCCCGATTGACTCGGGCCAGGTGCCGGAAGAAATCTCGCCGCTGGTGCGTTCGCTCAATGACATGCTGGCGCGACTGTCGCAAACCATCGCACTGCAAAAACGCTTCATCGCCGATGCCGCGCACCAGATGAAAACCCCGCTGGCGGGCATGCGCATGCAATCCGAACTTGCCCTGCGCCAGACCGACCAGGCCGACATCCACCGCTCGCTGGAACAATTGGCCAAGAGCTCGGAATCGGCCACGCGCCTGGTCAATCAATTGCTGTCGCTGGCGCGCGCCGAAAACCAGACGCCCGCGACCGCGCCGTTCGAACCGATCGAATTGTCGGAGCTGGCGCGCAACGTCGTGCAGGATTGGGTGCCGATGTCGTTCACGCAGCGCATCGACCTGGGCTTCGAACAGCCCGGGCATCCCATCATGATCTCGGGCAATCCGATCATGCTGCGCGAACTGCTCAGCAACCTGCTCGACAACGCCCTGCATTACACCCCGGCGCTGGGCAGCGTCACGGTGCGCGCGCGGGCCGACGAAGACAGCGGGCAGGCCTTCCTGGAAGTGGAAGACACCGGTCCCGGTATCGCACCGACCGAACGCGGCCACGTGTTCGAACGCTTCTACCGCATCCTCGGCACCCACACCGCCGGCAGCGGCCTCGGCCTGGCCATCGTGCGTGAAATCGCGCAACAGCACGAAGCCACCGTCGACATTTCCAACAACCCGCGCAGCACCGACCCGAAAGCGCCCGGCTGTCTGTTCCGCGTGACGCTGCGCATGACGCCGCGCCAGACCTACATGGACGACATCGGCTGACATGGAACACAAGACCACATCCGCAACGACGCCTTCCACCTACTGGGACAAGACGCGTCGCCTGACCATGGCGCTGCTGGGCCTGTGGTTCGTGATCACCTTCGGCGCGGTGTTCTTCGCGCGCGAGCTGGACCGCGTCAACCTGTTCGGCTGGCCGCTGTCGTTCTACATGGCGGCGCAGGGCATCATGCTGGTCTACCTGGCGATCGTGGTGGTCTACACGATCTGGATGGGCCGCGCGGAACGACAACTACAACAAACCGGCGAGCACGCGCATGGAGAGTGACAAACATTTTTTCTGGCGGCTGACGCGCTACTACTCGTGGTACACGGTCGGCTTCATCCTGTTCCTGCTGGTATTGGCGGTACTGGAACACGAAGGCATGCCGCGCGCCTGGATCGGCTACCTGTTCATGTTCGTGACGATCGCGCTGTACGCCGGCATCGGCGTGGTCAGCCGCACCTCGGACGTGCCCGAATATTACGTCGCCGGCCGGCGTGTGCCGGCACTGTTCAACGGCATGGCGACGGCAGCCGACTGGATCTCGGCGGCGACTTTCATCAGCCTGGCCGGCGGCCTCTACCTGCAAGGCTTCGACGGCCTTGCCTACATCATGGGCTGGACCGGCGGCTATTGCCTGGTGGCGCTGCTGATAGCGCCGTATCTGCGCAAGTTCGGCCAGTACACCATTCCCGACTTCCTGGCCGAGCGCTATCCCGGACGGTACAGCGGCAACCTGGTGCGCATCCTCGCGGTGATCGCCACGATCATCATTTCGTTCACCTATGTGGTGGCGCAGATCTACGGCGTCGGCCTGATCACCTCACGCTTCACTGGCATCGATTTTTCGATCGGCATCTTCCTCGGGCTGGCCAGCATCCTGGTGTGCTCCTTCCTCGGCGGCATGCGCGCGATCACCTGGACCCAGGTGGCGCAATACATCATCATCCTGTTCGCCTACCTGATCCCGGTGATCTGGTTGTCGGCCAAGCACACCAGCGTGCCGGTGCCGCAAGTGGCCTACGGTTCGGTACTGCCGAAGCTGAACGCGGCCGAGAAACGCATCGCCGACGATCCAAAGGAAAAGGAAGTCAGCGCCATCTTCCAGGCGCGCGCCGACGACTATGAAAAGAAACTGCGCACCCTGCCGCGTTCATGGGAAGAAGGTCGCATCGATGCCCAGCATCACATCGAGGAAGTCAAACGCAACAGCCACGCCTCGCTGGCCGAAATCAAGAGCGCCAGCCGCGCGCTGACGGCCTATCCCAAGAGCGCCGAGGAGGCTGAACGCAAGTGGACCGACGCCAAGGCCTACAACATCGCGCGCGCGCAACCGCCGGTGTCGCAGACCGAGCCATTCCCCGGCAAGGACGAGGACGCGGCCAACATCAAGCGCAACAACTTTCTGGCGCTGGTGTTTTGCCTGATGGTCGGCACGGCGGCATTGCCGCACATCCTGATGCGCTACTACACCACGCCCTCGGTACACGAGGCGCGCAAGTCGGTGTTCTGGACGCTGTTCTTCATCATGCTGATCTACATCACGGTGCCGGCACTGGCGATCCTGGTGAAGTACGACATCTACACCTCGCTGGTCGGCAGCAACTATGCGCACCTGCCCGACTGGGTGTACTACTGGGCCAACATCGACAAGGTCAATCCGCTAGTCAGCATCACCGACCTCAACCACGACAATGTGGTGCAGCTGGGCGAGATCGCGCTCGACGGCGACATCATCGTGCTGGCCACACCGGAGATCGCCGGCCTGCCGTATTTCATTTCAGGACTGGTGGCGGCGGGCGGACTGGCGGCGGCGCTGTCGACCGCCGACGGCCTGCTGCTGACGATTTCCAACGCACTGTCGCACGACGTGTATTACAAGGTGATCGACCCGGCCGCCTCGACGCAAAAGCGCGTGACGATCTCCAAGCTGCTGTTGCTGGTGGTGGCCTTGCTGGCCGCCTATGCGGCGTCGCTCAAACCGGGAGACATCCTGTCGATGGTGGGGGTGGCTTTTTCACTGGCGGCGTCGACACTGTTCCCGGCGCTGGTGTTCGGCATTTTCTGGAAGCGCGCCAACCAGCCCGGCGCCATCGCCGGCATCGTCGCCGGCTTCGTGATGTGCGTCTACTACCTGCTGACCACGCATCCGGCCTTCGGCGGCACTGTCGCGAACCAGTGGTTCCATATCGCGCCGATTTCAGCGGGTCTGTTCGGGGTGCCGGTCGGCATCGCCGCGCTGGTGATCGTCAGTTTGCTGACGCCGCCGCCGGATGAGCGCACCCTCGCGTTGATCGATCACATTCGTACACCGTGAGGCAGCTCCAGCCGTACTCCGTATCTTGACCTGCCGATAAAAAACACCGGCGGAAAAGCCCGTCAGATCGAGGTATTGGCATCCGGCAAGTCTCGCTAGAATTAGTCCTTCATTGAGTACGCCAACGAAACGCCAACTGGCGGATCCACAGAGTCGTACCACACACGCTCCCCTGGAAATATAGTTGCACGCACTTGCGTGCAATGTTTCCTATTGACGTCAAAAAGACGAAAGGGCGTGACATGAAATTCTCCACCATGACGGTCGCCATGCGACTTGGGATGGCTTTTTCCCTGATACTTATTTTTCTCTCCACGATCCTTGTTGTCGGGATTGTCGGCATGCGTGAAATACACCGGCAAGTCCGCATCATCACCGACGTCAACAACGCCGAGATCCGTGAACTTTCCAGCATGCGCGCCGCGCTCTATGAACAGTCGCTTTCGCTGCGCAACATGGCGCTGGCAGACAGTCCCGAGGTTCTGCGACAGCAAGGCTTGCAGCTTGTAAAACACCTTCACGACTATGGCGCGGCCGAATCCCGTCTGAGCAAGATGTTTGAGATGCTGGAAGCAACGACGCCCGAAGAGAAATCTGCGATTTCTCTGATCAGGGCAAGAACCGAAAAAGCCATGCCGATCCTGACCCAACTCACCGACAGTGCGGCGCGTAACGACAACACCGCCATCAGGAATTTGTTGAATGGTGTCCTGCCTTCTCTTCAGAAGGAACGGCGCACGCAGTTAGAGCAACTTGTCGTGCTCGAAGATCGTCTCAACCACGAAGCCAATCAGGATGCGGAGAAAATTTATCAACGCGCCTACGCCAGTATGCTGCTCGTGGGCGCCGCCTCGCTGCTCGCCGGCATTGCCGCAGCGATCGTGGTCACACGTAGTGTGTTGCGCCAACTCGGTGGCGAGCCGGCCTATGCGACGACGGTCGCGCAACGAATCGCATCCGGTGATCTCACGACGACGGTGAAGCCCGACGACGATAATATTGCCAGCCTGTTGACGGCGATGAAGACCATGAATGCCAGCCTGCTCGCCATCGTGCGCAGGGTCCGCCTGGGCGCGCAGAACATCGCTGGCGCCACGACCGAAATCGCCAACGGCAATCTGCATTTATCCGCACGCACGGAAGAACAGGCCGGCGCCCTGGAGCAGACTGCGTCGGCCATGGAACAACTGACAGCCACCGTGCAACAGAATTCCGACAACGCACGCCGGGCCAATGAACTGGCGACGACGGCATCGGCGACAGCCACGCAAAGCAGCAATGTCGTCGATCAGGTAGTCAAAAAAATGGGCGCCATCAGCAGCTCTTCAAAGCAAATCATCGACATCATTGGCGTCATTGACGGCATTGCTTTCCAAACCAACCTGCTAGCGCTGAACGCCGCCGTGGAGGCCGCCCGCGCCGGTGAGCAGGGTCGAGGCTTTGCGGTGGTTGCAGCAGAGGTGCAGGGATTGGCGCGGCGCAGCGCTACGGCCGCAAAAGAAATCAAAAGCCTGATCCAGAACTCGGTCGCCGACATTGACGCGGGCAACAATCTTGTCGCCGATGCCGGCCGGTCAATGCAGGACGTGGTGGCGAGCATCCGGAATGTGACAGCGGTGGTCAACGAGATTGCCCTAGCCAGCCGGGAGCAAAGCACCGGCCTGCAGGAAATCAGTCACGCCATTGTGCAAATGGACGAGGTGACGCAGCAAAACGCCGCCCTGGTGGAGGAAGCGGCAGCCGCGGCGCAATCCTTGCAGGAACAGGCGCGGGATCTGAGAAAAGCGGTTGATATCTTCATCATCGACGACATCGAAGAAAGACATCACCACGCAATCGACATTACCCCGGGACGGCGAGCACACTTGTCACTCGTTGACGCCGCTTGACTAAATGGCACGGGACCGTGGGACTGCTTTTCGCCGCGTCAGATCGCGAAAGGCAATCCGGGCTTTTCTTCCGCCGGCATCACCGTCACGGCCACCTGCATGGTTTGCTGGCCGCCGCCGATCAACACGCCGCGCAAGGGCGAGATATCGAGGAAGTCGCGGCCCCATCCCAGCGTGATGTGGCTGGTATCCGGGAAAATGCCGTTGGTCGGATCGGCGTCGATCCAGCAATCCGGCTGGCCCTCCTGGCCCGGGCAATACACCGATACCCAGGCATGCGACGCATCGGCGCCGATCAGGCGCGGCTGCCCCGGCGGCGGCTGCGTCAGCAGATAGCCGCTGACGTAGCGCGCCGACAACCCCAGCGAGCGCAGGCAGGACAGCATGAAGTGCGCATAGTCCTGGCACACGCCGCGTTTGCTGAGGAAGACGTCGGTCACCGGCGTCGACACGGTGGTCGCTTCGGGATCGAAGGTGAATTCATTGAAGATGCGTTTCATCAGCGCCTCCACGCCTTGCAGCAAGGGCAAACCGGGCGTGAAACATTCGGCGGCGTAGCGCGCAAATTCGCGCTTGATCCTGACATGCGAAGACTCGAACAGGAAGCGCGACGCCTCCAGCATGTCGGTCGACAGGCCGCGGCCGGAATGGTACGACAGCGTTTCCGCAACCTGCTCCCAGGGCGGCGTTGCGGTTGGCAACAGGCGCGATGAAATCTCTACCCATGACTCCGCATAGACGTCGAGACTGGCGTGATCCTGGTCCAGCGAGAACGACTGCAACGCGTTGCCGAAACTGTCCGTGTACAGGTTGATCAGGTTGGTCGGTCCCGGCAGGATGTTGATGAAATGCGAAGTACAGGTCTGCCACGGCAGCGAGCGCGGCGTCAGGCGCAACACCTGGTGCGACAGCCGCACCGGCGCCGCATATTGATAATTGGTCTCGTGGACGATGTGATAGGTGGCGTCGCTCATCGTCATACTCCCTGGCTGACCGGTGCGCTGAGCGGGGTGAAGAAGTGGCGCGTCAGATCGTCGGTCAAGGAGAAGCCCGCGCTGCGCGCTTCGCGCATGAGCTGGATCAGGCGCTCGCAGGCGGCTTCCGACGCGGCCGTGTCGCGCGCAAAATCCGGTAGCGCAAAACTGTTGAGCTGCTCGCTCAGGTGCGCCGGGATATTCATGCTGAGGATGCCAAGCTGCTGCGCGATGTCGGTCAGGTAATGTTGCAGCATGCGGAACTGGTAGGCGATGCTGTGCGGATTGCTGACGTCGAACACCAGCAGGTGCAAGACCTGCAGCCACTCCGGCGTACGCCGGTAGCGCACGCGATAGGTGACAATGCTGCTCGACGACTCCAGCAGCCAGGTCAGCGCTGCATTCTGGCGCGCCGGCTCAAGTTGCATGAACTGGTCGAACAAGGCCGCCAGGTGCACCATGCGCTCGATGTGGCGGCCGATCATCAGGAACTGCCAGCCTTCGTCGCGCGTCATGTCGTCCAGCGCATGTCCGGCCAAACCCGAGCAAGCCTGGATCACGTTGTTAAGGACGTGCAGCATCGCGGTCGGCGAGTTGATTTTTTCCTGCGCCATGGGCGGCATGCGGTTGAGCGCGTGCCAGTTGTCCAGCGACAGATGTTCGCGCACCTGGTAACCGGAATGATGCAGGTGGCGCAGGTGCGTGGCGATGCTGACGCTGGCGCTGGGGTCCGCAATCGCTGCTTGCAGGCTCTGCTGCAGGGCGGTGATGGTGGGATGCGCCTGCTCCGATTTCGGCATCAGGATGCCGAGGCGGATACCGATTTCGCTGACGCTGCGCAGGATCACACGGTTGTCGGATTGCGGTTCGATCGTACATTGCAAGGTGGTGCGCAACAGGCGTGCAAGATTGTCGGTGCGCTCGGCGTAGCGCCCCATCCAGAACAGGTTTTCACCGGCATGCGAAGACACATCGACGGTGGTGCGGATCAGTTCCGAAGTACGCGACACCGGATCGGTCATCGCGCCGGGGCCGACGGCGACGCTGGTCTCTGCGGCGGCCATGGCGCTGGCGACGCCGGCGGCATCGTCCGCGTCGGTCTTCTCGCCCAGTACCCAGACATCCTTACTGGTGCCGCCCTGCTGCATCGAGACGACGTCGCGACGCTGGCGCGGCGCCACGCGGGTAAGCCCCCCCGGCATTACGTGATAGCCGCCCTCGCCGTCGGCGGCGGCGAACACGCGCAGGCTGACGGTGCGATTGGTCAGGTGGTACTCGCCGCTGCGCGACAGCACCGGCGCCTGCGACAGGCGCACCCATTCCTGCGCAACGTAGGCGTGCGGCTGCAGCTGCAGGCTTTCGACCAGGCGGCGGCGTGCGGCAGTATTGAGCGTATGGCCGAACACCGGTTGCATGCGCATCGACGGGAAGGCCGGCATGATCACCAGCTCTTCCAGATGCGCCAGCGTGTATTCCAGCGCCGGCTTTTCGCCGCACCACCACGACGCCACGGCCGGCAGTGCAAGTTCTTCGCCGAGCAGGCGCTGGCTGATCGCCGGCAGGAAACCGTGCAGCGCGGTCGACTCCAGCACGCCGCTGCCGAGCGCGTTGGCGATCAGCACATTGCCGGAGCGCGCAGCCTGCGTCAGGCCGGGAATGCCGAGCGCGGAATCCGAGCGCAGTTCAAGCGGATCGCAGTAGTCGTCATCGAGGCGGCGCATGATCGCATGCACGCGGCGCAGGCCGGTCAGCGTCTTCAGGTAGACCATGTCGCCGCGCACCGTGAGGTCGACACCCTCGACCAGCGGAAAGCCCAGCGTATGCGCCAGGAAGGCGTGTTCGGAATAGGTTTCGTTGTACGGACCCGGCGTCAGCAGCACCACCATCGGCGGTTCACTGCTCTTGGGCGCCAGCCGGGTGAGGCACTGATGCAGCGCGTGGAAATAATTCAGCAGCGGCTGCACGTGCATGTCGCGCATCGCTTCGGGCAAGGCGCGCGTCATGATCTGACGGTTCTGCAAGGCGTAGCCGGTGCCCGAAGGGCCTTGCGTACGATCGGCGATCACCCACCAGTTGCCGTCTGCCGAGCGCGCCAGGTCGATGGCGTACAGATGCAGGTGCACGCCGCCCGGCGGACGCACATCGCGGCAGGGCCACAAATAACCGTGCTGGCCGAACACCAGCGCCGGCGGCAGCAGGCCTTCGGCCAGCAAATGCTGTTCGCCATAGAGATCGCCGAGCACGGCGTTGAGCAGACGCGCACGCTGCGCCACGGCGGCCGACAGCTTCTGCCATTCATCGGCGGCGACGATCTGCGGCAGCAGGTCCAGTTCCCACGGACGGCTGACGCCTTGCGGATCGGCGTAGACGTTGTAGGTCATGCCGTCGGAGGCGATGGCGTCGCGTACTTCGTCGGCGCGGCGGCGCATCATCTCGGGCGAGAGATTTTCCAGCTGATCGATCAGCGTGCGCCAGTGTGGCCGCAAGCGACCGTCGGCAGCCAGCATCTCGTCGTAACGATCGGCGTCGGCGGTATAGCTTTGCAGGAGGCGCTGATACATAGATTTTCGAGGGCGCCGTTGCTGCAATCACCCAGGCTGGCGATGATCTGCGGCAACGGCAGAACTGCGTGCGTTAGTAATGTCGCAAGTCTAACGTAAATGGGAACTCGATTGATGGTCGCGATGCGCTCACGTCCATCTTTCCCGGCGTGTGGTTGAGACGGAAATACCGCGCCAGCCTGCGGCTCTCGGCTTCGAAGGCATTCACCGGGAAGGTCTCGTAACTGCGCCCGCCCGGATGCACCACGTGATACTGGCATCCGCCCAGGCTACGGCCGTTCCAGGTATCGACCAAGTCGAAGGTCAACGGCGAGTCGATGCCGATGGTCGGATGCAGCGCCGACGGCGGCTGCCAGGCCCGGTAGCGTACGCCGGTGACGAACTCGCCGACCACGCCGGTCGGTTGCAGCGGCACGGCGACGCCGTTGCAGGTGAGCACGTAACGGTCCTTGGCCATGCCGCTGACTTTAACTTCCAGCCGCTCCACCGACGAATCGACATAGCGCGCGGTGCCGGTCGAGCTGCCCTCTTCGCCCAGGACATGCCATGGTTCGAGTGCGGTGCGCAATTCCAGTTGCATGCCCTTGACGGCAAAGTCGCCGATCTTGGGGAAGCGGAATTCGAAATGCGGCGCGAACCACTCGGCCTGCATCGGATAACCGGCTTCCTGCATGTCGTCCATGATGTCGTTGAAATCCTGCCAGATGAAATGCGGCAACAGGAAACGATCATGCAGCTCGGTGCCCCAGCGCACCAGACGTTGCGGCTTGTACGGCGTCTTCCAGAAACGCGCCACCAGCGCCCGTAGCAGCAACTGCTGGGTCAGGCTCATGCGCGCGTGCGGCGGCATTTCAAAGGCGCGCAGCTCCAGCAGGCCGAGGCGGCCGGTGGCGCTGTCCGGTGAATACAGCTTGTCGATGCAAAACTCGGCGCGGTGGGTGTTGCCGGTGACGTCGATCAGCAAGTTGCGCAGCAGGCGATCGACCAGCCACGGCGCGCAGCCGCCCTGGGCGATCTGTTTTTCCATCTCGGCGAAGGCCAGTTCGATTTCCACGGTGGAATCATTGCGCGCTTCATCGATGCGCGGCGCCTGTGAAGTCGGGCCGATGAACATGCCCGAGAACAGATAGGACAGCGACGGATGATTGTGCCAGTAGCTGATCAGGCTGCGCAGCAAATCGGGCCGGCGCAGAAACGGCGAATCAGCCGTGGTGGCGCCGCCCATCACCATGTGGTTGCCGCCGCCGGTGCCCGAGTGATGGCCGTCGAGCATGAACTTCTCGGTGGTCAGGCGCGACTCGCGGCCGGCTTCGTACAGGTGCGTGGTCTGGTCGACCAGCTCGCGCCAGTTATAGGCCGGCTGGATGTTGACTTCGATCACGCCGGGGTCGGGCGTGACGCTGAACTTGCGCACGCGCGGATCGTTGGGCGGCTCATAGCCTTCCATCAGCACCGGCTGGCCGAGTTCTTCGGCGGTAGCTTCGATGGCGGCGACCAGTTCGAGATAATTTTCGAGCTGCGCCAGCGGCGGCATGAACAGGTACAGCACGCCGTTGCGCACTTCAGCGCACAGCGCGGTGCGGGTGATCCAGTCGGCCGACTGGAACAGCGCCGGCGCACCGCCGCCGAATCCCTGTGCACCGGGCCCGGCCTTGCCCGGCCCCGTCACCGGACTGCCGCGGCGCGTGCCGTAGTAGTCCTGCTGGAACGCCACCGACGTCGCGCCGTTGAGCACAGGTCGCTGAACAAATTTGAGTCGCACATCGGTCGCCGGCGTCAGCGGAGCGAATTGCTGCGTCGGATCGGCCGCATGCACGTAGGGATAGTCGGTCGACTTGACCCATGGCTGCGAATCCAGCGGCAGGCGATAGCCGAGCGGGGAATCGCCCGGATACAGGTAGCAGCGTTCGCTGCGCAGGAACCAGTCGCCGCTTTGCCAGCCGAGATTGTCGGGGCGGCGCGCCACCGGCAACACATGGCCGGCAACCTTGTCGAGACCTTGCGAAAAAACGCGCATGAGGCGCGCGCGTTCCTGCTTGTCGTCGAGCTTGGAATCGAAAGGATCGACGTTGCCCGGCAAGCGGCGCTCGCGCCACATGTAGTAGAACACGTCCTCATAGGCCGGGAAGATGTGCTTGCCATCGAGCGACAGGCGCGCGGCCACGCCCTTGAGGAAACGCTCCGGGATGTCGTCGTCCTTGACGTTGGGCGTGGTTTCGTCGCCGATCAGGTCGCGGTTGTGCCAGATCGGCTGGCCGTCGCGGCGCCAGTAGCAGTTGAGCGCCCAGCGCGGCAACTGTTCGCCCGGATACCACTTGC
>Ga0207695_10004092_pt1 | contig 20044 bp, 18 predicted proteins | sample KBSC54metaG_FD_184354 | JGI IMG/M metagenome (GOLD analysis project Ga0207695, IMG submission 184354) | Corn rhizosphere microbial communities from Kellogg Biological Station, Michigan, USA - KBS C5-4 metaG (SPAdes) (version 2) | ecosystem: Host-associated > Plants > Roots > Rhizosphere > Soil...
TATCGAGGCGCTGTCCAAGAGCCGTTTCTGGAAAAACACAGTGGTTTTTGTTACCGAGGATGATTCCCAGGCAGGCTGGGACCATGTATCCGCCTACCGCACTACCAGCTTTGTGGCCAGCGCTTACAGTCGGCTGAAGCAAACGGTGCATGTGAATTATAACCAAACCTGTATGGTGCGTACCATAGATCAGATACTGGGCATTCCGCCAATGAATGCAATCGACGCCACAGCCATGCCGATGTTTAAATGTTTTAATAACACTGCTGATTTCTCGGTTTATCATGCACAACCTGCCCAAACAGCTATCGACGAGTTAAATCCCAAACTTTCCATGCTGAAAGGCCGTGATCTGTACTACGCCAGGCAATCGCTGCGCCCAGAGTTTGACCATATAGATGGCGGCAATGATAATCTTATGAACCGAATTATTTGGTACTCAGCCCAAAAATCAAAGCCTTATCCCAAGAGGTATGTTGGGAAGGATGAGGGCGATGATTAGGGGCCGTTTGTCGTAAATGATGAAACTGCCTGCTAATGAAGGAGGGCTGCTCTTTAAAAATTAACTAATGCTTCTTTGTTCCGGCAAATAATTTTTCACCAGCTTTTACATCTATTTGAAGGTGGTTTTCGTCAGGCGGTTTCGGGCATGCATATCCGCCGCTAAAAGCGCAATAAGGGTTATAAGCCTTGTTGAAATCGATCACTATCTCATTATTTTTAAAGTCGTCCTCGCGCAGATCGATATAACGGCCGCCTCCGTAAGTTTCTGTGCCGTTGGTTTCATCCGTAAATGGCAGGAATAAATAATCTTTGTATTGCGGTATGGCTGACAGCGCGACATTTCGGTATACGGTTAATTGCATCGGCTGACCTTTAAGTGTAAACTTTAACACTGCGTAACGTACATACTGCCGGCCTGTCCCCGCAAAAACCGGCATGATAAAACTCTGCTCATTTGATAACAATTCCTCTTTTGCGGTAACCCTGTAGGTACTATCTGCATCATAAAAACGCAGATATTGCAGGTCTTCCTTTTTTAAAGGCGAGCTTGCGTCGCTCAGAAAATCGTTCTGATATTTTTTCTGCCATTCGACGATCTGGGTTTTATGATCCTGCCCGAAACTGTTCATGCTGATCATTAATAACCCAATCAGCAAACTCCGGTGACTTAGTTTAGATATAAGGTTTTTCATGATGCAATATATTCAATATTCATGAAGCTGTTAGAAAAAGAGAAGAGGGGTTTAAAGGGACGGGGAAAATTAAAAAAGCCACCGACTGGGTGGCTTTGTGGGAGTTACTGGGTTCGAACCAGTGACCCTCTGCTTGTAAGGCAGATGCTCTGAACCAGCTGAGCTAAACTCCCTTTGTTTCTTTGACTCTTTGGCCAGTGACCCTCCCGATGTAAAATCGGGATGCTCTGAACCAGCTGAGCTAAACTCCCTTTGTTTTGGGACTGCAAATATAGGATGTGTGATCAATTAGTCAAAAAATATTTTAAATTTTTATTAAACATGCTGATTGTGAGCAAAATTGGTTTAAAATGGCAGGGTGTTTGCAGTAATAGTTATGTAATTTTTACAATTTACAGATACATGGCATTAAACTTTTGGGGTAAAATATGCGTTTAAGTATATATTATATGGAATATCATGAGATCGATTACCGTGCTGCAGAAGCGAGCTAACAGGCTTCAGGAAGACATAAAATCTTTACTAATAGATAATTATCGTTATGACGAGGAATTAACTGCTCGTCTGAATATTATATCAAAAATTACTACGTTGCGTGCAGAGCTAGCCACCGTTCAACGGGAAATAAGGGAAAGACAAGCCGCCTGATTTAGAATTATCAGCCGTTTATCACTGACTATTTCAGTTGCCTTATTTTAAATAAAGGTTACATTTCCGTATACTTTACGTTACTTTTTCTGCGTTTTATAGTTAATTAACTTAACTGTTAATTGATGAAGCTGTGAAATCGTTAATAGAGCTTTACAAGGAATCGACAGATACCAAGCTGGAGATAAATATGCTGATAGCAGAAACCAACAATCCTGCTAACGCACTCGAACTGCGCCTTTCCATATTAAATCAAATTACACTGCTCCACCAGAAATTAAACCACATCCTTCACGAAATAAAAGAAAGAAGGACAAGCAACATCATTTAATTATTGCGATTATAACTGGTATCAATGGTTGTTCCACCGGTAATGGTTTGATACACCACACAATACCTTTCAGTAAGTTTCGCCAGGCTGGCCATTTGTTCTTCGTTGGCATCCGTGTCTAAATAAAATCCAAGTCGTATTTGTTTAAAGCCTACCGAAGCTTCCTTTGATACACCCAGTGTCCCACGGAAATCCAGGTCGCCTTCAGCTTTTACGGTGCCGCTTTTAATTTCTACGCCTATGGCAGTAGCAACAGCACTCAATGTAACCCCGGCGCATGCTGCTAGTGCTTCCAGTAGCATATCGCCCGAGCAGGCCAGCATGCCATTGCCGCCGGTCGCAGGGTGGAGCCCTGCTTCAACCAATGCTTTTCCCGTTTCAATCTTGCAGGAGATCCCGTCTCCCAGGTTCCCTTCAGCTTTTAAAGTGATCAGGGCACTATCGGGCTGCTCTTTATATTTCTCCTTTAGCGGTGCTTGTAAATTTTTTAGTTCGGTGGCGTCCATAAAGTTGGATTTTATACCTCAAATGTAATCCACCCAAATCAAAAGTAAGGCATACACAAGGTAAAAGTATTGTTATTCAACAGTTACTGCCGATTGATATTATTTACTAAGGCCCGGTCACTGGTTAACTAATCACTCACTCCGCAAACTTTTTATCGGATTAACCAGCGCTGCCTTGGCTGATTGAATGCTCACTGTTGCCAGAGCAATCAAAACAATGATCCCGCCTGCCAGTGCGAATGTCCACCAATGCATTGGTTCGTGATAGACAAAGTTCCGCAGCCAAATATCCATGGCATACCACGCGACCGGGGTAGCAATTACAAGGGCGATGATAACCAATACCAAAAACTCTGAGGATAGCAAAGCAAACAACGAGCCTACACTTGCTCCTAAAACTTTACGGATTCCTATTTCTTTAAGCCGTTGTTCGGCAGTGAACATCGCCAAGCCTAACAAGCCGAGACAGGAAATGAATATAGCCAGGAATGCAAAGCCATTGGATAGCTTGCTGACGATCTGCTCATTATTATACAACTTGTTATATGCGTCATCCGAAAAAGTATAAGTAAACTGGAAGTCGGGGTTCAATTGTTTGGTTATGGTTTGCAGGCTTGCCAGCGCTTCTTTGGTTTTGCCGGGCATAGTTCTTACCACGGCAAAACCATTATCTGCATTTTCGCCGTAACGGATGATCAGCGGTTTGATTTGGTCATGTAACGAATTGAAATGAAAATCCTTCACAACACCAATGATCTTGCCTTTTATGCCCCACATAGTTATTGATTTTCCGATGGGATCGGCATAACCAAATCTTTTCACAGCGGCATCGTTAACGATATATGCATTGCTATCGGTGGCGAAGCTCTTTTCGAAATCGCGCCCTTCTTTCATCTTCAACTTCATCGTTTTAATGAAATCATATCCGACGGCAATATTGGTAAATGAAATGGTCGTATTCGGGATTTTTCCGTCCCATTCTACGCCTATGGTTGATGAACTTATTTGGGTAGGCTGCGCGGTGCTTTGCGTAACTGACTGGATTCCAGGCGTCCTTAGAGCCTCATCTTTTAATACTTCATATTTCTTAACCAAATTACCCTCGAGCGGCACGTAAATCATATTCTCTCTATCGAAGCCAAGGTTGATGGATTGTATATAAGATATCTGCCTTGAAATGATGATCGTACCAATGATCAACACTACCGATAGCACAAATTGAAACACCACCAGGCCCTTACGGAATAATGTAGTCCCCGGATCAAGTTTCAAAGTTCCTTTTAACACTTTAACAGGGTTAAATGACGAAAGGAACAAAGCTGGATAACTGCCGGAAACTACACCGGTGATGAATGTGATCAGCAATAACTCAGCCCAGAATTTAATATCCCGAAAAGGGATTTCAAGTTGTTTTTGAGTAACATCATTAAATACAGGCAAAATAGCAGTTACGATAAATAGCGAAAAGAATACTGCTATAGTAGTAAGCAGCAACGATTCGCAGATAAATTGTTTAATTAAAACACTTCTTACTGCGCCGACTGCTTTCCGTACTCCAATTTCCTTTGCGCGTTTTACAGAGCGCGCGGTGGTGAGGTTCATAAAATTGATGCAGGCGATCAGCAAAATAAATACTGCCACGACGCTGAATAGATGCACATATTCTATTCGTCCCCCATCAATCTTTCCTTCCTTGAAATTACTGTGCAGGTAAACCTGGTCAAAGCGTTGTAATGCCAGTTCCTGGGTGAAGGTGCCTGGTTTCTCGTCTTTATCCAGCTTTTCCAGAAAGTGCGTGATCTTTTGATCAACCACATTCGGGTTAGCGTCCGGGCGCAGCTGGATGTAAGTATATGGCGTATTGTTTCCCCATTCTTTTGCCCATGGATTATCTTCGAGGAATGAAGTCCAGTTAATCATGTAATCAAACTTTAAGGAGGAGTTTATACCAACGTTTTCAAATACAGAACTCACAATAAAGCTCTTGCGGTTATCGATGCGCAGCGTTTTTCCCATCGCCGCCTGTGCACTTCCAAAAAATTCCTCCGCCATCTTCACGGATATAGAAATATCCGACACTGTCCTTAATGAATTTTCCGCATTTCCCTGTATCAATGGATAGCTGAACATCTTAAAAAAATCGGCATCCGCCGAGCCTCCTTTTAGCTTGATGATCTTATCGCCGACTTTAAAATTGTGTTCCTCATAAAAAACGGCGTTCGCAGCGTATTGCATGTCCGGGATCACTCGCTTCAATTCAGCAGCGAGAACGCCCGGTGTATAATATTGTCCGTTTACCTTATTGTCATAATGCTGCTTTTCATAAACCTGGTACAGGTACTTTCCATTTTTATGAAAAGCATCCATATCCACCTCATTCTGTACCCACAACAGTATCAGCAGACTACAGGCCAGCCCCACAGAGAGGCCCGCCATATTAATAAATGTATGTGCCTTGTTTTTAACCAGGTTTCTCCACGCAACTTTTAAATAATTCTTTATCATGACTGTGAAACTCTAAATTTAAATTTCTAAACTCTAATTATTCACTAATGACCAATGACTTGCGACAAATTACTAAGCACTCATTCCTCAAATTTATTGTTCGTTATTTGCTCAAGTATATTTTGAAAACGTAAATCACTGTTTGTATCAACACTTTTTTCATCATCACGTTCCCACCATTCTGTTATCAATTTTATATTGTTGCCGACGTCTGGATATTGTAGCAAAAATCTATTTAACTCATGTAATTCATCATCGGAAGCCTCATTCGCGAGTTTTTTTGCAACCAGTGCGAAAATGTGATCTTCAATGTTCATGTTCTCAATCGGCTAGATGTTTTGTTCAGATAACGTTACCAGGCCCCTGTTTTGCATAAAACATGTGCCACAAACGCAATTGTCTTATTGTCAATACTTTAAAATAAAATCAAACAAAGGCGATTGTTCGGATATGAACGGTATGTCCGGTTTCAGGCGGACAGTTGCATTCTGTATTGGAGATTTAGCACTTAGTAAAAAGGTGATAGTAACATATTTTGGATAGGCCGCGTCATCAGCTTTTAAATAAAATCTTTATAATTTAGCTTAAATGTTGACTGACTAGCTTATGCGTAAACTTCCATTTCTGATTTTTCTACTCCTGGCTTCTTCTGCTTTTGCTCAAAAGACCTACATACAATGCGGTAAACTGATAGATGGGATATCCGGGAAAGAACAAGCCCAAATGACGATAGTGGTCGATGGAAAAATGATAATCGATATTCAGAAAGGGTATACGAGCGGTAATTCAGGCGACAAAGTGATCGGCCTTAAGAATAAAACCGTGATGCCGGGGCTGATCGATTGCCACGTTCATTTAGAGGAACAGCATAGCAAGACCGGTATGCTCGACGGTTTTACGATGACGGATGCTGATGTGGCTTATCATGCACAGATTTATGCCAAACGTACATTGATGGCCGGGTTTACCACTGTTCGCGATCTGGGCGGTACCGGAGTAAACATCAGTTTAAGTAAAGCTGTAAGACAGGGCCTGGTTGATGGTCCGCGGATTATCACTGCAGGCAGATCGATTTCGGCAAGCGGCGGTCACATGGATAATTCGGTTGGTTTCAGGGACGATGTGTTTGATCATAAAATGGGACCAGATGATGGTGTAGCTGATGGACGGGATGAGTTGATAAAAGCGGTCCGGCTGCAAATAAAAAGAGGTTCAGCCGTAATTAAAATAGCATCTACAGGCGGTGTGCTTGATTTGAGCGAAAATTCGTCCGGCGCTGAATTCAGCATAGATGAGATTAAAGCAGTTGTCGAGACAGCGAAGGACTATGGCTTGCGCGTAGCTTGTCACGCTCACGGTGCAGAAGGTATTAAACGGGCTATACTGGCGGGCGTTACTTCCATTGAGCATGGCACTTTTATGAATGATGAGGACAGAGAACTGGCAAAGAAATATGGTACTTACCTGGTGCCGACGATCATTGCTGGAAAGTCAGTATCGGATTCAGCCAAAGTTCCTGGATATTTTCCGGCCGTCATTGCGCGTAAGGCGGTTGAGGTCGGCACGCAGATTCAAGACAATTTCGGCAAGTCATATAAAGCAGGCGTCAAGATAGCTTTTGGTACTGACGCCGGCGTTTATCCGCATGGCAAAAACTACATGGAATTCCAGTACATGGTTGAGGCAGGCATGCCGCCGATGGAAGCCATCAAAGCGGCTACAGTAAATGCCGCAGACCTGTTGGGTATAGCCAGTCAAACAGGCAGCATAGTTAAAGGAAAATTTGCCGATATTGTGGCAGTTGACGGTGATCCGCTGGTGGATATAAAAGCAATGAAGAACATGGCCTTCGTAATGAAAGAAGGTAAAATTTATACAAATCAATAATAAACTGAATATGATGAATCTGAAGACGCTTTCTGCAATAGCTCTTTCGGGAGTTATGGTAGTAAGCCTTAACAACACCTTTGCGCAGCAGACTACGGCAAAAGCTGATGACCCGGCGATGAAAATCTACCGGGAAACTCCTCCGAAAATCAATGACCTTGTACATACAAAATTAGATGTGCGGTTCGACTATAAGAAACGCTATATGTATGGTAAGGAATGGGTAACTCTCCGCCCGCATTTTTATCCTACCGATAGCTTAAGGCTGGATGCCAAAGGCATGGATATTAAAAATGTCGCGATCGTAAAAAACGGAAAGAATGTCCCGCTGAAATATAAATATGATGACAGTCTGAGCCTGGCTATTAACCTGGATAAAGTCTATCACAATAACGAGTCGTATACCATTTATGTTGACTACACTTCAAAACCAAACCAACTAAAGGCGAAAGGCAGCGCGGCTATCAACGATGCTAAAGGTTTATATTTTATAAACCCTGATGGTACTGAAAAGGATAAGCCTACCCAGATATGGACACAAGGCGAAACTGAAAGTTCATCCGCCTGGTTCCCGACCATCGACAAATCTGAACAAAAAACAACTGACGAGATCAGTATGACTGTTCCGGCTAAATATGTTACGCTTTCAAACGGTCGCCTGGCTTCTCAGAAAAATAACGGTGACGGTACCCGCACCGATACCTGGAAAATGGAACTGCCACATTCGCCATACCTGTTTATGATGGCAGTGGGCAATTTTAAAATATATCATGATAAATGGCGCAATAAAGAGGTGAACTACTACCTGGAGCCAAAATATGCACCCTATGCAAAAGAGATATTCGGGATGACGCCCGAGCTGATCGAGTTCTATTCAAAAACTTTAGGTGTTGACTTCCCATGGAACAAGTATTCGCAGATTGTTGTGCGCGACTATGTGAGCGGCGCGATGGAAAATACAACCGCTACACTGCACGGCGAATATGTTCAGGGAACACATCGTGAGTTGATCGACCGCTACTATGACTCCGGCCGCAGTACTATTGCACACGAATTGTTCCACCAGTGGTTTGGTGATTATGTGACCTGTGAAAGCTGGAGTAACCTGACCGTGAATGAATCTTTCGCCGACTTCAGCGAAATGCTTTGGGCTGAGCATAAATATGGTAAAGACGAGGCCGATGCGCACAGCTACGAAGCATTAGAAAACTACCTGCAAAACCCCGAAGCCACTCAAAAGGATCTGGTGCGTTTCCACTATAATGATAAAGAGGACATGTTTGATGTGGTAACCTATCAAAAGGGGGGCCGCATTTTAAACATGTTGCGCAATTATTTGGGAGATGCTGCTTTCTTTAAGGGACTGAACACCTACCTGAAAACAAACGCTTTTAAAAACGGTGAAGCACAGCAGTTGCGCCTGGCTTTGGAAGACGCAAGCGGCCGCGATTTGAACTGGTATTTTAACCAGTGGTATTATGGAGCCGGCCACCCGGTGCTGGATATCAGCTATAAATGGGATGACGCCTCGAAAACTGAAACCGTTTTACTGGCTCAAAAACAGGATGGGCAAATTTTTAAATTGCCATTTGCAGTTGACATTTATGCAGGCGGTAAAAAAGTACGCCACAAAGTTTGGATGGATGACAAGATGGATACACTCACTTTCCATTCAGATGTAAAACCCGACCTGGTGAATGTGGATGGCGATAAAGTTTTATTAGCACTGAAAACTGACAATAAAACGCTGGGCGAATATGCCTTCCAGTATGCTAATGCGCCATTATACCTGGATCGTTTTGAGGCGATTGAAGCAGCCCAAAACAAACAAACCGAAAAAGATGGTCAGAAAATCATCATTGCGGCTTTGAAGGATAAATATTATGGTCTGCGTATAAAAGCTATCCGCGCTTTAAACATGAAGAATGATGATATTCATAACGCAGCTTTACCGGTGTTGACTTCTTTGGCACAGAATGATCAGAACACCTTAGTTCGTGCAGCAGCCATGAATGTACTGGCTAAATTGAAATTACAGGACAATCTGGCCATGTTCAAACAGAGCTTAAAAAGCGAATCGTACGCTGTACAGGGAGCTGCCCTGAATGGTATCGATCAACTTGATCCGGCACAGGCTTTGGAGTTGGCTAAAGGCCTCGAAAAAGACAATAGCGGAGCTTTAACTACTGCCATTGTTGGCGTATATGCCGAAAGCAGCAAATCAGCACAGTGGCCATTTGTTTACAAACATTTTTCGGAAGGTGACATTAATACCAAGTTTATGCTGATCAGGAAATTTGCGCAGATGGTCGGCACTGTAGATAGTCCGGCTGATGCTCAACAAGGCATTGAGGCGCTTAAAGAAGCAGGAATCAAATACAAAATATACAATGGTGTTGCTCCATTTGTGGCAGGTTTGTTGAACAATATTAAAGATCAACGCACCAAACTGAAGGACGATGTTTCAGCGAAAGCTGCTGACGACGCCGCAAAAGCGGTTAGTGAAGCAAAAGATAAAGAAGCTAAATAATTAACTGATCTAATAAACTCAAAAGTCCGCCCGAAAGGCGGACTTTTTTGTGATGATAAAGGAAAACTATTGTGATAAAAACGCGATGATCTTATCTCGTTCTTTATCGGTAAGCTGCGCCCTAGTCTGCATATGCAAGCCGATGGTTTGCCATTGTTCATGAGAAAATGAGGCAGGCGAAGGTGTGTTGTGACACCTTTGGCAATTTTCGGCCCATAATTGTGCCCCACTTTTTGCCGAAATTTTGGCGGTTTCAATACAACTGGTAACCAATATAGATGCGAGACCGCTTAATATTATCGCGATCATTAATGCCCTGCTATGTATTTTTATCTTTTTCATAACTTCTTTTTTAAAATTCAATTGAAAATTGCAGATACATACTGTTTACATTAGTTACCCCGGGGACACCACCGGCAGCCTCATTAGCAGTGCTAAGTGCATGGGAGTGGGCATAAGTAAATTTTAATACTGTTCGCCAGGTTATCCAATAGTCCAGGCCGAAGTCATGCTCATCGAGATTTTGACCCCATATTGAACTTTGAGGAGTTGTGTAATTAGAATAACGATAGGCTACTTCGAAATTCTTAAGGAGTTTATTATCGATACCAATTGGCCTTACCGAAATCTGGGCGAATGAGGCTGACGTTTTATTATCAAATGAATAACTTAATGTGGTATCAGCCTGGCTAACGTAAGTCTGTTTATTAACCATAATACGGTTATATTGGCCCTTAACATTGATCAGAAACGGTTTGAAGGTTTTTACAAAATTGATGTCTGCGGCAAACATTTTTACGTTCGCGCTCGTGAAATTAGAACCAACGTCGCCGGCAGTGCTATACAATCCGGACACACCAATTTCGAGACAGGAGTTTGAGAATGGCAGTAATGAGAACCGCCCGCTTACCATCTTACCTTTATTATTGTCTACAATCCCGGCATTTTGCAATTCGCCGTCAGGCAACAGTTGCAGCCCATTGGTTAAACTCACATCATAACCCCATTTCATATCGCCCACCGGTAACCCGCCGCTTAAGCCAATACCGAAGTCGGTGCCAGGTAAATCAAACCCGTTCGGGTCGCCGGCGAGTTTATCTATCCATCCTGCAGCTAGCCGTTTATTATAAATACCAAAGGGCGCCACAAAATACCCGCCGTGTATGATTAGCCCGGGCGCTGCAAAATAGGAGATATTAGCCCAGTTAACGCCTATCGTATTGCCGTCAAATGAAGGTTCAAATTCTACAAGGAATTTATTGCCATGGTTCCACATCAGCATAGGGCTTAGCTCATAATGGTCAGCGTCGCCAAAACTGTTGGTCTTAACAGATTGGCCAGGTGCGCCGGGCGCTATAAAAGTGGTTTTATTACGTACGTAGCCAAATGTGGTCAATCCGGCAACCATGAAATGGCTTTCGCCCGGTTTTTGATCTGCAACTTGTTGTTCAAGAATAGCGATCCTGTTAACTAGCGTTGAGTCAACCGTTGTTGTCTGCGCTTTTGCCGTATTTATCGCTAACGGTATGGCCAATGCGCATGCTATCAGCTTTGAAAGTTTATTTACCGTTGTCATAAGATTTGAAATTTAGGTTTGTGAATTATTTTTTTGGAGTCCTGGCGAGGGTGCGGATATAATTGACCAACTCCCACCGTTGTTGTTCGGTTAATATCTTTTTGTATGCGGGCATTGGATTTCTGCCTTCTGAAAGTTTCCAGAATAAAGAGCCATCAGTCTCACTTTGTACTAATACTGAAGAGTGATCGGCTGGTTTGGGACTTAATGCCTGTGCGGCCGGACCATCACCGCGGCCTTTATCGCCATGACAAGGAGCGCAATTGGTTACGTATAGCTTTTTGCCGTCAGCTAATGCTGTGGGGGTTTTGTCTAAAGGATTTTTAACTGTCTGGGCCTCCTTAGGTGTTGTCCAGGGTTTTTGCTGCGCAAATACATTAGAAAAAGATGCATTTAATATCACGAATGCAGCGATTAGAAAAACCACTTTCTCCCATTTGCGGAAAAAGCGATAGGGGTTAATTACACTTTTCATCTTATTCGTGGTTTAATTATACATAAAGCTCGGCTTAATTAAGTCCAGGATAAGTGATGGTAATTATCGATTTATTGTGATATTTGTCACATTTTCAATCAATTAGGTGATTTTTGGATTGGTGAGTAGTTTTAACGTTTCACCCTCGAAAAATAACACTATTTAACATTTGCTTTGTTTATATTCGGGTAACATAAACCGGCCATGAAAAAATTATTGTTATTACTGATCGTTATTGCAGGCGTTACCCAGTTGAGAGCGCAGCAATCTGCTGTAAAACCTTTTGATCAAAATTTATTCAAAGTTCCAAAGAATCAAAACTTACTTCAGTTTAAGCCGGGTGACAGTATTCTGTTTAAGAGCTTTTCGACCCTGCCGAAAGGTGAGTTTTTAGCGGTAACGCCTTATAAACTTCCTGATCGCAAAATGGCCGTTGCAAATCCGTTCGTGAATATCGACAATATGCCGATTGCAAAGGTAGGCGGCAATATTGATCACATGCTTATTGCGAAACCAAGCGGTAATATGGAAAAGATGCCTGTAGCGAAAGCAGTGCCGTTGGGTTTGCTGAAGCAGCCAACCCCTTAATAAGTTATAATATTAATACTTCTCGAGGTATTCTTTAGGGTAATCTTTGAGGTATTGCTCAGGAATTTTTGTTGTCCGATAGTCCATGTCGTTCTTTTTTAAGAAATCCACAAGCCACATTTTCTTTTTATATGCATCCGACCCTAAATCGAAAAGCCAGTCTCTCATAAAATCAGTGATGTAAACCTTTTCTCCGTTATTTCTAATCAAAAAGGAATATTTATAATTCGCTCCCTTTTTGATTAGATAAATGGCTATATCTGGGCCATCAATAATACCAGCCGAAGTAACAGCTGCTTGTAGAGCTGTGTAATTATTTTCAGTAACAAAATTAACATCGGCTCCGGCCTCTACTAGTATTTCTACATATTCTAAGTTGCTATTTTCACATGCGATTATTAGCGGCGTATTACCTAAATTATTCTGTCCTCCTTTTTCAACGGCGTTTGGGTTCCCGCCAAACTTTAACAATAATTTCAAAAATCTTGAATCTGCGCCAGCTCCATTGACGCCAATATCCGCAGCAGCCATTGTCGGCGATTCTCCGTGATCAAGGTCTTGCATGTTTGGATCAGCACCCAACTCAAGAAGAGTCTTGACCGAGTTGTAATTTGTGTTTCTTACCGCCAGCGTTAAAAGCGGCTGCCCAAAACGGGGCTCTCTAAAAGCTAGCAAGCTCTTATTCTTGTTTACTTGCTCTTTAATTTTGGTTGTATCGCTATCCGCTACGGCTTTGGCCAATTGCCAGGCTGGAGTACTTTGGAATAGTCGATAATCACCGGCTAATAACTCCTTTTTATTTACAATTATATCCTTATTAGTCGCCGCTTTGAAATCATCATAATAATCATCAATCGTTTTTTTCTTTATTGCAGGCCACTTGTTTTTATCTACACTTAATTGTTTGTCAATTGGGCTATCGCTAATACTGGCTTTCATAGCATCTATGCCTGATAAGTTTATCCAGCGTTGATCATACAATTCATCGTTTGCTTTAACATAAGTCACCACTTTTTGAACTATTACTTTTAAACTATCCATGTGTTTAAAAGCGTATTCATTGATGTTAGCGCCGAAATTCTGATTATAAGCATCAGCGTTAGCCGTTTTATCCAAGCAGCGATTAACATCGTATCTTGCTCTTAATTGTGCCACATAAAACCAAAAGCAAGCTTCATTATATTTCTTTTGACTGAAAAGTATGTTGGATAGAACATATAACACAGGTGGAGTATAATTACTTGCATCTTTTTCCACCGAAGCTATTAATGCTGAATTTAATGCAGTCTTATCTGACAACTGTTGAATAGTATTTATATCCCTGGAAAGATTTATCTCGGCATACACGCCTTTAGGTTCTACTTCATGATTGATAATATTTTGAGCGAAGGCACTTAAGCTGATCAGAAATAGGAATGAGAAGAAAATTAATGGCATGGTTTAGGATATTGTCTGGTAATTTAAATCACTTGGAGGCAGGCTACAATATAGATGCAAATCGGACAAATTATTGAGGCGGGATCAAAAATCCTTATTCAGCAACTTCTCCAGCTCGGCAAAACTGATGTTCATTTTAACCCGGCCTTGCTTGGCATAAGATATTTCACCGGTTTCTTCAGACACGATGATAGCTGTGGCTTCGTTGGTTTCGGTTACTCCAATCCCAGCGCGGTGGCGTAAGCCGAATTGCAGGGGCAGATCGGTTTTATCGGTCAACGGTAAAATACAGCTTGCTGCCTTGATCTTATTCTCCGATATCACCACAGCGCCGTCATGCAGCGGACTGCTTTTCTGAAAGATACTCTCCAGTAAGCGCTTTGAAATTTTTGAGTCGAGCACTTCGCAGCTGTTCTGATAAAACTGCTCGTCATAAAATTTGGCGAACACGATAAGCGCGCCGGTGCGGCTTTGCTTCATGCTTTTGCAGGCATCGACGATAGGCTTTATACGGGCGTAATTATTTTTTTCATCCTCACGTTTGCCAAAAAAATACGCCCACCAGGCTTTGTTTCGCTGCAGGGAGGCATTTTTACCTACCAGCAGCAAAAATCGTCGTATCTCCTGCTGAAAGACGACGATGACAGCGATGATACCTACATTAACAAAGTTTTGCAGTATGGCCGTGAGCAACCGCATTTGCAATGCCTTTACCACAAAGAACAGCACATAGATGAGCGCAAGCCCGATAAAGATATTAGCTGCAATGGTGCCCCTGATAAGGCTGTAAAGCTGGTAAATAATAAAAGCCACCAGCAAAATATCCAGTACATCAAAAGGAGTTAATTTTAGATGGCTCAGATCAAATAAATGCATACGGCTAAGTTAATATTTTCCCTTATTAGATGTGAGAGTTGAGGTACGAGAATTGAGATTATTGGAATCCCATGATTAAGACAATGAACTTTTTGTCTTAAATCTCACGTCTCATATCTATCCTTGATATGGACCTCCCGGAACACCCCAGCCCCAAGCAGGCATCGGCACACCAGGACTTTCAGTTACTTCGTCGGTATTGGAATTGATCACGGCTATACGGGTGCCCCATTCCAGGTAAGCCATAAATGCAGAACGGAATTCAGGATCATCAGGTAGTTTTAATTCATCGGCAGTTTCCAGCAACAGGTCTATCCAGCGCTTACGTTGCTCGTGAGTAAGGTGCTTCGACAAATGCTTTTGGATCATTTTAAAATGGCTCCCTTCTGATTCGCTGTAAAGCTTTGGTCCGCCGAGCACTTCAGCTACAAAATGCGCTACATGCAGTCGGTGCTCGGGCGACATATGTTTAAAAACCTTGATTAAGATATCATCGGCTAAGACCTTGTCATAAAATTTTTGAAAAAGGGTTTCAAATGCGGACATGCCGCCTGCCCATTCATAAAGCGAAGGCACTGATTTGTAGCTTTCCATAAGCTGATCGTGGTAAGATAAATACGATCAGGACCGGTCAATTAGTGTGCCGTTTCTTTTTTGGGGAAAACAAGCGACGCTACGATACTTATTGTCAGTATGCCAAGGATAATAAGAAGCGAATTACCTGTGGTAAGGCCAATCTCATCTGCATAATTGGCAGCCAGCATCTTCAGGCCTATAAATGTCAGTAGTACCGCCAAGCCAACTTTTAGATAATGAAACTTTTCGATGATATTCACCAGCAGGAAGAACATTGACCTTAATCCCATGATGGCAAAAATGTTAGAAAAGAATACGATATAAGGGTCCTTGGTGATAGAAAATATAGCGGGGATCGAATCCACAGCGAAGACCAGGTCGGTCACCTCAATGATCATCAGTACCAGGAACAAAGGCGTGATTAGTTTCTTGCCATCAATCTTGATAAAAAACTTTCCACCTTCGAATTTCGGATGAACCGCAAAGTATTTAGATGCGAACTTTACTACGCGATGGTTTTCGGTATCAATTTCATCTTCCTCATTGCGGTTAACAAACATCATCACTCCGGTATATACCAGGAAGGCACCGAACAGATATAATATCCAATGGAACTGATTTATAAGCGTTGCACCCACAAAGATGAACAGGAAGCGCATTACGATGGCGCCTATGATGCCCCAAAGTAATACCTTGTGATAATATTTCGGGTTGACAGAGAAGGCTGTGAAGATAAGCACCATCACGAAGATGTTATCTACTGATAATGCATACTCCACTACATAACCCGTAATAAACTCGAGCGACAGGTTCTTTCGGTACAAGCTCAGACTTTCCTGGAAATCATTCGGGTTGAGCTTAAGGCGATGGAAGTTTTTGATATTGATTTCTTGCAGCGCTGAAAAGCTATCGATATGATGCAGCAGATGACCATAACGGGCAATAAGTACATAAAAGATTAGTGCCAATGATACCCAGACACCGCTCATGATGCCGGCTTGTTTCAGACTTACAGGTTTGTCGCTTTTTCCAAACAGCCCCAGGTCGATGGACATCATCAAAAAAATGAATAAGATGAAGCCGCCTATAAATATCAGTTCGCTCGGCATTATTTATTTCTTTCGGTGGTAAACCGCACTAATTGTTCCAAACTCTCCCGCGATTCGCTCTTAGGGAATGTATTTAATATCTCAAATGCCTCTTCCTGGTATTTTTTCATTTGTGTTTCGGCGTACCCTAATCCCCCGCTTTCCTTTACAAAACGGATGATCTGATCAATCTTCTCAGGATCATCGTTGTGGTTTTTTACCAGATTGATGATCCGTTTTCTCTCAGATGAAGTGGTGTTGTTAAGCGAATAGATTAGTGGCAGCGTTACTTTTTTCTCTTTAATGTCGATGCCCAATGGCTTGCCTACGTCGTCCGTCCCGAAATCAAACATATCGTCTTTGATCTGGAATGCAATGCCGATCTTCTCACCAAACGAGCGCATTTTTTCAATTGTAGCCTCATCAGCTCCTGCCGAGGCCGCGCCACATGCGCAGCAAGAAGCAATAAGCGAAGCCGTTTTCTGGCGGATTACCTCGTAATAGATAGGCTCATCCACATCCATACGGCGAACCTTCTCTACCTGTAAAAGCTCGCCCTCGCTCATTTGTTTTACCGCTTCTGATACGATCTGCAATAATTTAAAATCATTGTTCTCAATCGACAGTAGTAAGCCTTTGGATAGCAGGAAATCACCCACTAAAACGGCAATCTTATTTTTCCAGAGTGCATTGATAGAAAAGAATCCCCGGCGCTGATAGGAGTTGTCCACCACGTCATCATGAACCAGGGTAGCGGTATGCAGCAGTTCGACTAAAGCGGCGCCGCGGTGAGTGGCATCGGTAATACCCCCACAAATACTGGCCGAAAAAAACACGAACAGCGGCCTGATCTGCTTACCTTTTCGCTTAACGATGTAATGGGTAATACGATCGAGCAGGGGAACGGAGCTTTGCATCGAGGACTTAAACCTTTCCTCAAAGGCGTCAATATCGGCGGCAATAGGTTTTTTGATCTCGTCGATGCTCAGCATTTGTAATTACACAAGCTTTTTATTCCTTAATTACTGATTTGGCAATATGCAGCAAACATAAGGTTTTTTAGTTGATTAAGTGAGTGGAGAGTGGTGAGCGAAGAATAGTTAAGTGGTTAGGTAGCTGAACTGACTACTTAATACCCAACCATTCAACATAATCAACGATTCAACCACTTAACTATTCAACTATTTAACCACCCCGTTAAACCAATTCACCAAAACACAATCTATTTATTAAAACAACGAAATAATAAAATATTAAATAGAATACAATGAAAATTAAAATATTAGGAGGTGTTTTAGTTGGTATTTTGGCTATTACCTCAATCGCAAATGCACAAACCAAAACTCCTATTATTAACCATAGGGAGCATAACCAGGAACGCCGTATTAACCAGGGTGTGCGCAGCGGCGACCTGACTAAATCAGAAACCCGCCACCTGCGTGCCGACGAAAACAAGGTCCGAAATGATAAACGCATGGCAAAGGCCGATGGTCATGTAACGCATGCTGAACGCAAGCATTTGCGCAAAGAAGAAAATCGTACCAGTCGTACGATTTACCGTAAGAAACATAACGACCGTGTTAGAGGATAAATTTGATAAGTGTTAGTAGTGATTGATTGTGGGCGTCCCGGAGTGTGATCGGGGCGCTTTTTTGTATATAATACCGAAACACCGAACTTGTTCGTCGGTAAGCAGGAGTTAAATAACGAATGCTGAAGTTCGATATTAGTTACTTAGTTTACGCATGCTAATTTCGGTAATTGCAGCACCTCTTGCCGCGATGTAAATAATTTGCAACGCGTTAGAAAACGGGCTTTTGTGGATAAAATATGATAAGCAAATAGGGGGATGTTTTTTATTATTGCTATCAACTCATTAAAATATAAACATGTTATCACGAGACGGAATATTCGGCTATCAACCGGATCCAAAATATAAAAAGGCAGTGGCCTACTTTTCGATGGAATTTGCCATCGACCAGGCATTAAAAATTTACAGCGGCGGTTTAGGCTTCCTGGCCGGCTCACACATGCGCAGCGCCTATGAACTGAAGCAAAATGTTATAGGCATTGGAATGCTCTGGAAGTTTGGTTATTACGATCAGCAGCGCGAATATAATGCGGATATGAAGCCCATGTTTGTTGAAAAGAGTTACTCTTTTTTACAGGACACGGGCATTATGTTCACCGTTCCCGTACACGACAACCCAGTTTATGTAAAGGCTTATCTATTGCGTCCGGAGACTTTCGGGTCTGCACCGATCTTTTTATTAACCACTAATCTGAACGAGAATGACGAGCAATCGCGCTCGATCAGCTATAAACTCTACGATTCAAATGAGGCAACCCGTATTGCACAATCCATCATCCTGGGCATTGGTGGCGCTATGTTGATAGATAAACTTGGCCTGAACATAGATATCTACCACATGAATGAGGGCCACTCATTGCCACTTAATTTTTATCTGTATTCCAAATTCAAAAGTTTAAATGAAGTACAAAAAAGAGTAGTATTCACTACCCACACGCCAGAAGCTGCAGGTAATGAAGAACATAGCTATGATCTGCTCAAAAAGATGTCGTTTTTCTACGGCATGCAAATTGAAGAGGTAAAAAAGCTGCTTGATGTCGATCATTATGGTTTAAATTATACGCTTGCCGCCCTAAAATTCGCCAAAAAAGCCAATGGCGTATCCAAGTTGCACGGCGAGGTCTCCCGTGAAATGTGGGACCACAATCACGGCATTTGCGAAATTACATCCATCACCAACGCACAGAATAAAACCTATTGGAAAGATGGCAAACTGGAGGTTGCTTTAGCCGGAAAGAACGATGAGGCGATCATCAGCCGCAAGAAAGAGATGAAACGGGAGCTATTCAAGTTGGTGGCGGACCAATGCGGAAAGATATTTGATGAAAATATATTGACCATCGTTTGGGCCCGTCGTTTTGCAGGTTATAAACGCGCCGACCTGATGACCTATGACTGGGACCGATTTATCAAACTAGTATATGATTCAGAAATGCCGGTACAATTAATATGGGCCGGTAAACCATATCCTGAAGACTACGGGGCTATAGACCAGTTTAACCATATCATTCGTAAAATGTGGCCCTTTGCTAATTGTGCGGTGCTGACCGGCTATGAATTAGGGTTATCCGCATTGCTTAAAAAAGGTTCAGATGTTTGGCTGAATAATCCTAAAATGTACCGTGAAGCATCCGGTACCAGTGGTATGACCGCGGCTATGAATGGCAGTATCAACTTCTCGCTGCCAGACGGCTGGGTACCGGAATTTGCGAAGGATAAGCAAAACAGTTTTGTGATCACTCCGGGTGATGACGACCTGCCCCAGCATGACAGGGATATGCTGGAAGCGAAAACGCTGATGGATATACTGGATAATACCATTCGCCCGATGTATTATAGGGATCAGAAGAAATGGGTATCCATCATTCGCAAGGCTGCGGCTGATGTAGCGCCGGCATTTGATTCAGGGCGCATGGCCGATGAATATTATAGTGTGATGTATCTGAGTAAATAAATTTTGCATTGTAAAGACGCAATGCCTTGCGTCAAGTTGTAAAAAATGCCTCCTGAATTATAAGGAGGCATTTTTTTATGGTCTTGGCGGCGGTGGTGGCAGCGGTGGCGGCCCCTTAGGATGTGGTGGCGGTGGCGGCAAATTAACATGCACACTTCCATGATAGTGCCTGTAATGCCTATGATGCCTGCGGTAGCGCCGATGACGCTGTGGTATTGGAGGAGGTGATGGCCTCCTTAGCACTGAAGCAGTCGGCGTTACCAATAATTTCGCCGAAGCT
>Ga0207695_10004093_pt1 | contig 20042 bp, 12 predicted proteins | sample KBSC54metaG_FD_184354 | JGI IMG/M metagenome (GOLD analysis project Ga0207695, IMG submission 184354) | Corn rhizosphere microbial communities from Kellogg Biological Station, Michigan, USA - KBS C5-4 metaG (SPAdes) (version 2) | ecosystem: Host-associated > Plants > Roots > Rhizosphere > Soil...
AAGTCGCCCGGTGACGGTCCGGGACGGCCTGCCACCGGGCGACTTGCCCTCGTGCACGCCCGATTTGCCGGCCCCGCCGGGCGCGGGCAGCGCGGCGCGTCTGCCCCTCGGCCCGCCCGGAGCGCCCGGGCCAGGCGGCTGCTGTGGCGATTTGGCACAACCTTCCGTGACAAAGTCCGCGCGGCGCCGACAAAAGCTCTCTATGAAGCATTCTTGGACGGATTCTTGTCTTGCCGACACCGGTCACTCTCGCTCCCGGTCCCGCTCCAGCCGTCTCCTCGTGCTCGCCATCGTGGCTGCGGGGGGCTGGGGGGCTTGTCAGGCCACGTCGAGCGACTCGGGGAGCGGTGGCTCGAACGGCAGCAGCAGCGGTGGCTCGAACGGCAGCAGCAGCGGCGGGTCGAACGGGTCCGGGTCCGGTGGAAGCAACGGCAGCGGTAGCGGCGGCTCGGCTTACGTCACCAACCCGGGCGTCGGAAACTACACCGGCGGTCCGTGCGACATCTACGCCAAGGACGGGGGGCCGTGCGTGGCAGCGCACAGCACGGTGCGCGCGCTTTACGCCAATTACAGCGGTCACCTGTACCAGGTGAAGAAGTCCGACGGCAGCACGATGGACATCGATCCCATGGCGCCGGGCGGCCTGGCGAAGTCTGCCGACCAGGACAGCTTCTGCGGGACGGACGCCTGCACGATCTCGATCATCTACGACCAGTCGGGCATGGGGAACGACCTGACCAAGGCGCCCGCCGGCATGGCGAAGACCACCCCCGACAACGAAGCCAACGCCAAGTCCATCCCCATCATGCTGGGGAGCAACAAGGTGTACGGCGTGCACATCGTGTCCGGCGTCGGGTACCGCAACAACGCCGCCAAGGGCACTGCCACGGGCGACAACCCGGAGACCGAGTACATGGTCGTCGCCGGCGACTTCTACAACTCCAGCTGCTGCATGGACTACGGCAACATGGAGACCACCAGCCGCGACGACGGCGAGGGGACGATGGAGGCCGTCTACTTCGGGACCTGCACCATCTGGGGCAAGGGCGACGGCGACGGGCCCTGGGTGATGGGGGATCTGGAGAACGGCCTCTGGGCGGGTAACTACAGCCCGTTCGAGAAGAGCCCGTCCATCACGAACTGGCCCTTCGTGACTGGTATGGTCAAGGGAGACGTCGCCGGCGCGAACCACTGGACGATCAAGGAGGGCAACGCCACCTCGGGCACGCTGACCCCCTTCCATTTCCCGCGCCCCAGCAACCTTTACAACCCGATGCGCAAGGAAGGGGCCATCGGGCTGGGCACCGGTGGAGACAACAGCAACGGCGCGCGGGGGAACTGGTTCGAAGGCGTCATGACCGCCAAGTACGCCTCTGACGGCGCGGACGACGCGGTCCAGGCGAACATCGTCTCCGTGTACGGCCCGCAGTAGCGGCCTGGGCGGGCGGCGGCCGGCCGTCGTGCCGGCCGTCGGCGCTTTGTGAGAGTCAGGCCGCCGGGGCCGTTTCGCGTTGGGCCCAGCACGGGCAGGTGAGGGGTGGCGGGGGCTGCTCTCCGCTTGCCGGACGCTGGATGGCGCGCCCGGGAGGCGGCGCGCAGGGGCCGCTGCCATCCGCATGGGCCGGGCTGGCAGGGGCCCGCTGCCAGCAGCGCTGCGGCCGCCGACCACGGCGCGTGCCCGAGGCGCCTTCGTCCTGGACAGGCACCGTCGTCAGCCCGCGGTGCCAGGCGGGGCGCTGCTGCCATCGCGCGCCGGCTGGCCGTCAGGGTTCGCGGCACTGCGGCCGCCCAGCCCGCGGAACTTCTAGCGGGTCGAGAACCGGTAAACCGTCGTCTGGTGGTACTGCTGCCCGGGCCGCAGGACCGCGCTGGGGAAGTTCGGATGGTTGGGCGAGTCGGGGAACAGCTGCGTCTCCAGGCACAGGGCCGTGCGGTGCTGGTACGCGACACCCCCCTTGCCGTGGATCTTCCCGTCCAGGAAGTTGCCGGAATAGAACTGCAGGCCCGGCTGGTCGGTGAGGATCTGCATGGCGATACCGCTGCGCGGGTCGAACAGCTCGGCGACCTGGTGGACGCGATGGGCGGGCCCGCGCAGCACCCAGTTGTGGTCGTAGCCCTTGCCCAGCACCAGCTGGTCGTCCTTGGCGTCGATGCGCGCGCCGATCTTCGTCGGCTTGCGGAAATCGAACGGCGTGCCCGCGACGTCGGCCAGCGTCCCCGTCGGGATCAGGCCCGGCCCGACGGGCGTGGTCTTGTCCGCGTCGATGGTCAGCTCCTCGTCGAGGATGGTCTGCGTGGGATCGCCGCTGAGGTTGAAGTACGAGTGGTCGGTCGGGTTCAGGATGGTCGGCTTGTCGGTCGTCCCGCGGTACTCGAGGCGCAGGGCGTTGTCATGCAGCAACGTGTACGTCAGCGTCAGCGTGACCTTGCCCGGATAGCCGCCTTCGCCGTCGGGGCTGACGTACGTCAGCTTGACCGACGGGCCATCCTTGCTCTTCACGGCCGTTGCCTGCCACAGCTTCTTGTAGATCCCCTGCGCGCCGCCGTGCAGGTGGTTCGGTCCGTCGTTCAGATCCAGCTGGTGGGGCTTCCCGTCCACCGTGAACTTGCCGGCGGCGATGCGATTCCCGTAGCGTCCCACCACCGTCCCGATGAAGGACTTGTCGGCGACGTAGCCGGCCAGCTCGTCGTAGCCGAGCACGACGTCGCGCGGGGTGCCCGTGCGATCCGGCACCTTCAGCGACACGACGATCGCGCCGTAGTTGATGATCTTCACCTCGGCGCCGGCGGCGTTGGTGAGCGTGTAGAGGGTGACCTTCCCGCCGTCCGCGAGCGTCCCGAAGGGAGCCTCGGTCAGCGATGGCGAGGCCTGCTTGTCAGGCTTGGCCGTCGCGGGGAGGGCAGGCAACGCCAGCGCGAGCGCCAGCGCCAGGGAATGGGCCGCCCGGGCGATCAAAACCAGCTCTCCGCCTGCAGACCGGCCGTCATGCCGCGCAGGAAGTTCGTGGACCGATACACGTTGCCAGAGTCGATGCCGGCACCCCGCGCGGTCTCGTTCCAGTAGGCGTAGGTGAAGAAGGCCCGCAGCTCCGGACGGCTCATCAGACCCTTGCCCGCCGTCAAGGCCGGCGCGATGGTGATCTTCGTCAGCTCCTGCGGCATCGAGCCGTTGCTCTTCTGGATGCGGTCGTAGCCCACCTCGCCGAGAAGCTTGAAGTGGGCGATCGGGGTCACGCCCACCCGCGCGCCGGCCGAGTACCAGTCGGTGTTATATCCCGGGGCGCCCAGGAAGTTCTGGTCGTGCTGGTAGATGATGTCGGCCTGCGCGCCCAGCCAGTCGAAGGGCTGGATGGTCGCGACGTCCAGGGCGCGAATCCGGTACTCGCTGGGATCGAAGTACAGCGAGAAGTCCGGATAGTAGAACCGGGACAGCGTGCCGAATCCGGTGCCGCCGCCCTTGCCGTACTGGACCGCGAGCCTGTTGTCGCCGCCCAGCAGCTGCTGCACCACCTGGAGGGTGAAGCCAAAGCCGCTGTGGGTCACCGTCTCGACGTTGCCGTTCGAGTCCTTCATCGGATCGCCGTTCGAGTCGAGCTTGGGGTGATTGCTGTAGTCGAGGATGTACTGCATGCCGACCTGGATCTCGCCGCCCGGCCACAGCTTGATCCCGCGCACCTGCAGATCGCCGCGGACACCGAAGTCCAGCTGGGATGGCAACAACGGGTCCGTCGGGCTCGACGACATCTGCGGCTGGCCGTCGACGGCGAACAGGGCCGCGCTGATGCGCAGGTCGTTACCGACGTGAATGTCCTCGACGCCGGTTCCCACGCCCGACGGGTTCCAGTAGAAGAAGTCGTTGATGTAGACGGACTCGCGCTTGTAGTAGCGCGTCCCCGCCCAGGCCGTGCCGCCCCCTAGCCAGGGGATACCCGAGAGGTCGACGTACAGGTTGGGGAACGAGACAGTCGCGCCGGTGGAAGTGGTGAAGATAGACGGCGAGTTGACGGTCCCGTTCGGGGAGTACCCGATGTTCGTGGTGGGGATGAAGATGGTGGGCATGAAGTGCAGCCGCGACACGACGCCGTCGTCACCGGAGTAGGTGACGAAGGTGAAGTGGGTCTCGGACCAGACCTCGCACTCGTTGCCCAGGCGGTACTTGGCGACCAGCCCGGCGGGGTTGGCCAGCGAGAAGCACGTCATGCGGCCGCCCACCTTGGTGTCGCCGCTGGTCTGCTGGATGATCCCGCCGATGCCGCCGCGGAAGTATCCGCTGACGGACAGGTCTCCGACCTTCGGCGGCCCGCCGGGCGCCGGCGCGGCGGGGGCGAGCGGGATCTTGACCCCGGCCTCGAGCACGGGCGGCGGCTGCGCCGCCTGCTTCGGCTCTTCCGTGTTGTTGGAGGTGTCGGCCTCCTGGCCCTGCTGGGCGCTCGTCTCGCCAGGCTCCTCGGCGACCGCGTCCGCTGACAGCACGCTGGTCACGAGCAGCGCCGATAGTCCCATTCCCTGAAGTGCTCTGCGCATGATGCTCCGTTCATCCCCTCCGCGCGACGCGCGGCCGTCTCATTGCCCGTAGTAGGCGCCCTTGCCGTGCTTGCGTTCGAAGTGCTTTCGCACGAGATAGTCGGGTAGCCGTCCCACGTTGGGGGCCAGGCTACGCGTGATCGAGGCGATCTTGGCCAGCTCCTCCAGCACCACCGCGTGGTAGACGGCCTTCTCCGGCGTCTTTCCCCAGGCGAAGGGGCCGTGTCCCGCCACCAGGACCATCGGGGTCTGGTGCGGATCGCGGCCGCGGAAGCACTCGATGATCTGCGTCCCGGTCTCTGCCTCGTAGTCGCCCTGGACCGCCTCGGCCGACATCACCTCGGTGCACGGCACGTCCTCGGCCAGGTGGTCGGCGTGGGTGGTCCCGTAGATGGGGACGGGCAGGCGCGCCTGCGCCCACGCGGTGGCGTAGGTCGAGTGGGTGTGAACGATCCCGCCCACGCCGTCGAAGGCCCGGTACAGCGCCGCGTGCGTCTTCGTGTCGGAGGACGGCCGCAACGTCCCGTCCACGGTCTTGCCGTCGAGATCGATGACGACCATCTGCGCCGCGGTGAGCTCCTCGTAAGGGACGCCGCTCGGCTTGATGGCGAACACCCCCCGGCTGGCGTCGAACGCCGACACGTTCCCGAACGTGTAGATGGCGAGCCCCCGGCGCGGGATCTCCATGTTGGCCTGCCAGGCCCGCGCTTTCAGCTCGTCGTACGCCGCGGTCATCTCGAGCCCCGCGCACCCGCGCGGCCGAGCTTGTAGGCAGCGTCGTTCCAGCGCAGCTCGTTGCTCAGCGCCGCCAGATCGGTGCGGTCCCCGATGCGGATGCACTCGATGCCCAGCATGCTGGCCAGATCCGACATCTGCTCGCCGGTGACGGCCTGGCTGAACGAGGTGTGGTGCGCCCCGCCGGCCATCAGCCACGCCTGGCAGGCGCGCCGGAAGTCCGGCCGCGGCCGGTAGAGCGCGCGCGCCACCGGCAGCTTGGGCATGCTGTGCTCGGCCGCGACGGCGTCCATCTCTTGAACGACCATGCGCATCCGCCCGCCGATGTCGATGATCGAGGCGGTGACGGCGGGACCCGGGGACGCGTTGAAGACCAGCCGGCACGGATCGTCCTTGCCGCCGATGGTCAGCGCGTGAATCTCCAGCGAGGGCTTCTCGGTGGTGATCGAGGGGCAGATCTCCAGCATGTGCGCGCCGAGGATCGTCTCCTGCCCCTTCACCAGGTGATAGGTGTAGTCCTCCATGAAGGAGACGCCGCCCTTGGTGCTGCCGGCCGCGATGACCTTCATCAGTCTAACCAGGCCGGCCGCCTTCCAGTCGCCCTCGGCGCCGAAGCCGTAGCCGTCCGCCATCAGACGCTGGCAGGCCAGGCCGGGCAGCTGCTGCAACCCGTGCAGGTCCTCGAACGTGGTCGTGAAGGCGCCGTAGTTCCCCTCGGTGAGGAACGAGCGCAGCCCGATCTCCTGGCGGGCGGCGTAGCGCAGGCTCTCGCGCCGCTCGCCGTTGGCGCGCAGCTCGGGGGCGATGGTGTACTTCGCCTCGTACTCCTCGACGACCTGATCGATCTCGGCGTCGCGCACCTCGGCCAGCCGCGCCACCAGATCACCGACGCCGAAGCCGTTCGTGGCCCAGCCCAGCTGGATCTGCGCCTCCAGGCGATCGCCGCCCGTGACCGCCACCTCGCGCATGTTCATGCCGCCGAAGCGGACGATCTTCAGCCGGCGCGACTCCGTGACGGCGCAGGCGACGCGGGACCAGGAGGTCAGATCGGAGATGACCTCGGGATCCTGCCAGTGACCGACCACGATCTTGCGGTCGAGGCGCAGCCGGGCCAGCAAGAACCCGTACTCCCGGTCGCCGTGGGCCGACTGGTTCAGGTTCATGAACCCCATGTCGATCTCCGACCAGGGCAGCTCGCGGTTGAACTGGGTGTGCAGATGCGCCAGCGGCTTTCCCAGCTGGTTCAGGCCGTTCACCCACATCTTCGCGGGCGAGAACGTGTGCATCCAGGTGATGACACCGACGCACGCGGGGGACGAGTTCGCCTCCAGGCACATCTCCGTGATCGCCTCGGGGCTCTTCAGCGTGGGCTTCCACACCACGCGCACCGGCAGCGTCGCGTCCAGATGGGCGGCGATCTCCCGTGAGTGATCGGCGACCTGCTTCAGCGTCTTCGGTCCGTAGAGCTCCTGGCTCCCGGTCACGAACCAGAGTTCCTCGGTCTTTTTGGTGCTCATGTCTCCAGCTCTCTCTCGACGAACGACCCCAGCGCCTGGTAGCGCTGGTAAAGGCGGTTATACAGGTTCGCCCGGCCGGCGTCCGGGCGGTAGACGCGCTCCTGGCCTGACGACATGGCGCGCTGCGCTTCCTCGATCCGGCCGAACAGGCCGGCCGCCGTCGCCGCGAACATGGCGGCGCCCAGCGCCACCGGCTGATCGCCCGCGCTGACGGTCACCTCCAGGTTCATGACGTCCGCGATCGTCTGCATGACGAAGGGGCTCTTCTTGGCGACGCCGCCGATGGCGATGGCGCTGTCGATCCGGATCCCCTGCGCCCGGAACCGCTCGACGATGGCGCGCGAACCGAACGCCGTCGCCTCGACGAGGCTGCGGTAGATCCGCGGCGCGTCGGTGCCCAGGCTGATGCCGGTGATCGCCCCGGTCAGCCGCTGGTTCGCGTCGGGCGTGCGCCTTCCGTTCATCCAGTCCAGCGCGATCAGGGCGCTGTCCTCCGGGCTCAGCGCCGCGGCTCCCCGCTCGAGGGCGGGGATGATCCGCTCGCTCACCTCTTCCGATAGCGCGCGCTTCAGCTCGTCCGACAGCCCCGGGACCTGCGACGCCTGCAGGAGCGTGTCGAGCGGCCACGAGAGCAGACCCTTGAACCAGGCGTAGACGTCGCCGAACGCCGACTGCCCCGCCTCGTAACCGATCATTCCAGGAATGACGGAGCCATCGACCTGACCGCAGATCCCGGCCACCAGCTGCTCCGGCCCGGTCGACGGAGGTCCCACGACGATGTCGCAGGTGCTGGTCCCCATCACCTTCAACAGACGGTTGCGCTCGATGCCGCCACCGACCGCCCCCATGTGCGCATCGAAGGCGCCCACGGCGACCACCGTGTCGGGCCGCATGCCCAGCTTGGCGGCCCAGCGGGGCGACAGCGTGCCGAACGGCACGTCCGAGGTGAAGGTCTCCTTGCCCAGCGACCTCTTCAGCGCGGGGAGGCGAGGGTTCAGCTTGGCGAGGAACTCGTCGGCGGGGTAGCCACCGAACTCCGTGTGCCACAGCGCCTTGTGCCCAGCGGCGCAGCGGCTTCGTTTGAAGCGGGGCAGCTCGCTGGTGCCGGTGAGGACCGCGGGGATCCAGTCACAGTGCTCGACGATGGTGACGGCGGCCGCGGCGACGGCCGGATCCACCGCCAGGACGTGCATGGCCTTCGCCCAGAACCACTCGGACGAGTAGATGCCGCCGACGTACTTCGTGAAGTCGGGCCCGCCCCACGTCCGGGCGACCTGGTTCAACCGTTCGGCCTCGGGGACCGCGGTGTGGTCCTTCCACAGCACGAACATGGCGTTCGGGTTCTCCGCGAACCGCGCGCTCAGCGCGAGCGGTGTCCCCGACTCGTCGGCCAGCGCCGGCGTCGACCCCGTGGTATCGACCGCGATGCCGCGGACGCGCCCGGGGACGGTGGGCCCCGCCTGCCCCAGCGCCTCCACCAGGCAGGCCTCCATGCTCTCCAGGTAGTCGAGCGGGTGCTGGCGGAACCGGTTCCCGGGCGGATCGCAGTAAAGGCCGGCCGCCCACCGCGGGTAGTGTTTCACCGAGGTAGCGAGGACGCGGCCAGCGGTCGCTTCGACCACGACGGCGCGCACCGAATCGGTGCCGAAGTCGATTCCGACGACGCACGAGTTCTCGGTCACGAGGCTTTCCGAACTACCCCAGAGGGGCGGGTAACGACGACCCCGGAGGGGATGGTAACGAGGCAGGTATCCGGCACGTATTCCCCCATTGCTCCCTCCCCCGGAATCTTGTCAAAGAGATTGAATTCGGTGGGTTTGGCGATCGGCGACCCTTCGGCCGGCCCGGGTCCGGACGACCAGCGGCGCGGACAAATCGACCGCCCCCATGACAGAACCAGACTCGTCGCGACAATAACTCGGATACGGGCCAATCGTGTCCGGCTCGCGAACCCCGTCGCACGCGAAGTGAGGAGCTCGATGATCCGACCCGTCAACCGTGGTGTACGTCTCTTCTGCCTGACCGCCGCCGTCGTGACCCTGGGGTGCGGGGGCTCGGGAAGCTCGAGCCGCGGGGGCTCCGGGGGGCAGAGCGCGGGCTCGGGCGGCCAGACCAGCTCGGGGGGGCGGACCGGTTCTGGCGGAACGGCCAGCGGCTCTGGTGGGACGAGCAGCAGCGGCGGCGCGCCCGGCAGCGGCGGCGTCACCGGCACCGGTGGAAAGACAGCGACCGGCGGCACGAGCAGCTCGGGCGGCACGGTCGGCAGCGGCGGAACGTCGAGCACGGGCGGGGCGACCGGAACGGGCGGGGCGACCGGGAGCGGCGGGGTCAGCGCGGCCACGGGGGGCACCTCGGGCAGCGGGGGCAGCGGAACCGGCGGGGGCGCGCGCGGCGGCGGCAGCGGCACGGGCGGCAGCAGCGCCAGCGGCGGCTCGTCCGGGGCCGGCGGCGGCGGTGGAACGGTGGACACGACGGCGATGGCGGTCGCGATGGGCTTCGGCGTGAACATCGGCAACACCTTCGACAACACCACGACGTGGGAGACCGGCTGGGGCCAGCCACTGGTCACGCAGGCCTTCATCAACGGCCTGGCCAGCCGCGGGGTCAAGAACGTGCGCGTGCCCGTCGCGTGGAACACCTACGCCGTGAACGGCGTCATCGACGCCGACAAGATGAATCGCGTTAAGCAGGTCGTCGGCTGGATCCTGGACGCGGGCATGTACGCCATCGTCAACATTCACTGGGACGGCGGCTGGATCGACAGCGAGGGCATGTCGGCGCAGTACACGCTGACCAACGACGTGAAGACGAAGTTCGCCTCCTACTGGACGCAGATCGCCACGGCCTTCGCCTCCGTGGGCAACAACTTGATCTTCGAGGGGTTGAACGAGGAGGGGAAGTTCTACGTCGGTGGCAACAGCAGCGGTACGCCCGATTACGCGGCGCTGAACACCTTGAATCAGCTGTTCGTCACCACGGTGCGCGCGCAGAGCGGCTACAACCCGGGGCGCGCGCTGCTCATCGCCGGCTTCACCACGGACATCACGTTGACGTGCGTCGACGGGTTCACCGTCCCGACCGATCCCGCCGGCGCGAAGAAGCTGTTCCTCTCCATCCACTACTACACGCCCTATACGTTCTGCGGACTGGACACCGTCGAGTCCTGGGGTTCGCCGCAGACGACCTGGGGCACGTCCGCGGACCAGACGGCGTTGCAGAGCGACTTCACGAAGCTGGCCAACTGCAGCACGCAGAAGAAGATCCCGGTGATCCTCGGCGAGTTCGGCGTCACCAAGGGGATGAACTACCCCCGGCAGTCGTCGGCGCGCATCGCCTGGATGGAGGCCGTGACCAAGGCCTGTTACGCCCACGGCATCGTCCCGGTGCTGTGGGACACGGGGACCGACATCAGCCGCACGGACGGCTCGTTCGACACCGAGTTGCAGACGGTCATGACCGACACGAAGCAGTAGCCGATTCGGCCGCTACGGCCGCCGCAGGCCCTTCAGCGGCGGCGCTCGCGCGAAATTCGTAACAGGACAATCGTCGTCACGACAATAGCGGCCATGACGATGATTATCCGCAGGGCCCCGGTGGCCATGCTGCTGGCGGTGGGGTTCGTGGCGACGCTGGGGCAAGGAAGCGCGCGCGCCACCAGTTACAGCATCACGGTCGACGCTTCCAAGCAGACCGCGGGCAACCCCAAGTTCTGGACCGCGGCGGTGGGCACGGGGACGGCCGCCCTGACGCTGCGGTCCGACCTCGAGTCTCACTACAAGATCGGAAATCGCGAGGCGGGGTTCCAGCGCGTCCGTGGCCACGGCGTCCTGAACGACGACATGGGCATCTACAAATCGGCCGGCCAGTACAGCTGGACGAACTTCGACAAGTACCTGACGTCGATCGTGTCGGCGGGCATGCGGCCGGTGATGGAGATGGACTTCATGCCCACGGCGCTGGCGCTGAACGGCAACAGCCGCGACATTTACAAGAGCGCGACGGACTACAAGAACTTCATCCAGGCCATCGTCCAGCATTGCGTGGACAAGTACGGCATGGCGGACGTCTCGCAGTGGTACTGGGAGATCTGGAACGAGCCGGACTATCCGGGTTTCTGGAACGGTAGCAACTCCAGCGAGGCGACGAGCGCGAAGATGTCGGAGTACTACACGCTCTACGACAACGCCGTCAGCGCCATCACCGCGGTGATCCCGAACGCCCTGGTGGGCGGCCCGGCGACGACGCAGTCCAGCCCGGTGGGGGCCTTCCTGCAACACTGCAAGAGCGCGGGCACCCGCGTGACGTTCGCCTCGTCCCACGTCTACCCGGGTGGAGCCTCGGGCGGCTCGTCCGCGGACGCCGCGGGGCTGGTGAGCGACAACAACAGCCGCATCAGCCAGATCACCAGCGGCGGCTACACGACATCCAACGTGTTGTCCTTCAACACCGAGTGGAACTCGTCCTACTCCGGCCAGGGCGGCCTCACCGGCGACAACACGACCAGCATGGACAACCACTGGAACGTGGGCTTCATCCTGAAGGGCGTGAAGCTGCTCTCCGACAAGAACTCGGGCAACACGCCCCCGCTGGGCATGTTCTCCTACTGGGTCCTCTCCGACGTGTTCGACGAATCGAGCGGCCCCTCGGGCTCGTACATCCTGGGCAAGACGTCGAAGGGGACGCTGCCGTTCGGTCAGGTCTTCGGCCTGATGACGTTCCAGGGCATCCGCAAGGCCTCGTTCAACGCCTTCAAGATGCTGAACTACCTGGGACCGAACCGTTTGCAGTCGAGCGGTGGCACGGGCAGCGACGGCGTGGACGCGATGGCGACCTCGTCGATGTCGGGGGACGAGCTGCAGATCCTGGTCTACGACTACTACGCCAAGCTGAACACCACCGGCACCGACACCGTCAGCATCAAGGTCAGCAACCTGCCGTCGGCGCTGTCGGGGAAGCAGGTGTTCGTCACCCAGTTCGTGGTGGACGAGAAGCACAGCAACCCGTACAGCGTGTGGACCGGCCAGGGGAGCCCCAACAACCCCACCGAGGCGCAGCTGCAGGAGCTGAAGGCGGCGCAGCACCTGGCGCTGATGCAGCCGGTGAGCACGATGATGGTGGATACGACCTTCAGCACCAGCTTCACGATCAACCGCCAGGCGGGGTCGCTGATCCTGGTGGGCGTGAACCGGCCCGTGACCGGGCGAAACGCGCTGGTGCCGATGGAGGGCGAGGACTACGACGGGATGTCCAACGTCACCAAGGAAGACAGCGGCGACAGCGATCTCGGCCAGTCGATCGCGGCGAGCAGCGGCGGCTCGATCTTCTACGACGTCGTCGACTTCAGCGACGCGGGCGCGAACAGCGTGCAGCTGCGCGTGAACGCGCAGAGCGCCACGACCGTCGAGCTGCATGCCGATTCCGATTCGGGCCCGACGCTGGGGAAGTGCGCCATCACGGCGACCAGCGGCTGGGAGACCCAGAACTGCGCGCTGACGTCGACCTCGGGCGTACACACGCTGTACCTGCTCTTCGGCGGGGCGGTCCGCCTCAACTGGCTGACGTTCCAGCAGGGCGGCGGAGGTGGCACCGGCAGCGGCGGGAGCACGGGCGGGGGCAGCGGAGGAGGCTCGGGGTCGACCGGCAGCGGCGGCGGGACCGTCGCGGGCACCGGCGGCAGCAGCGGTAGCACCGGCGGAACCGTCGGTGGCGGCAGCGGCGGCGGGACCGGCGCGGGGTCCGGCGGCCGCAGCGGTACGGCCTCGGGCGGCGCCAACGGCAGCGGGGGCGGCACCGTGGTGACGGGCAGCGGCGGCAACAACACGATGGTCGGCAGCGGCGGCGCGACGGCCTCCGGCAGCGGCGGCTCCTCGGGGAACGGTTCGGGCGGTGCCTCGAATTCGGGCTCGGGCAGCGGCGGCTCCGGCACCTCCTCGCCGGGCGGCAACGGTTCGAAGAGCGGCTGCAGCGTGGCCGGCGGCGGGCAGCCGCTGGACGCCTTGCCCCTGTTCGGATTGCTCCTGGGCCTGGTCGGTATGCGGCGGCAGCGCCGCCGTCAGGCGTGAGCGCGCCCGCGCGCCGGGCGAAGCGGGAGGCGGCCGCCTTGCGGGCGGCCGCGATCTCCTGCCTGGCCCTGTTCGCCGGCGCCTGCACGACCAGCGCGCCGGTGATCCCGCGCGTCAGCTGCCCCGCGGCGTTCACGGCCTGCGGCCAGCAGTGCGTCGACCTGGCCAGCGACCCGACCAGCTGCGGTGGTTGCGGGATCCCCTGTGCCGTCGGCCAGACGTGCGCGGCCGGGGTCTGCACGTGCGCGCTAGGGACGGTCGACTGCAACGGAAGCTGCGTCACCCCCGACTCCGCGGCCGCGGCTTGCCTGGGCGCCGGTCAGCCCACGCTGGTCACGTCCGCGCCCGGGGCCTACTGGGGCACCGACGGCCAGCTGACCGAGGCGACCGACGGCAAGGTCGATGTCGTCGTCGACGCCGCGTCGACCGCCCAGACGTGGGAGGGCTTTGGCGGCGCCTTCAACGAGCTGGGCTGGAGCTACCTTTCGTTGCTGAGCGACAGCGAGCGGGCGCGGGCGCTCCAGCTGCTGTTCGGGGCCGACGGCGCCCGCTTCACCTTCGGCCGGATCCCCATCGGCGCCAGCGACTACGCGATGGATCGCTACACGGACGACGAGGTCCCGAGCGGCACCACCGACTACCAACTGGCCGGGTTCTCGATCGCGCGCGATCTCCAGGCGCTGATCCCGTACGTCAAGGCGGCCCAGGCCATCAAGCCGACGCTGCGCCTGTGGGCCAGCCCGTGGACGCCACCGACCTGGATGAAGGAGGGGCCTTTCTCCAGTGGCAACCTGCCGACGCCCTTCGACGGCGGCGCCATGAAGGGCGACGCCGCCACGCTGGACGCGTACGCCCAGTACCTGATCGCGTTCGTCCGCGCCTACGCGCAGCAAGGGCTGACCATCGAGGCCGTCTCGGCCCAGAACGAACCGAACTACACCGGCACGTATCCGACGTGCAGCTGGTCGCCGCAGGTCTACACGACGTTCATCGGGCAGCACCTGGGACCGGCGCTGGCCGCCTCCGGCCTGACCACCAAGATCGTGCTGGGCACGCTGAACGGCAGCGGCAGCGATCCCAGCATCCTGAGCACCGTCATGGGGGACGAGGTCGCGCGCGCCTTCGTGGGGGCGCTGGGCTTCCAGTGGGGCATGCAGAGCCGCGTCGGCCCCTCGAAGGCCTACGACCTGCCCATCTGGCAGACCGAACACATGTGCGGAAATTACCCGTGGGTGAAGCCGTTCAACCCGACCGTCGCGCCCAACGACGACGCCTACGCCGTGGAGAGCTGGGGCCTGATTCGCGACTGGATCAAGGCCGGCGCCACCGCCTACAGCGCCTGGAACATGGTGCTGGACACCACGGGCGTCGGGATCGATTCGACCCGGGTCTGGCCGCAGGACGCGCTGCTGGTCGTCGACACGGCGAACAAGACCCTGCTCGCCACGCCGGCCTTTCAGGTCTTCAGACACGTCTCCCGCTTCGTCGCGCCCGGGGCCAAGGTCGTGAAGGCGACCGGCGGCGATGCGGTCGCCTTCAGGAACCCCGACGGCAGCGTGGTCGCGGTCATACACAACCCGGGCGCCGCCCAGACGATGACGGTGTCGTTGGCTGGCAAAGCCCTTCGCTTTGCCATGCCGGGGGCCGGCTGGGCGACGGTAGTGGCGCAGTGAGCTGGGGCGGAATTTCCGGGATGCCCGAATCATTTGTTAACAAGCCGGAACGCAAAGCGACAGTTCCCAACATCTGACCGGAGGCCCCGCAATGACGGCGTGCGTTGTTGCCGCCGGGCCCGCCCCCCAGTCACGAAAGGGATTCGCATGCGTCTCTCCCGTTCAAGCGCGATCGGTTTGGCGTTCTCGGCGCTGTCGCTGTCCTGCCTGGCGCTGTCGTGTGCCGCTTCCGACGAGGTGACGGGAACGGGCGGGTCCGCCAGCGGCGGCAACACGTCGACCGGCGGCACCCCGTCGACCGGCGGGGCCACCGGCACCGGCGGGGCACATGGGACGGGCGGCACCGTGGGGTCCGGCGGCGCGGTGATGACCGGTGGAACCACCGGCAGCGGTGGCCGCGTCTCCACGGGCGGCACCACGGGAAGCGGAGGCGCGGCGTCAGGCGGCGTCGTCGGTAGTGGCGGACAGGCCGGTGGGGTGGGGGGCGGCCCTGCCACAGGAAGCGGCGGCGCCGGGGGCGGCCGCCCGGGCAGCGGAGGAAGCCGGAATGGCGGCGCGGTCGGCAGTGGCGGGGTCACGCCGGGCAGCGGCGGAGCCACGCCAGGCAGCGGCGGAGCCACCCCCGGCGGCACCGGAGGCACACCGGGCACCCGGCAGTGGCCGAAGAAGTTCTTCGGGAACATCACCCAGCGCGGGCAGATCCCCTCCAACTTCACGAAGTACTGGGATCAGATCGTGCCCGAGAACGAGGGGAAGTGGGGCTCGGTCGAGGGAACGCAAGGGAAGTACAACTGGACCGCGCTCGACAAGATCCACGACTTCGCCAAGCAGAACAACATCCCGTTCAAGCAGCACAACTTCGTCTGGGGCAGCCAGCAGCCGAGCTGGATCAGCGGGCTGTCGCAGGCCGACCAGAAGGCCGCGGTCGAGGACTGGATCAAGCAATTCTGCACCCGTTACCCCGACACGCAGATGATCGACGTGCTCAACGAGCCGCCTCCCCACACCACGCCCCCCTACCTGGCGGCGCTGGGGGGGGCGGGTTCCAGCGGCTACGACTGGGTGGTCACGATCTTCAAGTGGGCCCGCCAATACTGCCCCAGCTCGATGCTGCTCGTGAACGACTACAACATCATCGAGTATTCGAACGATAACAACAACATCACCAAGCTGGTGACCGCCGCCCTGAAGGCCGGCGCTCCCATCGACGGGATCGGCTCCCAGTCGCACGCGCTCACCACCGCCTCGGCCAGCACCACGCAGATGTACATCGACAAGCTGGCCTCCGCGACCGGGCTACCCATCCTCATCAGCGAGTTCGATCTGAACATCGCCGACGACAATCAGCAGAAGACCCAGATGCAGAGCCTGGTCACCATGTTCTGGAACGACGCGAACGTGAAGGGTGTCACCTACTGGGGGTACATCGAGGGCCAGACCTGGGAGACGAACTCCGGGCTCATGAGCAGCAGCGGCACGGAGCGTCCCGCCATGACCTGGCTGATGCAGTTCCTGGGGCGCTGACCGCCCGTACGATTTTCGAAAATAGTGCGATCCAGTGTCAGGTCTCCTGACTCTCGATCCGCATGACGAAAAAAAGCCTGTCTGGGCTGTTCGCGCGCACGCGCGGGTGGTGGTGTGGCGCCTTGCTGCTGGCGGCGATGCTCGCCCCCAGGGCCGCGTCGGCGGTGCAAAGCGCCGAACTTTACCGAACCCAGGCGTATTTCTACGGCCGGTTCGAGGCGCGCATCCGCTTCGCCCCGGGAGAGGGCGTGGTCAGCTCGTTCTTCCTGTGGAGGGACGGCTCGTCCATGACCACGTCCTGGAACGAGCTGGATTACGAGAAGATCAACGCGGCCTGCCGCCTGCAGACGAACGTCTGGAGCGGCAAAGGGACGCAGAGTTCGCAGATCAACACGCCCACGTTCAACATCTGCAACGACTATCACACGTACGCGTTCGAGTGGACGCCGGATTACATCGCGTGGCTGATCGACGGCACCCAGATCCGGAAGGTGACGGGGTCGGTCGTGAACGACTACACCCAGAACGCCTCGCAGGGCATGTCGATGCACTTCAACACCTGGGCGGGGAACTCCACCTTCGGCGGCGTCCTGGATCCGTCGACGCTGCCGGTGCACGAGTTCATCAGCTGGGTTCAGTACTCGTCTTACTCGAACGGCTCGTTCAGCCTGCAGTGGCGCGAGGACTTCAACGGCTCGACCATGCCGGACAACTTTGGGGCCGGTGACTGGGCCTCTCCCTACAACCTGTCAACGCACAACATGGCCAACGTCACCTTCAACAACGGGATAGCCGTGCTGTCCATGACCGCCGACAACGCGACGGGGTTCACGGGGACGCCGCCCGACGATCCGGCGGGTGGCGGCTCCGGTGGCGCCAGCGGCGCCGGGAGCGGCGGGACGTCGGGGAGCGGCGGGACGTCGGGGAGCGGCGGGACATCGGGGAGCGGCGGGACATCGGGGAGCAGCGGCGGGACGTCGGGGAGCGGCGGGGCGTCGGGGAGCGGCGGGGCGTCGGCGAGCGGTGGCACGACCGGGAGCAGCGGCGGCGCCTCGGCGACCGGCGGAAAGTCGGGGTCGGGCGGCGGCTCTGCAAGTGGCGGCGTCACGGGCAGCGGCGGCGGCCTGGCCTCGAGCGGCGGCGTCACGGGCAGCGGCGGCGAGTCGTCGTCCACCGGGGGCGCCTCGTCGGGCAGCGGCGGCTCGACCAGCGGCGGCACGTCTTCCGGGGGGACCTCGGGCGGTTCCGAATCGGGCGGCGGTGGCGGTTGCCAGGCGGCTGGCGGGGGCCCGATGGGTCCGGCAGGTCTCATCGTCGCATCGTTCATTGCGGCGCAGGCGCTCCGGCGCCGCCGGAAGGCGCCCGCTGGCCGGGCGTCATGACGACCGCGTGCTGACGTAGCGTTCGGGCGGCTCCGGGTGGGCCCGGCGGAGAGCGCTCGCTCTCCCCGGGCCCCTCGCGCGAACCACCGTGTTCATCCTTTCGCCTGCTCGCTCTCTTCGGGGCGAACCAGGCGGCGCGGCCGGCGCCCTATCCGCGGCGTTCGGATGCCGCGGAAGACCGGGCGACCTGCTGGCCCATCCGGCTGGCTGCGCGCGACCTGGCGGCCCATGGGCCGGCTGCGCGCGACCTGGGTGTTCGATCGGCTTGGTGGCCGATCGCGTGCGACCCCCGACTGCTAGGCCCAATGCCGTTCACTTAGGCCGGCAATGTCGCGGGAGGGCAGCCGAAACCCGGTGAGTGAAACGCCAGGAGGCGAGGGACGCCAAGACGCTGGAGGAGCCGGCCAAGGAGCTCGATGAACGTGTCTCCGAGTTGCTGCCGCTGCCATCGAGGTCCCTGGCGTCCTGGCGTCCTGGCGCTTAAGTGAACGGCATTGCTGCCAGGCCGCCGGGCGGCGGCACGCAGCGGGGAGCGACGGTGCGGCGCTACGGCCCCATCGTCCCCGGCGCGGTACCACCAGGTCAGGGCCCGTCTCTTCGCCCGGTAGATCGAGCCAGAGAGCTTCGAACGAAGCAACGGACGAGGGACCGGCAGGCGGTGAACGGCTGCCGGTCCACCGCCTGCGCCTGCCTCTCGGCCCGGCGAACTACGGCAGGCTCTTGAAGAAGTCGTACATCCCCTTCATGGCGAAGCAGGGGATTCCGTGCTCGGTGTTGCTGTAGTTCGGATCGTTGTGAGAGCACCAGATGGTGGGGACCGAACAGCCGTCGTAGATGATGCAGCCCGGGTCGACCGCCGCGCCGTTCTGGACGCTCTTGCAGGTCATGATCTCCGAGTAGGCCTTCGACGTGCTCTGGCACATGTTCGAGGTGCGGAACTTGGCCACCGCGTCGGTCGCCGAGTTCGCGCTGCGCTGGTTGTCGTTCTTGCCGTCGATGTAAAGGACGGGCATCGGAATGGCGACGTTGTACGGATCCGCGGCCACGGGCGAGACGCCTTTCAGGTTCAGGTGCTGCGCGTCGCTCTTGTGCGACAGGATGTTGACGAGCATCTGCGCGCCCGAGCTGTGCGCCACGGCAAAGACGCGGTTCTGGTCGATGCAGTAGTTCGCCATGACCTCGTCGTACTGCGCCAGGATCCGCGAGACGTCGCCGCTGTAGCTGCTCCAGCACTGTCCGCTGTCGGGCGTGTTCGGATACGCCTGCACGTACTCCGTGTCGAACCCGGTTCCCTTGAACTGACTGACGAACTCGGTGTTCGGGTTTCCGCAGGCGTGCAGCGCGATGACGAGGGGGAACGGCTTCGTGCCGTCATAGCTCGTCGGGAAGATGTACAGCTTCTCGTTCGTGACCGAGACCTGACCGCCGCTGGGACGCGGGGTCATCTTCGAACAGCCGGCGCTCGGCTTCGGCGTCGTCGAGGAGCCGCTGCCGCCCGCGCCGGTCCCCGAACCGCCCGAGCCCGAACCACCCGAGCCCGGGCCGCTGCCTCCCGCCGCCCGACCCCCGCTGCCGTTGCTTCCTCCCGCAGGCGAGCCCCCGGGCGCCTGTCCGGCGCCGCCCGTGCTCGTGCCGGTGGTGCCGCCCGACGCGGACGTGCCGCCCGACGCCGTCTTCCCTCCGGTGGCGGTGGTCCCCCCGCTGGCCGTCGTGCCGCCGGTGGCCGTCGTGCCGCCCGTGGCCGTGACGCCACCGCTGCCGGTCGTCCCGCCGCTGGAGGACGTGCCACCACTACCCGTCGTTCCGATCGAGCCTCCCGAACCTTCGGGCGTTCCTGAACCGCCCGAAGAGCAGGCGAGCGTCGACGTGGCCAGCAAGGCGAAGAGAGCGAGCTTTTTGGTCATCATGTGGTCAGTCCTCACGCGAGCGTTCCGCTCATCATTCCGGTTCCGGTGCCCATGCAAAAAAAACGGCTCTGGTGTTCTCCACTACCAATCGCCGCTTTGACGCAGACCGTCTGAAGTCGCATATGGCTCCGTGATGGGGGGTGTACCGGCCCGACCGCACCCACAAGACACGCCGCCAGCGTTTCCGTACTGTCGTGACGGGGCCCGCTTTGTCACGAAATCTTCGTGCGCTACCCCGCACTCTCTGGACGTCGAAGATCGAGATTACCCGGGCGCGGTCCCGTTTTCCGTTAAAACTGGAGGCGCCCGGTGCAGATGAACATATGCATCGAGATCGGTTGACAGCAGCGCCGCCAACCGATCGGGCCCGGAGCCTCTCGCAGCGCGGCGCGGCTCGACAGGCGCCGGCGCTGGTCTTCACGATGACACTGCTCGTGGGGTGCGGCGGCGGAAGCGCAGACCAGAGGACCTCCAGCGGCGGGGTTGGCGGCAGCGGCGGCAATGGTAGCGGGGGCCGCGGCGCCTCGGACGGAAGCGGTGGTTTTACCGCGGGGTCGGGGGGACGCCCCGCAACGGGCGGCGTCGGCTCGGGGACGGGCGGACACGCCTCGGGCGGCACCGTGGGCAGCGGTGGGGTGGGGGCGGGCGGCACGCCCGGAAGCGGAGGGCGAACGGGCTCGTCGGGCGGAACGAACGGAAGTGGCGGCGGGGGCGCGGC
>Ga0207695_10004096_pt1 | contig 20038 bp, 12 predicted proteins | sample KBSC54metaG_FD_184354 | JGI IMG/M metagenome (GOLD analysis project Ga0207695, IMG submission 184354) | Corn rhizosphere microbial communities from Kellogg Biological Station, Michigan, USA - KBS C5-4 metaG (SPAdes) (version 2) | ecosystem: Host-associated > Plants > Roots > Rhizosphere > Soil...
CAAACCCTTCGCACTTGGCGTTCGTGTCGAACACCCCCAAAGCCTGATCGATCATATCCAATACAAAACCCAATCGCCCTATCTGCCCCCCGCCGCCTATAGCCTGGTCGAACAGGTCGACAACAAAGGCGTCTTCTCCTTTTGCATGTGCCCGGGCGGCATCATCGCCCCGGCTTCCACAGCCGACGGCGAGTTGGTAGTCAACGGATGGTCCCCCTCACGCCGCAATAATCCCTACGCGAATTCGGGCATCGTAGTAAGTATAGAAGAAAAAGATATGACCCCCTTTCGGAAAGAAGGCCCGCTGGCTGGCCTGGCCTTCCAGCAAAGCGTCGAACAAAAAGCCTTTCAGCACGGAGGCGGGAAATTTGTTGCACCTGCGCAACGGCTCGCCGATTTTGTCACAGGCAAGCTCTCCACCAGCCTGCCGGACTGCTCCTATCTCCCCGGACTAAAACCCGCACTGCTGAAAGAAGTGCTTCCCCCTTTCGTATATGCCGACCTCAGAGAGGGATTCAAGGCATTTGGAGAAAAAATGAAAGGTTATTTTTCCAATGAAGCCGTAGTAGTGGCTACAGAGTCGCGCACTTCATCCCCCGTCCGGATCCCAAGACACCCGGAAACCCTGCACCACCCGCAGATAGTGAATCTTTTTCCCTGCGGCGAAGGCGCGGGCTATGCCGGAGGTATCGTCAGCGCGGCTATGGACGGAGAACGCGTTGCAAGCAGAGTGGCAGAACAATAACGCACTAGTCTCCCGTCGCCATTTGCTGGCGCGCCATCAACAGATGATCCCTGATAAGCTTATCCTTCCGCGAAGCCCTGAACTCCGCCTTACGGGCCCGCCTGTCGCTCTTATCCGGCGCCGACGCCAGCAGACTATCCAGATCGGGCTTGCCGCCATCCACCCACGAAGTATACCAGAAATCGGCAATGAGGTCGGCGGAATATACCAGCTGCTGATTCACCGTCGCCCCAAGCCGGTCCCCATAATCTTTGACAAATGTCTTAGAATAGCCCCTGTACTCCCTGCCATTGCGCATCTCCTTATGATACTTCGCGGTATCGGGCACTTCCTTCGAAGCCGCCAGCTCTTCCGCCAAAACACCCTTCACCAATCCGTTCGCCCTACGGATAGCCGACCAGATGGCGGCACCTGGATCGTCAAGGTACCTGGCCCTGTGCCCGTCACGAAGCGACCAGCCATCCATCGCCACGTCCGGAACCGCGCTTTCCCACAGGGAATGCAGCCCCCGCTGACCCGTCAACTGACCGTCATAGTTGACAGTAGTGTGCAGGGGAACATTGGCGTCTCCTACATAATGCCCGAGATCCGCGGAATAGAACAGGATGCTGTCCCTGTCCCGCCGGCGAAAGGCCTCTGTCAGCAGCCCCCTGACGCGCTGAACCTCATAGGGCACATACCCATACTTCTTCAGGGTATCCATCGTATACTGACGAACGGCCTCGTCCCAGCGCAATGGCATCTTCCACGCGGCAGAATCACCGTAGGCCTCGAGATCGATAAAATGCCGGGACGCTTCCTGAGCATCGGAATTGCGACGAACATCAGGCCGCGGCGCCTGCTGGACAAGATAGGCCCTGTTCTTCCAGAAAAAATCCTGCATCGGACGGGGCAACCGGTACACTGCCAGCTGATTGATAGTCCGGTGAACCAGAAATCCCCAGCTGCCGCAGGTCACCAAAATAAACACCATCGATATGGAAAAAATTGGTAGCTTGACCCGGTCAAAATATCGCCGCATAACAATAAAATTTGCGCGAAATTCCAATAAAAAATCATCATTTTCCGCAAAATCTTCCTCATGGACGGGCCGACAACCAACAAACAGAATATCCTGGAACTAACCGGTCTGGTAAAACGCTTTACCTCGCAGATCGCCGTGGACAAGATCAGTTTCCAGCTGCAGGAGGGATCGATCTTTGGCCTGCTGGGACCCAACGGAGCAGGGAAGACGACGCTGATCCGCATGATCACCGGCATCTTCTACCCCGACGAAGGATCGATCCTGTTCGAAGGCCGGCCCTTCCGCGCCGAAAGCGATATCCTCAGGATCGGCTATATGCCCGAAGAAAGAGGGCTGTACAAGAAAATGAAAATAGGCGAGCAGGCCATCTACCTGGCCCAGCTAAAAGGCCTCAGCAGAGAAGAGGCCACCCGCAGGGTAAAGGACTGGTTTGTCAAATTCGAGATGCAAAGCTGGTGGAATAAAAAGGTCGAAGACCTCAGCAAAGGCATGGGCCAAAAACTGCAATTCGTAACCACGGTACTGCACGAACCCAGACTCATCATTCTGGACGAACCCTTCAGCGGCCTCGATCCCGTGAACGCAAACCTGATCAAAGACGAGATCTACGCACTCGCCGCCAAAGGAGCCACGATCATCTTCAGCACCCACCGCATGGAGCAGGTAGAGGAGATATGCGACCACATCATCCTGATGAACAAAGGCCAAAAGATCCTCGACGGATCCGTAGCCGAAGTAAAACAGCGATTCAAGGAAAACCTCTTCCGGATAGGAATAGACGGCGGCGTCCATGGTGACGACGAGCCGCCGGCGGCATTCGAGCTCGTCGAACGCGACGACAACAATTGGATCGTCAAAATAAAAGAGGGATATGGCTCCAACGACGTCCTCGAATACTTCATCCGAAAGGGCCGGACCGTGATGTCCTTCACAGAGATACTGCCCTCACTCAACGATATTTTCATCCGGCTTGTCGAAGGGACACCCCAGGCCCGGCAATTTCACGCACTACAATAATATATTATGAACAAAATATGGCTCATCACCCGCAGAGAGTACCTCACCAGGGTCCGCAACAAGACCTTCCTGCTGTCTACCTTCCTCCTGCCGCTGGTGATCATTCTGTTCATGGCCGGGTCGGTAATGATCTCCCAGCAAACCAAATCCCGCCACCGCATAGCCGTTACGGATGCAAATGGGTATTTTAAGGACTACCTCAAAAGCGACTCCACGATCAGCTTTGTTTTTTCGCCCGCGGTCGACAGCCTCAACTACGAACAGAAAGGCTGCACCGCCGTGCTGATTATCCCAGTCCTACACGAGGATACGACACAAAAGACGGTCTACCGCCTGAAATATAAAAAACAGCTGAGTCTCGAAGCAAGCATCGAGCTGGAGAACCGCGTGGGCAATGCCATTACAGACCATATCATTTTTGAACAGACCCGCATAGGCAGGGGAACACTGGACTCTATCCGTAAACGTTCGGACATCGCCGAAATGCGCAGCTACCAGGACCAGGGCAAGACCGTCAGGGAATCCAGTCAGGGTACATCGCTGATCATCGGCTACACCAGCGGGATATTGATCTATCTTTTGACCTTTATCTATGGAGCCATGGTCATGCGCGGCGTAATGGAAGAGAAAACAAGCCGCATAGCCGAGGTCATCGTCAGCTCGGTCAAACCCTTTCAGTTGATGATGGGCAAGATCACAGGTATCGGCGCCGTAGGCCTGACCCAATTCCTGCTATGGATCATCCTGCTGGCGGCCCTCGGCACCATCGGCCAGACTTTTATTTCGGCCGAGACATGGACCGAGGTACAGCACCTGCAGCAGAGCGGCCCGATGGGCGGAGCCTCCGCCGCCGGAGTCAGCGAGAACGCCGCAAAGCTCTCAAGACTGATCACCGCCCTGCACAACACCAACATCCCCTTTATCATCTTTTGCTTCCTCTTCTATTTCATAGGCGGCTATATTTTCTATTCCGCGCTGTTCGCCGCCGTCGGAAGCGCCGTCAACGAAGACCCACAGGAAGCGCAGTCGCTGATGATGCCCATCACGCTGCCCGTGATCTTCTCCTTCTTTATTATGTCCGTAGCCGTACAGGACCCCGCAGGCCCGCTGGCCGTCTGGGCCAGCCTCATTCCCTTCAGCTCACCCATCGTAATGATGGCCCGCATTCCCTTCGGAGTTCCCTGGTGGCAGCTGAGCCTCTCCATGCTCTTCCTCGTACTGGGCTTCCTGGGGACGACCTGGCTGGCCGGAAAGATCTACCGCACGGGCATCCTGATGTACGGAAAAAAACCAACCTGGAAAACCATGTGGAAATGGGCCTTCCATAAATAACACCCACCGGCAACAACCCTCCTCCCATAGGCAGAATCGCTCTTCCCGGCGGTTGGGATGAATGGTAAAAAAAAGTGGAATGACGGTGCAACATTCCCGGCATTCATGCGTACTTTTATACGAAGACTGTCGTCGATTGTAAAATGGTCTATCCGACCGGCGCGCCCGGAAGTCTTTCCCTCGTGAAACGAAGAACTGTGCCGCGGATCAGCGGACCAATAACCTGGCAGGCATAACATCAATGATAGATTTTAAGCCTCATGTGTAGTAGAAAAAACGGGACTGTTCTCAGTCCCGTTTGTTATTTTGATATGTACTTTACTTTAGCTGGCCTCAAGGAGACGGAGGATGGGAAAGTCGGAATTATCCGAATTGGAACTTACGTCTTCGGGAAGGAACTCCACATTTAGTTTGACAGACGTCTTCTCCCGTATCGATACATTCGGACGTTTGGTCGACTGATAGCCTTTTTTATCGAACTGCACCGTCACCTGCGTCGCAGGCAGCTGAGAGATACGGAAATACCCCTCGGAATCGGTTTGAACCTCTTTAGAGCTATTTGTGCCGGGCACAAAAGCAAGCACCGTCACTCCGCAGAGTGGCTTCTTGGTCACCGCATCCGTAACATAACCGTGCAGCACACCTTCCAGCTTACCGGTCCCGGCCTTCGCGTGCAGCGCGAATGGTACCAGCAGCAGGAAGAACAGCAATTTTTTTTGGTTACCCATAAAATGGTTTTGAGATTAGCCAGGAGACATCCACATGACAGAGGCAGGCTTTCACCTCTAATTTAGCTAAATTTTTGCGACCCCGCAAATGGAAATTCAACACCCTGCGGTGGATATTCAACGCCTTCTGAATTCCCAGGGTAAATGGGTAGAACCCGTGAACCGCGACTCCATCCCGAACCCGTGAACCGCGGCTCCATCCCGAACCCGTGAACCGCGGCTCCATCCCGAACCGTGAACCGCGACTCCATCCCGAACCGTGAACCGCGACTCCATCCCGAACCGTGAACCTGCGCCCAGCGTGAACCGCTCGGCCAGGCCCGGTCATGACTCTCCGAGATCGATCTCCGTATTGTCCCCGATATTAAGGCTACGGGACTCCCCCTTGACCTCCGTGTCACTGCCGATCAGGGAATGCGTGAGCACTATATCATATAAGTCGGCGAACGAGCCGATAATGGAGTCCTTTATAATGGAGTAATTGACACGCGTCTTCTCCCCGATAGCAACATTCGGCCCCACGATGGAATTGCGGATATCACACCCGGGGGCAATGCTAACAGGCTGGATAATAATAGTATTCTCAAACTGGTGCTCGGGGGCAATATTGCCTCCGAACTTCTTCAGCAGCTTCGCATTGGAATCGAGAAGAGTCTCCTTCTTGCCGCAGTCAAACCAATTCTGCACCTTGAAAGCCCGGAAACTAACCCCGCTGCGGATCATACACTCGATAGCGTCGGTGAGATTGTACTCGCCATAACTGGTGACATGATTGCGCAGATTGTTCTCCAGACAGGAGAAAAGCGTTGACGTTTCACGAATACGATAGATCCCGACCAGCGCCATATTGGACTTGGGTATCTGCGGCTTCTCCACCACCCTGCCAATACTGCCATCGTCCTCCAGCTCGGCGACCCCAAAATTGCGGGGGTCATCGACCCGCTTGACCCCCAGAAGGGAATGCGGCTGGCTGAGAACATCCCGGACGTCATACTCACAGATGGTATCGCCGAGAACGATAAATATTTCATCCTCTCCTACTATGCTTCTGGTCAGCAGGACGGCATGCCCGATACCCTGGCGCTCGTTCTGATAGACAAAATGCGCCGTCAGCTGAGGATACTTCTGCTTGACGAAATCCTGTATTTTCTCGCCAAGATAGCCCACAATGAAGATGAACTCGGTTATCCCGGCTTCCATCAGCTGGTCTACAATAATAGAGAGTATAGTCTTACCCGCTAAAGGAATCAAAGCCTTGGGTTGCGTATAAGTATGCGGACGTAACTTGGTTCCGGCTCCTGCTACGGGAATGATCGCTTTCATGTAAAAAAACGTTGTCGTTGTCTCGTCCCCGGTTTCCATCCGGTAACGCGTGTAAAATAGTGAATTTTATTCTTTTTGACCTAAATTTGCGCCATGCAAAAAGACAGTTTGGTTTTCGACCTCATTAATAAGGAGCTGGAACGTCAGCGTCATGGCATCGAATTGATAGCATCTGAAAACTTCACATCCCTTCAGGTAATGCAGGCGATGGGCACCGTTCTGACCAATAAATATGCAGAGGGCTACCCCGGCAGAAGGTATTACGGTGGATGCGAGATCGTCGACCAGGTCGAACAACTGGCCATCGACAGACTAAAACAGATCTTTTCCTGCGACTATGCCAACGTACAGCCACACAGCGGTGCACAGGCCAACGCAGCACTGATGCTGGCGATACTCCAGCCCGGAGATACCATCCTCGGACTGGACCTCAGCATGGGCGGACACCTGACACACGGCTCACCCGTCAACTTCTCGGGCAAGCTGTACCGCCCTGTTTCCTACGGGGTCGGCAAAGAAGACGGCCGCGTCGACTACGAAATGATGGAATCGGTCGCCAAAAAGGAAAAACCAAAACTGATCATCTGCGGAGCCAGCGCCTACAGCCGCGACTGGGACTACGCCCGTATCCGGACCATCGCCGACAGCATCGGCGCCTTCGTTATGTGTGACATGGCGCACCCGGCCGGCCTTATCGCCAAAGGACTGCTCAACAGCCCCTTTGAACACTGCCATTTCGTAACATCCACCACCCACAAGACACTCCGCGGCCCAAGAGGCGGTATCATAATGATGAAAAAGGATTTTGACAATCCTTTCGGCCTCAAAGACGTAAAAGGCAATATCCGGCCGATGAGCAACCTCATCGACATGGCCGTATTCCCCGGCACACAGGGCGGCCCGTTAGAGCACGTGATCGCCGCAAAAGCCGTATCGTTTGGTGAAATACTTTCCGACGGCTTCTCCTCCTATGCCAAACAGGTCATCGCCAACTCCCAGTCCATGGCCAAAACCTTTCTGGGCAAAGGCTACCATATCGTCTCGGGCGGCACAGACAACCACCTGCTGCTCATCGACCTGCGCAACAAGGACATCAGCGGCAAGAAGGCGGAGATCGCGCTCGGGAAGGCAGACATCACAGTCAACAAGAATATGGTACCCTTCGACGACAAGAGCGCCTTTGTCACCTCCGGCATTCGGGTAGGCGTACCCGCTATCACGACCCGCGGCATGCAGGAATCCCATATGGCGACCGTAGTGGATATGATCGACAAGGCACTGGTCAACGCAGACAACGAAGACGTACTGAAAGCGCTGCGCGGAGACGTCAACGCCTTTATGAAACAATTTCCGCTGTACCCCGAGCTGGGCTAATAGTCCCGGCCCCGGGGCCGCGAGCCCTGTCCTCAATAAAAAACTTTAACTATGCTGCAGAGAAAACAGACCTTGTGGATGTTGCTAGCGCTTATCTGCGCGGCACTGACCTTTAAATTCGCCTTCTATTTTGGGAATATGAAGGTTGGGCTTAACGGAATAGCTCCGCTCGAAGTGAAAGCCGTACCCACCCTTGGCGCCGGCTCTGTTAGCGCTAGTGCAGGTAGTGTCCTCATCCTTATTGTTACGGTGATCATCATTGGAGGAACTCTTATCAATATTTTTAACTTCAAGTCAAGAGGAAAACAGCTTTGGATGACTATTGCTCTCGTTATCCTGTCCTTACTCAATATCTTTCTTTACTGGTGGAAGAGTGGGGTTCCACCTTTTGAATCTGGTAATTACAGCGTTGGTATGCTTCTATCGCTGGCAATCCCCGTGTTTCTGGTCATGGCGGCCCTGGGGATCAGAAAAGACCAGCGATTGGTGAAGAGCGCGGACCGTCTGCGATAGACTACCCGTCACACCCCACCACTCCACCAACCCACCAACCCCACACCCGACTGCCGCAAAACAACCGCGGCCTCCAACCCGTACACCCGCTGTATCGAAACCGTACACCCCTACCCGCTATCCCTGCCTAAATTATTGATCCCTAACATTTCATATTAGGGCACCAGCTTTGTGGAAACTCTGGCTCAACCGCAGCCATGATCAAAAACTATCTTCGCACCGCCTTCCGCAATCTCTGGAAACACCGGGTCTACTCCTCCCTCAATATCCTCGGATTGACGATCGGCATGTCGGCCTGCTTCCTGATCTTCCTCTACGTGCGCTTCGAGCTGAGCTACGACGGATTCCACAGTAAAATAGACCGTATCTACCAGCTGAACTGCGACATCAAAACTCCCACCGAGACGATGAACATCGCAGTCTGCTCCGCCCCCATGGCCATCAACGCCAAAGACGAATTCCCTGAGATAGAAAAAGCTGTACGCTTCGACCCGCGCCCCCTCCTGCTGAGAAGAGGAGAATTCAAGTTCCAGGAAGAGAAGGCGGTCCTCGCCGATTCCACCTTCTTTGAGGTATTCGACTTTCCCCTCCTCCAGGGCGACCCCCGCACAGCACTCACAGAACCCTACAGCATCGTACTCTCCGAATCGACCGCCAAAAAATACTTCGCAGACGCCAACCCCATGGGCCAGACGCTGCTGATGAACGACGCCGGCAAACCCGTAAAGGTCACAGGCGTAATGAAGGACATGCCCGAGAACAGCCTTCTGAAGGCCGACCTCTTCCTGTCCAAATCCACCTCAAGAAGGGAAGACTCAGCCGAGGACCGTCGCTGGAGCAGCTTCGGCATGTACTCCTATCTCCTCCTGAAACCCAATACCAACCCAAAGACGCTTGAAAAGAAATTCCCCGCTTTTCTGGACAAAAGGGACGGGAAGGAAATGAAACAGATCCAGATGTTCTTTACCCTCACCCTCCAGCCCCTTAAAGACGTCTACCTCAGGTCGGACACCAGAGGCGCACAGGACAACGGGAATATCGCCAATATCTATATCTTTTCTGTCGTAGGCGCCTTCATCCTGCTGATCGCCTGCATCAATTTCGTCAACCTCACCACGGCAAGATCCACAGAAAGGGCAAAAGAAGTGGGCATCCGCAAGGTGGTCGGCGCTGAAAGGGGACAGCTCACCAACCAGTTTCTCGGGGAATCCATCGTTCAGGCCGTCATCGCATTCATCCTCGCCGTCGGAGCCACGGCTCTGCTGATCCCCCTCTTCAATTTCCTCGCAGGCAAAACCATCAGCACGGGACTGTTCCACCACCCTTCCTATATTCTCGGGCTGCTCGGCATCGCCGTCGGCATAGGCCTGCTCGCAGGCGTCTATCCAGCCCTCGTCCTGTCCTCCTTCCAGCCCATAACGGTGCTGAAAGGCCGCTTCGCCACCGGCAACCGCGGTATGCTCCTTCGAAGAGGTCTCGTCGTCTTCCAGTTCACAATATCGATCGCCTTCATCGCGGCTACCCTGATCGTCTACTCCCAACTGACCTATATGCGCAGCCAGGACCTGGGTTTCAGCAACCAGCAGACGGTCGTCGTCAATACACAGGGCGACGCCCATAAAAAGGCCCTCAACGATGAAATAAGCCGCCTGCCGGGCGTCCTCTCTACAGCCATGTCATCCAGCGTGCCGGGCAGCGGCAATCCCACAGCCTATTCACAGGTACAGAACGCAAAAGGAGACATGCAGATCGCCAACCTCGAACTCTATTTCGTAGACTTCAACTATATCAAACAGTATAAAATGAAGATCATCGCCGGCCGCGCCTTCTCCAGAGACTTCGGCACGGACACAACGCAGGCCATGATCCTCAACGAAAGCGCGGTTAAGCTTTTCGGTTACCACAGCCCGCAGGATGCCATCGGCCGCAAGTTCTCCCAGTGGGGCCGCCAGGGACAGATCGTCGGCGTAGTAAAGGACTTCCACTTCCGGTCACTCCAGACAGAGATCAAACCGCTGAGCTTTCGCATCGAACCCGACGGCTGCGAGCTGATCTCGGCCAACGTCAAAACAGCCGATCTCAGGAACACTCTCGCCGCTATCGAGACCAAATGGAAGACGATCATACCCTACCGACCCTTCAGCTATTATTTCGCAGACGAATTCTTCAACCGGCAATACCGCGACGAAGACCGCTTTGGCAAACTATTCCTGAACTTCGCGATCCTCGCCATCTTTATCTCCTGCCTCGGCCTGCTGGGACTTGCCTCCTACAGCACCCTCCAGCGAACAAAGGAGATAGGCGTCCGCAAAGTCCTCGGCGCAAGCGTAACGGGCATCATTAATCTCCTGTCAAAGGAATTTATGCAGCTCGTGATCATCGCCTTCCTCATCGCGACACCCATCACCTGGTACTTCATGGCCAGTTGGCTGAAGGACTTTTACTACCGCATCGGAGTCCAGTGGTGGATATTCGTCCTCGCAGGGATCTCAGCATTCCTCATCGCATGGCTTACCATCAGTTTCCAGGCGATCAAAGCAGCCATGAGCAACCCGGTAAAAAGTCTGCGTACGGAATAACGTCAAACCAGAGACTACATTACACACTGAAAATCAACCTCATTAATCAAAAAATCCGCCCGGTCCCCGCCAGTGTGAACCATTTCTTTTCCCCATCTGAAAAAAAATTTTCTTTGCAGAATTAAAAATAGTTCTACTTTTGTCTAACAGTGTTAAATTATTTAAGGCAATAAAAGGAGTTGTCTCACATGGGGAGTAAGGAACGAATTCATCGGTTAAAAGAGCAAACCAGGGTAAACATCCTGGACGCAGCACACGAAATTGTGAAAGATGAAGGCTGGCAGGCACTGAGCATGCGAAAGATCGCAGACAAAATAGAATACACCGCGCCCATTATCTATGAATACTACGCCAACAAGGAAGCCATCCTGTTGGAACTGACAAAAAAAGGATTCATGCTGCTGGGCGCAAAGATGAATGAAGCAAAAACTAAGCATAAGGAATTAGGCGATCAGATCGAGGCTATGTGGCTGGCCTATTGGAACTTTGCCTTTGAGCAAAAAGAATACTACCAGCTGATGTTTGGCGTAGAAGTCAACTGTTGTATAATGGACGAACTACTTCCCGCGGGAAGCACTCCCTATGATATCGCTGCGGGAGCCATCGCAGAAATGATGGGAATCAGCGACCCCGACGACGACCGCGTCTGTACCAAGTATTATACTTATTGGTCGATCGTCCACGGCTTGATCTCGATCAACATCGTCCGGAAAGGGACATCCGACGAGATCAACCGGCAGATTCTGAAAGATGCCATAACCGGCATCACCCGTAGCCTGAAGAACCAGGCGCAGGCAGAATAAACGATCTGAAGCCCAGGAACCAAAATGCCCTACCACCCGGGCCGCGTTAACCCAACGCCAACGGCGATGGCTTGTCTGTCTCTCTATGCGGGAGCAGCTGCTTATCTCCCCCCATATGGTGTTTGCCAATTGAAAAAAAGAACTACGTTTTTTTTTACCGTGCTATTTAACAGTGATAAATATTATGTACAATTAGAACTTTTGCCGATCGATTTAACACCATTAAACAATTAAATAATGTTATGAGAAGGTATCTTTTATTTTCAGCAATCATCGTAGCCGCAGCCGTATATTTCAGCGGCTGTTCACAAGCGCAGGGCACACAAGCCGCGCCACCCCCACAGAGTCTTCCGGTTCTTCCGATAAACAGCTCTGAGGCGACCACTTACCTGGAGTATTCCGCCAACATCGAGGGCAAGACCAACGTAGAGATCCGCCCTCAGGTCAGCGGCTACCTGGATAAGATCTATGTGGAAGAAGGCGCCTACGTCACCGCAGGCCAGCCCCTCTTCAAGATCAACGACCGGCCCTACGACGAGCAGGTCAACAACGCCCAGGCCAACGTATTAGCCGCAAAGGCCAATATGGAAAAGGCCGCCATCGAAGTCAACCGCCTGACTCCGCTGGTCGAGAACAAGGTCGTTTCCGACGTACAGCTGAAGGCAGCCCAGGCCGCCTATGACGCAGCAAAGGCACAGGTAGCACAGGCCCAGGCCGAAGGCGCCAACGCCGGCATCAACCTCGGTTATACACTGGTGAAAGCCCCCGTCAACGGTTACATCGGCCGCATTCCCTTCAAGACCGGCGCACTGGTAGGTAAAGGTGAAGCACAACCGCTGACGATCCTGTCCGACGTCAGAGAGGTGTACGCCTACTTCGGAATGAGCGAAAGCGACTTCCTTAAATTCACCAGCCAGTATCCAGGGAAATCGATCAACGAAAAGATCAAGTCACTCCCTCCCATCGAACTCCAGCTGGCCGACAGGAGCATCTACGGCTCCAAAGGCAAGGTCGAGCTCATGGAAGGACAGTTCGACCGCAACATCGGAGCGATCGTCTTCCGTGCCACCTTCCCCAATAACGAAGGGCTGCTCCGCAGCGGCATCACGGGAAGGGTTCGTATTCCCCAGGGCAACAGCGGTCTGCTTCCCGTACCACAGACTTCTACCTACGAGATCCAGGACAAGATCTTTGTCTTCACCGTAGGCGACAGTAACAAGGTAGTCGGCAAACAGATCCACATCGTCAGCAAAACGACCAACTATTACCTGGTCGACAAGGGCGTACAGGCAGGAGACAAGATCGTCTTCGCCGGTATGGACCGCCTGACGGACGGCGCGGTGATCAACCCGCAACCCCTGTCTGCCGACAGTGTGCTGAAGGTTATGCCGCTGTAGTCCCTTATCCGGGAAGAAGAGCTAAGGACCCGCAGGCAGGATTAAAACACTAACAAAGAGATCATTTTATGTTAAAGAGATTTATTGAAAGGCCGGTGTTGTCAACGGTCGTGTCTATCATCTTATTCATACTTGGTGGGCTGTCCATCTTTACGCTGCCCATCTCGTTGTTCCCGGATATTGCGCCGCCCAGCGTTCTGGTGCAGGCCAACTATCCCGGCGCTAACGCGGAAGTCGTCGCGCGCAGCGTGGCGACCCCGCTGGAAGAATCCATCAATGGCGTGGAGAACATGACCTACATGACCTCCAATTCCAGCAACGACGGCAGCATGTCGCTCACCGTCTACTTCAAACAGGGGACCAACCCCGATATCGCTGCGGTCAACGTACAGAACCGCGTCAGCAAGGCGACCAGCCAGATACCCGCCGAAGTTATCCAGGCAGGTATCTCCACGCAAAAGCAGCAGAACAGTATCATCATGTTCATCAGTCTCTATTCGACCGATTCCGCATATGATGAGACCTTCCTGCAGAACTACGCCAAGATCAACCTGATCCCCAAGATCCAGCGTATCCCCGGCGTGGCGGACGCCAGCCCTTTCGGATCAAAGGACTACTCCATGCGTATCTGGCTGAAGCCCGACCGCCTGGTAGCCAACAACCTTTCTCCGGTCGAGGTCACCAGCGCTATCCGCGACCAGTCGCTGGAAGCCGCCCCCGGCCGCCTCGGTCAGAGCAGCAAGGAAGTTTATGAATACGTATTGAAGTATAAAGGCAAGCTGAATAAGGACGAGGACTACGAGAACATCATCGTCAAATCCAACAGCGACGGTTCCGTCGTCCGGCTGAAAGACGTAGCAAGGGTGGAATTTGGCTCCTATACCTATTCCTCCAATAGTACGCTCAACGGCCACCCGACCACGGGTATCGCCATCCAGCAGGTCGCCGGCTCCAACGCCAACGACATCCTCACACAGGCCGAACAACTGGTGGACAAGTTCTCGGCCAGCCTGCCCAAAGGCCTCCACACCACGATCATGTATAACTCCAAGGAGTTCCTTGACGCTTCCATCGACCAGGTAAAACATACCCTGATAGAAGCCTTTGTCCTGGTGTTCATCGTGGTGTTCATTTTCCTACAGGACTTCAGGAGTACACTGATCCCGGCAATCGCGGTTCCCGTGGCCATCGTAGGTACCTTCTTCTTCCTTCAGGTGTTCGGGTTTACCATCAACCTGCTGACCCTGTTCGCCCTCGTACTGGCTATCGGTATCGTGGTGGACGACGCCATCGTGGTCGTGGAAGCCGTACACGCAAAGATGGAGAACACGAACCTCCCCGTCCGGGAAGCGACCCTGAAATCGATGAGTGAGATATCCGGCGCCATCATATCGATTACGCTCGTCATGATGGCCGTGTTCATTCCGGTAGGCTTCCTGAAAGGCCCCACCGGCGTGTTCTACAGACAGTTCGGCTACACGCTGGCTATCGCCATCTTTATCTCCGCCGTCAACGCCCTTACACTGAGCCCCGCACTTTGCGCCATCTTCCTCAAGGACCTTCATTCCGAAGAACACGGAAAGAAGAAAGGATTCGGCGCCCGGTTCTTCGCCGCCTTCAACGTCGGCTTCAGGAACATGACGGACAAGTACCTCGGCAGCCTGCGCTTCCTCTTCCGCCACAAATGGATCACCATCGGCGGGCTTATCGCCCTCGCCATCGGATCGTACATGCTGATGCAAAGGACTCCCAGCGGCTTCATCCCGACGGAAGACCAGGGCTTCATCCTGTACGCCGTAAACACGCCTCCCGGAAGCAGCCTTGACAAAACACACAAGGCCATCGCCGAGATCGACAGTATCGTCAAGGCAGATCCCATCGCCGACAGGCGGTACAACGTGGAAGGCCTCAACTTCATCTCGAATGCGAACGCCTCTCCCTACGGCGCAGGCTTCGTACGCATGAAGCCCGTCGACGACCGCGGTCCGCTGAAGGACATCAACGCCATCAGCGGCAACCTGACCATGAAAGTCGCCATGCAGGTCAAGGACGCACACGCCTTCTTCTTTACCTTCCCGACCATACAGGGCTTTGGTAACGTAGCCGGCTTTGAGTTCGCCCTCCAGGACCAGAACAACGGTTCGATGGAAAGGCTGAGCAATATGTCCAATACCTTCCTCGGCGCACTGATGCAGCGCAAGGAGATCGCCTACGCCTTCACCACCTTTGCTTCGGGTAATCCGCAGTATATGATCGACGTGGACAACAACAAGGCCAAGCAAATGGGGGTCTCGGTAGCCGACCTGATGCAGACGATGCAGATCTACTATGGCAGCAGCTTCGTGAGCGATTTCAACCGGTTCGGTAAATACTATCGCGTAATGGCGCAGGCCGACGTGCCCTACCGGAATAACGAAGAGTCGCTGAGAAGCATCTACGTCAAGAACAACCAGGGACAACTGATCCCCGTCAACCAGTTGCTGACCCTCAAAAAGGTCTACGGCCCGGAAACGGTGAGCCACAACAACCTCTACAACTCGGCAACGATCAACGGGGTTCCCAAGCCCGGCTATAGCACCGGCGACGCCATAAAGGCCATCGAAGAAACGGCCGCTCAGGTACTCCCGAAAGGCTGGGGATACGAGTTCACCGGTATAACCCGGGAAGAAAAGCTGGCGGGTTCGCAGATGATCTTTATCTTTATCCTGAGCCTCGTGTTCATCTACTTCCTGTTGGCGGCCCAGTATGAAAGCTATATCCTGCCCTTCGCGATAGTTCTTTCAATCCCTGCTGGTATATTCGGCGTATTCGCCTTCCTCCAGATCTTCGGCGTCGACAATAATATCTATGTCCAGGTGAGCCTGATCATGCTGGTCGGTCTGCTGGCGAAGAACGCCATCCTGATCACGGAGTATGCCGTACAAAGAAGGCACGCCGGGATGCAGCTGTGGGACGCAGCAAGAGAAGCAGCCAAGCTTCGTCTTCGCCCCATCCTGATGACCTCCTTCGCCTTTATCGTCGGTCTGTTGCCCCTGATGCGGGCCAAAGGCGCGGCGGCTCTCGGCAACCGGAGCATCGGTACCGGCGCAGTCGGCGGGATGCTGACCGGCGTTCTCCTCGGCGTCTTTATCGTACCGGTGTTGTTTATCATCTTCCAGTACCTGCAGGAAAGATTTATCGGCATGAAAAAAGTTAAGTCACCATCATTAGCAGAATAAGCAGGTAAAATTCATCACAATATGAATATGACATCATCAATAAGAACAGCCAGCCTCGCCCTTCTCCTGGGGCTGGGCGCCTGTAAAGTTTCAAAAGACACTGCTACGCCGCAGCCCGAACTCCCGGTGGAATTCCGCAACACAGCGGCAAAGGGAGACACCACCAGCGTGGCCAACCTCCCCTGGAAAAGCTTCTTCGGAGACGCGACCCTGCAGACGCTGATCGACAGCGCCATCGCACACAACTACGATATGCAGATCGCCCTGAAGAACATCGAATCCGCTCAGCTGATCCTGGGACAGTCTAAACTGGGTTACTGGCCCGACGTCAATTTCAATGCGACGTACAGCCGCAACCGGCCCTCCGACAACAGTCTTAACGGCCAGTTCGCACCCGCGATCGTGGGCCATAAATATCTGGAGGACTACAACGCGAATCTTGGCCTCAGCTGGGAATTACCGATTTGGGGTAAGATACGCAGCCAGCAGGATAAAGCCCTCGCAGGTTATCTGCAGACACAGGAGGCACGCAAGGCCCTCCAGACCAACCTGGTCTCCGGCGTAGCAGAAGGATATTACAACCTCCTCATGCTCGACGAACAACTGGCCATCGCCAAAAAGAACCTGGCGCTCAACGACAGCACCCTGCAGATCATCCGCCTCCAGTTCAACTCGGGAGACGTGACTGCCCTGGGCGTCCAGCAGGCAGAAGCACAGCGGCTGGTTGCAGCCGAGCTGATACCCCAGATCGAACAGAGCGTCCTCCTTCAGGAGAATGCACTGAGCATACTGACAGGAAGACTCCCGGCCGGCATCTCGAGAACAGCCATGCTGGAACAGGTTCCCCTGAAAGACACGCTTTCAGCCGGAGTACCCGCACAACTGGTCAGCCGCCGCCCGGACGTACGCAGCAGCGAGCTGGCGCTCAATATCGCCAACGCCAACGTCGGCATCACCAAGGCAAGCCTGTATCCCTCCCTCACGATCACCGCACAGGGCGGTCTCAACAGCTTTAAGAGCAGCAACTGGTTCAACATTCCCGGTAGCCTGTTCGGAATAGTCGGCGGAGGCATCACGCAGCCCCTCTTCCAGCGCAAACAGCTGAAAACACAATATGAACTGGCAAAGGTCGACCGCGAAAAGACGGTCATCCAGTTCAGACAGACGGTGCTGACAGCAGTAGGCGAGGTCTCAAATGCGCTGGGCACGATAGAAAAGCTGAAAGAGCAGAAAGTAGTGGTCGCCAACCGGGTCAACACCCTGCAGCTGGCCATCACCAACGCCAATAGCCTCTTCCGCAACGGTCTGGCTACCTACCTCGAAGTGATCACCGCACAGGGCAATGTATTGCAAAGCGAATTGGAATTAGCATCTATAAAGAAAGGACAACTTAGCGCAGAAGTGGAATTATATCGCAGCCTCGGAGGAGGATGGAATTGATTCGCGCAGACAGGCAGTTGAAATCGAAAGGAGTTAGTTTAACAGAAAGCCGGACAATGTCCGGCTTTCTGGCTTTTTATCGGTACTCGAACGGGGGCGCTAACCCGGCTATATAAACTTTCCGGTATAACCCGCATTCTTCGGCATCTTCGAAGGCACCCCGGCATATACCAGACTCCCCCCTCCGTCACCGGCTTCCGGTCCAAGATCGATCACCCAGTCCGCCGACCGGATGACGTCGGTGTTGTGCTCGATGACCAGGATGGAATGACCCTGATCGATAAGCGCATTGAAAGAAGCCAGTAGCTTGCGGATATCGTGAAAGTGCAGACCCGTGGTCGGCTCGTCGAAAACGAACAGGATATGTCCCTGACTACGCCCCTTGCCCAGGAAAGAAGCCAGCTTCACGCGCTGAGCCTCCCCTCCCGAAAGCGTATCCGAAGACTGCCCCAGCTTCACATACCCGAGCCCGACGTCGCTGAGCGGCCTTATTTTCTGAAGGATATCCTTTTCGTCTTTGAAAAAATCCAACGCTTCGTCGACACTCATCTCCAGTATCTGGTAGATATTCTTCTCCCGGTAGGTAACCTCCAGTATCTCGTCTTTGAACCGCCTGCCGTGGCAAACCTCACAGGTAAGATGCACGTCTGCAAGAAACTGCATTTCGACGACCTGTTCTCCCTCCCCCTTACAGGTATCGCAGCGACCGCCGTCGACATTGAAGGAGAAATGCTTGGGCTGGAAACCCCTCATCTTGCTAAGCGGCTGTCGCGAATACAGGTCCCGTATCTCGTCATAAGCCTTGATATAGGTGACAGGATTGCTCCGGGAAGACTTGCCGATAGGATTCTGGTCGACCATCTCGACCTGGGAGATATACTCGATGTCACCGGTGATCGCCTTGTGCATACCGACCTTCTCCGCCGGTTCACCCTTTATCTTCTGCAACGCCGGATAGAGGATCTGCTTGACAAGGGTCGTCTTGCCGCTGCCGCTGACTCCACTCACCACACAAAGGACGTCCAGCGGGAACTCGACGGTCAGGTCCTTCAAATTGTTCTGCCGCGCACCCTCGACACTTAGAGAACGTTTCCACTTTCTCGGAAAAGCCGGCGGAGCAATGGTTAACTCTCCCTTAAGGTATTTACCGGTCAGGCTGTCCTCGTTGGCGATCAGCTCTTCGTAGTCCCCCGCCGCAACGACCTCCCCGCCAAGATGACTGGCCAGAGGCCCCATGTCTATTATGTAGTCCGCCTCCCGCATCATCATCTCGTCGTGCTCCACAACGACTACGGTATTTCCAAGATCGCGCAGCTCTTTCAGAACACGTATCAGCCTCTCGGTATCCCGGGAATGAAGCCCGATGGACGGTTCGTCCAGAATGTATAAAGAGTTGGTCAGGTTGCTTCCAAGACTGCGCGTCAGCTGGATACGCTGGCTCTCTCCGCCGCTGAGGGAATTCGCCAGACGGGCAAGCGTAAGATATCCAAGCCCCACATCCATCAGCGTAGACAACCTGTGCCGTATCTCGATCAGTATCCTTTTGGCGATCTGCTGTTCATGCGGCTCCAGCACCAGCTCTTCGAACCAGGCGGAAAGATCCCTCACCGGTATCTCGCAGAGCTCGCCGATATGCCTGCCCCCGATCTTTACATAAAGGGCCTCCTTGCGCAGCCGGTAACCCTTGCAGTCCGGACACTCGGTACGGCCGCGATAACGCGACAGCAGCACCCGGTACTGTACCTTATACAGGTTGCGCTCAACCTCCGCAAAGAAATCGTTGATCCCCTGAACGTGCTCGTTGCCCTCCCACAATGCCTTGTACTGCTGCTTCGTAAGGTCGATCACGGGCTTATGGATAGGGAAGTCGAATTTTTTGGCGGCCTTGACGAACTGGTCCTTCCACCAAACCAGCTTTTCCCCCTTCCACGGAGCCACGGCGCCCTCATAAACGCTCAGACGACGGTCAGGTATGACAAGGTCGGCGTCGATGCCGAGTACCTGCGAAAAACCTTCACAGGTCGGACACGCGCCAAACGGATTGTTGAAGGAAAATAGATTGGGAACGGGCTCTTCAAAATTGATGCCGTCCATCTCGAACCGGTTGGAAAACGCCAGCCGCTGAACCCCGTTGACCTCCAGTTGCATCTCCCCTTCGCCTTCATAAAATGCAGTGCCCACGGAGTCCGCGATACGGTGACGGTCATCCTCGTCAAAATCCTTTACCACCAGACGGTCAACCAGAATATACACGCCTGGCGCAGTCACCGCTGCACCCCTGGCGTCTGCCGCCTGCCCGGCTCCCGAAAGCTTCGGAGCAGGCAGCTTCTTTTTGAGCTCTTTATCCTCCATCTCCAGCAGATCCTCGATCCGAAGCGTCTCCCCTCCCGCAGCCCGGTTACCCCCTCCGGCCGGGACCTTTTCCCCGGCCGCCGGTACATAGATGCGCGAAAAACCCTTCTGGAGAAGGATATTCAGTTCTTCCTTCGTATCCCTGTTCCTGTGCTGCTTGAATGGGGTGAGCAAAAGGACACGATCCCCCGCC